>Ga0208116_1000239_pt1 | contig 17891 bp, 15 predicted proteins | sample LakWasMeta9_HOW4_2_FD_183859 | JGI IMG/M metagenome (GOLD analysis project Ga0208116, IMG submission 183859) | Freshwater sediment methanotrophic microbial communities from Lake Washington under simulated oxygen tension - Sediment Metagenome... | ecosystem: Environmental > Aquatic > Freshwater >... | reverse complement strand
GATAAACGAAAAATACAATTCTTGGTTTGACTCAAGCTGTAAATTGCTCTTAATTTTATTTTGTTCGTCAAGCGAAAGAGTCGCAGGACATTTAGTAACAATAATCACGTCAGCTCTTTTTGCTCCACATCTGCTTTCACGTAAATTTCCCGTTGGCAAGATATAATCATCGGAATATAAATCGCCGTAAGAAGTCAGCAAAATATAAAAACCCGCTTTCACTTTCCTGTGTTGAAAAGCATCGTCCAACAGAATAATTTCTGGTTTATTTGTTTGAGAAAGCAATTGTTCAATACCATTTTTTCTGTCGGCATCAACGGCAACTTGAATATTGCTGAATTTTTCATAAAACTGGAATGGTTCGTCTCCAAGGATTTCAGCATTTGATGCGGAATCGGCTAAAACAAAACCTTTTGACTGCCTTTTGTAACCGCGACTCAACGTGGCAACTTTATATTTTGGCGAAAGCAACCGAATCAAATATTCTATTTGGGGTGTTTTTCCGGTCCCTCCAACGCTGAGATTTCCGACTGCAATAATGGGAATATCGAAGGAATATGATTTTAGAATTCCTTTGTCAAAAAGAAAATTCCGAATACTGGTAATGAATCCATACAAAATGGCAAACGGAAACAGTATTTTTCGGAGTAAATTCATACTACGAAAGTATACTATTTTATCATTATAAAAAAGTTGAATCATTAATTCCTTAACTTTGTTTATTCAAAAAAAATAATGATGAAAATCAAAGAAATAATTTCCGTACTCGAAGAAATGGCACCACTCGCCTATGCCGAAGATTTTGACAATGTTGGTTTATTGGTTGGAAATCAAGATTCGGAAGGAACCGGAGTTTTGGTTTGCCACGATGCTTTGGAAAGCGTAATTGATGAAGCGATTGCCAAAAAATGCAATTTGGTCGTTTGTTTTCATCCTATTTTGTTTTCTGGATTGAAGAAAATTACAGGCAAAAACTATGTAGAAAGAGCTGTCATAAAAGCTATAAAAAATGACATTGCCATTTATGCCGTTCACACCGCATTGGACAATCATCAAGACGGCGTGAATAAAATTTTCTGTGAGGCGCTGGGCTTAACCAAAACTAAAATTCTGATTCCGAAATCAAATTTCATTCGAAAATTAGTGACGTATACCATTCCAGAAAATGCTGAAAAGCTCCGAAATTCCTTATTTGATGCTGGCGCAGGAAACATTGGCAACTATGAAAACTGCAGTTTCAACTCGAAAGGAATTGGAACCTATATGGGAAATGAACACAGCAATCCCGAAATTGGCGAGCGGTTTGAATTTGTGGAAGGCGACGAAATCAAAATCGAAGTCACTTTTGAAAAACATTTAGAAAGCAAAATCCTGAAAGCGCTTTTCAAAAATCACGTTTATGAAGAAATAGCCTATGAAATTTATGATTTGCAGAACAAAAATCAAAATGTTGGCTTGGGAATGATTGGCGAATTAATTGCTCCAATGGACGAAAAAGACTTTCTGAATTTCGTAAAAGACAAAATGAAAGCCGATGGAATTCGGCATAGTGCGTTTCTAGGAAAACCAATAAAAAAGGTCGCAGTTCTTGGTGGTTCCGGGAGTTTCGCCATAAAAAACGCAATTCAGACTGGCGCAGATGTTTTTTTGACGGCAGATTTAAAGTATCATCAATTTTATGAAGCTGAAAATCAACTACTTTTGGCTGATATTGGTCATTTTGAAAGCGAACGCTATACAAAAAATTATATTGTTGATTTTCTTAGGAAAAAAATCCTTAATTTTGCAATCGTTTTATCAGAAGAAAATACAAATCCAGTTAAGTACTTATAGACAATAGAATATGGCGACTACAAAAGAATTGAGTGTTGAAGACAAATTAAGAGCAATTTACGATTTACAATTAATTGACTCCAGAATTGACGAAATCAGAAACGTGAGAGGTGAACTTCCTCTTGAGGTGGAAGATTTAGAAGATGAAGTTGCTGGATTAAGCACACGTTCAGAAAAATTGAAAAATGATCTTGAAACTATCGAAGATCTTATCAAGGTAAAGAAAAATGCAATTGACGAACATAAAGAGTCAATCAAAAGATATACAAAACAACAAGAAACTGTTCGTAACAATAGAGAATTCAACTCTTTGACTAAAGAAGTTGAGTTTCAAGAATTGGAAATTCAATTGGCCGAGAAGCAAATCAAGGAAATGAAAGCTTCTATCGAACACAAGAAAGAAATTATCGCACAATCAAAAGAGAGATTAGAAACTAAATCTAATCACTTGAAACATAAAAAATCAGAATTGGACGCAATTATGTCTGAAACTGCCAAAGAAGAAGCGTTTTTATCTGAGAAATCAGCTGAATATCAAGCATTAATCGAAGAAAGATTATTGGCTGCTTATAACAGAATCAGATCAAGTGTTCGCAATGGATTGGCTGTTGTTTCTATCGAAAGAGGAGCATCTGCAGGATCGTTTTTCACCATTCCACCACAAACACAAGTGGAGATTGCTGCCAGAAAGAAAATCATCACTGATGAACATTCAGGAAGAATATTAGTCGACAGCGTACTCGCTGAAGAAGAGAAGGAAAAAATGGAAAAGCTTTTTGCTAAATTCTAAAATCATTTAAGTCCCGATACACATCGGGACTTTTTTATAAAACTGTATTTTGAAAGCAAAAAAAATATTTGGTTTTCTAATTATAAAAACAATTGGACAATACATAAATGTATTAAGTTTTGTATTTCCAAAAAAAGCTACACAACTTGCCCACTCCTTTTTTAGCGAGCCAAGAAAAGGGAAATTATCAAAAGATAAACTTCCAAAAATTCTTCAAGAAGCATCTGCTGAAACTTTTCAATACGAAGGAAATTCTATTCAAACTTACACTTGGCATGGAAATGAGAACATTATTTTATTAGTTCACGGATGGGAAAGCAACTCTTCGCGATGGAAAAAGATGTTACCATATCTCAAAAAATCTGGAAGCACAATTATTGCGGTTGATGGCCCAGGACAAGGTTTATCAAGCGGAAAAGAATTTAGTGTTCCAAAATTTGCAGAATATGTTCACGTAATCGTTGAGAAATTTAAACCGAAATACCTTATTGGTCATTCAATGGGAGGAAAAACGTGTTTATATTATCAATACAAATATCAAAGCTCTTCAATCCAAAAAATGGTGATTTTAGGAGCTCCAAGCGATTTTAAAATTATATTCCAAAATTTCATTGCCTTATTAAGTTTGAATTCCAAAATTTCAAAAGCATTGGAAAAAAAATATATTGTTATTTTAAATCGAAACCTCGAACAATTTTCAGGACAATTATTTGCTTCAGAAATTGACATAAAAGGTTTAGTGGCACACGATATTGACGATAAAGTTGTTTTATTTAAAGAAGCTAAAAAAATTGTTGGTGCTTGGAAAAATGTCCAATTTATTGAAACTTCTGGGTTAGGACACAGACTGCACGATGATGATTTGTATAACAAAGTGTCGCAGTTTTTATTTGAAGCGGAATAATTGGATTAGAAATCACAAACAAAATAATTGATTACTTTTGTCTTATGGAAGAAAATCTAAAACGTCTCAATAAATTTATCGGAGAAACTGGCTTTTGCTCCCGTCGCGAAGCCGATAAAATCATTGAAGAAGGTCGTGTAACCATCAACGGAATCGTACCGGAATTGGGAACCAAAGTCTCGCCAGATGACGAAGTACGTATTGACGGCAAATTGATTCGGGAGAAAAACGAAAAACCTGTTTATTTGGCTTTCAACAAACCTGTTGGCATTGAATGCACCACCAACTTGGAGGTTCGTAATAACATTGTAGATTACATCAATTATCCAAAACGTATTTTTCCTATTGGAAGATTGGACAAAGCTAGTGAAGGCTTAATTTTCATGACCAATGATGGTGATATTGTCAATAAAATTCTTCGTGCCAGAAACAATCATGAAAAAGAATATACTGTAACGGTAAACAAACTCATAACCGATCGTTTTATAGAAAAAATGGGCAATGGTGTACCAATTTTGGATACCATTACCAGAAAATGTAAGGTAGAAAAAATCAGTTCTACCACTTTTAAAATCGTCTTGACACAAGGTTTAAATCGTCAAATCCGTAGAATGTGCGAATATTTGGGTTATGAAGTTACGGCTTTGAAACGCATTCGAATTATTAATATTTCGCTTGATATTCCCGTGGGAAGATTTCGTGATTTAACTGATGCTGAAATCAAGGAACTCAACCAACTCATTGAGCCTTCGAGCAAAACAGAAGAAGCAAGTTTACCAAAACAAGAACCTGCAAAACGCAGAACGGAATTCATCAAAAGAGATGATCCACGATTTAAGAAAAGAGGAGACTATTAAAAGCAAAAAACCAAGATTAAGCTCTTGGTTTTTTGCTTTAGAACCATTTTACTTCACAGAAACACTCTCATAATATAAAGCTTTGGAAAGAAAGCTTTTGCTTTGCTCATATTCAATATCTCTATTTTTGTCGAAATAATCTACTGAAGGAATAGATGAATCAGGAAAATATTTCTGACGATATTCTTCGTTATAATTTAAACTTTTCAAGAATTTAGGTTCAACTCCTTTATTCACAGAAATATTGTAATTGGTAATCAGATTTCCCCAATTGACATAACTGCACAAAAGAATCGTTCCATAAAAATACCAAACCATTTGATTAAAAAGGAAGGCATTTGTCTTTTGATTTGTGATTTTATAGAAAGCAAAAAACAAACCAATAATTGCCAAAAACAAGAACGCATAAACACCCAATCTTTTGTAAGTCAACCCGAAAAATGAAACATATTCTGAATTTTTAATAATCGCACTCACGATCAAAATACCATTTAGCAGAATCCAAATTTTGGATAATCGCTTCAAATTTTTAGCTTTTTTATCAAAATTGAAACCTCCTTTAAAATAAAATAAGATAACTCCAACAGCCATAACGATTGAAAAAATCACAGCATTTACTCTTTCGTGAGTAGCAGAACTCAATTTTGATTTTTCTACAACCTCAAAAAATTGCTCATAATTATAAGTAACTATGAAAACCAAGAGTAAACCGTTTAAAAGCACTAAAGTAATTTCTCCACTTTTTCTTTCAAAATCAAGATCGAGAAATGAAAATGTCTTTTGATTTCCAATTCTAATTTCATTGCTAAAATCATTATCTAATTTCGGGTTGATATCGTAACAAATTTCAGGAACCCAATAATTCCAAAAAGTGAATGAAATATAGAAACCCAATGCCCCGATTAGGATAAGCTGAAAAATATTTACATCTAAAGTGTAATCAGAGAATATCGAATTAAAATGCTCGCTACCAAAAGAATAAACAACAAAAAAAAGGACCAAAAATAACATTGGAATCAAAAAGTAGGCAGTTATTTTTTTAGCAAAATTATTATTGATTTTCCTTTTCGGAAGCCATTGGCTAAACATCAATATACGACCTAATGATGTAATTCCGTTTATAAATACAAGCGGAAAAACCTGGATTATTTTCAGTTTTGCATCCTGAGTTTTAAATTGCAAAAAGATAATAGACATTGCCAAAGCCAAAAAGGATACAAAATCTCCGTACCAGGCAAAAGCAAAGCAAGACAGAACTGAGGTTACTGCTAATAGCCAATACGATTTATCAATGAATCGTTCCCGAAAAAAATAACAGATTACCCCTGTTAGTACTAATCCGAAAATAGCAAGATTAACTCCTATTGACTCATTGTAAAAAAGCAGTGTAAAAATCAAACTGCACGCTAAAATTAAATGGTATTTTTTCATAATTGTAATTTTAAAAGTACTTTGCATTTCAAAGTAATTAGGTAAAAAATTTAGTTATTAGATTTAATTAATTTTTCAAGACTGTTTAAATGTTCATTAAAGGCTGCACGTCCTTTATTAGTAACTCTGTAAGACGTTTTTGGTTTTTTGCCAACAAATTCTTTTTTAACTTCTATATATTCCGCCTTTTCTAAAGCTGTAGAATGACTCGCTAAATTACCATCCGTAATAAACAAAAGTGTTTTCATTTCAGTAAAATCAACCCAATCATTGACCATCAAAATGGACATAATACCCAATCTGACACGGCTTTCAAAATCTTTGTTTAGTTTATCAATGATACCCATTGGTTGGTTTTATTTATATTTTTTAAACAGTAGCAAACCATATAAGATATGTAAAATACCAAATCCTATTATCCAGAAAACCAAACCGTATCCAACATAAAAAAGAGAAATACATCCTAAAATTAGTTCACAAAATCCCAAATATTTTATATCCGAAAAAGTATACTTCTCAGCATTTATAAGAGCTAATCCGTAAAAAAGCAAAGTAGCAGGTGCAATTAAAAAATATATTTTATAAAATAAAAGAGCCAAACAAAAAACTCCACCAACAATTAAAGGAATTGCCAAGTTCAGGAGCATTTTTTTAGTTGCAGTGGTCCAAATTGGCAAATTGTACTTTCTGCTTTTTCGAATCGTGAAAAATATTCCAAAAGTTAAAGCAGAAAATAAAACAATAATTGCGATAAAAAATAGCTCCAAAAGTAAATCAATAGAATACACTTTATTATTTTTATCAAAATATTCTATGCCGTTTGCTTTAAACAATTGATACGCATACAATCCGCCAATCAAGGCTGACAGTCCTGAAAATACTCCTGAGAGTCCGCTTAATGAAATAAATCTTGAAGAGCGCTCCATCATGGAACGAATGTGCGATAAATCTTCTTGGTGTTTCTGATTCATATAAAAGTACTTTGTACTACAAAGTTAGTTTATATTTTGAATTAGAAAACAATTTATTGAAATATTTTTAAATTTTTATTAAACAACAAAGCCTATTCAGTTGAATAGGCTTTGTTTATAGATTAAGAATGAAATGTTTATTATTTTCTACTTCTGATTTTTCTTGCCAAAAGCGTATTTTTTAGTAACATTGCAATCGTCATTGGTCCAACACCGCCGGGAACTGGAGTTATGAAAGAAGATTTTTTGCTTACTTCATCAAAATCGACATCGCCAGTGATTTTGTACCCTTTTGGATGAGAAGCATCTTCCACTCTGGTAATACCAACATCAATTACCACTACTCCATCTTTTACCATATCTGCTTTTAAGTAATTTGGAACACCAAGAGCAGTAATGATAATATCGGCAGTTTTAGTGTATTCTTCAATATTTTTGGTTCTGCTGTGAGTAAGTGTTACAGTAGAATCTCCTGGATATCCTTTGCGACTCATCAAAATGCTCATCGGACGACCCACAATATGGCTACGCCCAATAACTACAGTATGTTTGCCCGCAGTTTCAACTTTGTAACGTTCTAACAATTCCATAATTCCAAATGGAGTTGCTGGCAAAAATGTTTCCATTTCCAACGCCATTTTTCCAAAATTGGTAGGATGAAAACCATCGACATCTTTATCGGGATCAATAGCCATCAGGATTTTTTGCTCGTCAATATGTTTTGGTAAAGGCAATTGAACGATAAAACCATCTAAATCATCATCTTCATTTAATTCCTTAATTTTCATAAGCAATTCCAATTCCGAAATAGTTTCTGGCAACGATACCAAAGTAGATTCAAATCCTATTTGCTGACACGATCTTACTTTGCTTCCCACATAAGTCAAACTTGCCCCATTACTGCCAACTATAACAGCTGCTAAATGAGGAACTTTTTGACCGTCAGCTTTCATTTTTTGCACTTCGGCAGCGATTTCGTTTTTAATATCTTCCGAAGTTTTTTTTCCGTCTAGTAGTTGCATTATTTTTAGTTATAAAGTTTAAAGTTTAAATTTTTTGAATAACTCTAAAATTAAAACTCAAAAAAATTTGTTGCTAAGTCCTTAAATGGTTTAACGTTGGCCTGGCATTCCTCCAGGCATTCCTTTCATATTCCCCATCATTTTCATCATATTTTTTCCGCCTGGGCCTTGCATCATCTTCATCATTTTGCTCATTTGCTCAAACTGTTTCATCAATTGATTGACTTGCTCAATTTTAGTTCCAGAACCTTTTGCAATTCTGGCTTTTCTTTTTACGTCAATTATGACAGGTTTTGATCTTTCTTTTGGAGTCATTGAATGAATAATGGCTTCGATATGTTTGAAAGCATCGTCTTCTATTTCGACATCTTTCATTGCTTTTGTGGCACCGGGAATCATTCCGACCAAGTCTTTCATATTACCCATTTTCTTCACTTGTTGAATTTGGGAAAGGAAATCATCAAAACCAAATTCGTTTTTGGCGATTTTCTTTTGGATTTTTCTGGCTTCTTCTTCATCGAATTGTTCCTGAGCCCTTTCTACCAAAGACACAACGTCTCCCATTCCGAGAATACGTTCTGCCATACGAATTGGATAGAACACATCGATGGCATCCATTTTTTCGCCTGTTCCAACAAATTTTATGGGCTTATTTACAACCGATTTAATAGAAAGTGCAGCTCCACCACGGGTATCACCGTCTAATTTGGTCAGAATTACACCGTCAAAATTTAATCTATCGTTGAAAGCTTTTGCTGTATTCACGGCATCTTGTCCCGTCATCGAATCGACAACAAATAAAGTTTCGTGCGGCTGAATCGCTTTGTGAACATTTGAAATTTCGGTCATCATCGCCTCATCAACTGCCAAACGTCCGGCTGTATCAACAATCACAACATTGAAACCATTTGCTTTGGCGTGTTTGATTGCATTTTGGGCAATTTCGACAGGATTTTTATTTTCAGGTTCTGAATAAACCTCAACGGCAATCGAATCTCCAACAACATATAATTGTTGAATTGCCGCTGGACGATAAATATCACAGGCAACCAAAAGCGGTTTTTTGTTCTTTTTGGTTTGAAGATAATTGGCTAATTTTCCAGAAAAAGTGGTTTTTCCTGAACCTTGCAATCCCGACATCAAGATAACCGTTGGATTCCCCGAAAGATTGATTCCGGCAACATCACCACCCATTAATTCAGTCAGTTCATCTTTAACAATTTTTACTAATAATTGTCCTGGCTGAAGAGTTGTTAATACGTTTTGACCAATTGCTTTTTCTTTTACTTTAGTGGTAAAATCTTTGGCAATTTTAAAGTTAACGTCGGCATCTAATAACGCACGACGTACTTCTTTTAGTGTTTCGGCAACATTTACTTCGGTGATTTTTCCGTGACCTTTTAGAATATGAAAGGCTTTGTCTAATTTATCGCTTAAATTATCAAACATAATTGTAATTATCTTTTATTGAGGTGCAAATATAAGCTAAAGTTGTAAAGTCTCAAAGTTAGAAACTTGTAAAATTTTGAGATTATTCAATAAAAAAACCAGCCGAATTGACTGGTTTTTTGAGTAGGTTGTTTTATGAAGATTAGTCTTTGTCGTCTAAATGTGTTTCATTTTCTAGTAATTCTTTTATTTGATGTCCAATAGTAGAATGATTATCATCAAGACCGGTAGTAATTTCGATAATTCCATCTCCATCAGTATCCAATAATAAACCTTGATTAGCCAATGAAGTTATTTTTGTCATTAATGCATCAAGTTGTATTTTTATATTGAGAGCAACACTGTTATCGTTAACTGCAAAATCTTTGGTTGGATCCATAAAATCCATTTCAAGTTCAATATTTTCAGCACTCCAAATAACAAAAGGTTTGTCGTTTATAGTTCCTTTAATCAAAAAAGTCTTGCCTTCCAAGTCACCAGCAATAAGACTTTTTGTGAAATTAAATTTTATTTCTTCATATTTTGCATTTGGAACATCAACAGATGTAATGAATTGGCTCAAAGGTTTGTTTGGATCTAGTAAATCCAATAAAAAAGGTCCCATTAGTTTTACGTCTTCATGCATTGGATCTGTGGAGTGCATAGCATCTTCCATATCAGTTTCCAATTTAATGTTTCCGATGTTAACCTTAAAATCAGTGATAACTACTGTGGACGCAGCCGTACGCGCAGTCGAAGAAGTCTTACCTGTAGCAGATACAGCAGTAGCTTTGAATGAAACATTCCCACCAGTAGAAGGACTGTTTGAACAAGAACTCATCGCAAGAGCTACTAAAGCAAAAATTGAAATTTTTTTCATAATATTTAATATTTAAAGGGTTAAGAATGCTAGTATTTAGTTTTAATTATTGTTTTTCAAAATAAAGGTAATCATTATCATTGTTGTCTTCTGTATGTCTAAAACGCAATTGAGAATTATTAAATTCGAATACTTTCCAACCTTCGTTTAATTTTCCCAAAAGATCTGTTTCAAATTTTATTTCAAACTCTCTAACTCCATTATCTACTTTTGTTGCCCATATTCCATTATATGAAATTCCTGATTTTGTTGCAATAACTTTATAATTGGAATAAAAAACAAAAGTATAACCATCATAAACCAAGGTTTTTTCACTGTCATGGAAGTAATAGGAAATTTTCCAAGGATTACTTGTAATTATTTGCATAAAATCAAGCGATGATGTTGGATTTTCGGGACAAGAGTCTACAGCACTTTTTATGACATCTTCAAACTGGCTGTTAGTTGTTACAATTACGTTTTGACCATTTGAGTTTGTGATGGTAATAGGATAACTAATGGCTATGAATTTATTATCCTCCAAGTTTTCGAAAAAACTATATAGTGACTGATTGCTGGTTATAGAAGCTGTACTTGCTATTTGGTTGCTACTGTCATAGACATTAATAGTTATTGGAAAATTAATAGTTATACAATTTATCTTTCCAAAATCATTTGAATTGGCTTCACATTCTATAATTAAATTATTGAAAGCATTTTGGTCAGCCAGGATTTTTTCAGAATAATCATTTAGAATCGCAGTTACTGGATAATGAATATTAACTATATCATTATCATTTGAATATGCATTAATATTCGTTTGTACTAATTGATAATCGTTAACCGTATTTATGGAGATTTGAACATTATTCACAGTAACTATATACGGTAACTTTATCATAAAACAATTTGATTTGTCTATAATATTGTCTTGCGAAGTTTTTTGCATTACAATCCTCTCAACATAAGTTGTCAGTGGAGTAGTTTTAGTAATAGTTTCTTTTGTGCTGTATATTTCCACTACTGAATCCGTTTGACACGAGGCAAACAAACCAACTATTATAAAAGCAAAAACACTATACCATTTTTTAAAATTCATCATAATTTCTCCAAAATCAAATTATTGCAAATGTAATAATTAAAGCCCCAAAATATCCAAGCAATATCTTGAGGAAAATATCACTTGGAAGATTGGAACAAATTAAACAATTATTTAATGTTTGTTACCCCAACAAACACAAATAATAATAAAAACAATAATATCAACTCAATAAACGTTGTAAAAAATTATATCGTTTTAATAAAAACAATTTAGATTCAATCTACCCTACCTAAATTAAAAAAAAATATATCTTTGTAAGCCATAAAAAATTAAATTAATGACAATCAATTCATTATCAGAAACTTGTAACGAAATTGTTTTTTCAAAGTTTTTTAAAAATCACGCAAAATCTCTTCGCAATTTTCTTTTCTATAAGTATGGAAATAAAGACCAAGCCGAAGATTTAACACAGGAAGCATTCATAAAACTCTGGCAAAATTGTGCTTCGGTTCCTATTGAAAAAGCAAAATCCTATATTTACACCATTGCCAATAACAGTTCGTTAAACGAAATTAAACACCAAAAAGTAGTTTTGGAATATGAAAATAATTTCGCTGGCGCTGATAAAACAAATGAAAATCCAGAATTTATTTTAGAAGAAAAACAATTCAAAGACAAACTTTTAAAAGCAATCAAAAATTTGAATGAAACCCAACGAATTGCCTTTTTAATGCATCGAATTGACGGTAAAAAATACAGTGAAATAGCAGAGGAATTAAGCATCAGTGTTAAAGCTGTCGAAAAGCGAATCCATTTGGCTTTAGTCGAGCTAAGAAAAACAATCGACTTTAAGTAGGGTAAATACAGAATTACTTGTTCTATACATATAAATCGAATACGATGAAAAAAAACTACATTTTAGCCAAATGGCTTAATAATGATTTAACCAAAGAAGAATTAGCCGAAATTAAGGCCGATCCTGATTTTTCCAACTACGAGAAAATCAAAAAATATTCAGCTCAATTAAAAGTAGCTGATTTTGACGAAGAAAAAGTTTTGGAAAATATTCTTAGTCAAAAAAAGGTGTCACCAAAAGTAATTCCCCTATACAAAAACTGGATGTTTAGAGTAGCTGCCGTTCTGGTTCTTGCGTTGGGATTCACATTTGTAATGCAAAACTTTGCAACTGAAACCCAATATGCTTACAATGGCGAAAAAACCACTTTTTCATTGCCAGACAATTCAGAAGTGGTTTTGAACGCCGGTTCAGAAATTGAATATAAAAAATGGAATTGGAACAATCACAGAAACCTTGAATTAAAAGGGGAAGCTTACTTTAAAGTGGCGAAAGGCCAAAAATTTGAAGTAAAAACCAGCCTTGGAAAAGTGGCGGTTCTTGGAACACAATTCAACGTAAAAGCAAGAAAAAATCGTTTTGACATCACTTGTTTTGAAGGAAGAGTGAAAGTAAATTACAAAGACAAAGAAATCATATTGACTCACGGACAAAGCGTTACTTTTGAAAATGGAACCCAAATAAACGAATCTTCAACCTCTTCAAAACCGGAATGGTTAGAAAATCGAATCGCTTTTACCAAAGAAAATTTACCTAATATCTTAGACGAAATTCAAAGACAATATAACGTCACAATCACCGTTAAAACAGGATATACTAACGAGTTATTTACTGGCAAAATCCCTACTGATAATCTCGATATTGCTCTACAAATTATTGGAACAACATATAATTTAGAACCTAAAAAAATTGATAAAAACAAAATAATTTTTGAAAAAAAATAGATGTTTTCTATAAAACATATTTATACCTTATTGTTTTGCTTTGTTTTTGCCCTGACACTTTCAGCTCAGGATAGAAACAAAGCAATTGCTTTAAAATATGTGCTGCAATCAATAGAAAAAAAACACCAAATTACCTTTAATTATATCGAAACTGACATAGTTGAAGTTCAAATAATTCCTCCTAATTCCTTATTATCTTTGGCTGAAAAGCTAAATTATTTACAAGAGAAAACCAATCTTATATTTGAAAATATTGACAATAAATTTGTAAATATTTCCAATAAAAAGGAGATAGAATTAATCTGTGGTTATGTGTTTTCAAAAAATGATAATTTACCACAAGAAGGAGTAAACATTAAGTTAATCAATGGCAACAACGCCATAACTGATAAAAAAGGTTATTTTGAACTTCCCAAAGATAAAACAACTGAAATTATAGTGAGCCACATTGGTTATACAAGTCAAAAAATTTCCATTCCAGATTCACAAAACAAGAATTGTCTTAAAATATTTCTTGCCCTCGAGGTTTTAAAACTTGATAATGTAATAACCAATCACTTTTTGGCTTCCGGAATTTCAAAAACTATTGATGGAACATTTGTCATAAAACCAAAGAAACTAGGGATATTACCCGGATTAATTGAACCCGATGTACTGCAAACCATGCTTCAAATTCCAGGAATTTATAGTGCTGATGAAAGTCTTTCGAGTATCAATGTGAGAGGTGGAACTCACGATCAAAATTTATTTTTGTGGAACGGAATAAAAATGTACCAAACGGGGCATTTTTTTGGTCTAATTTCGGCATTCAACCCAAATCTGGCGCATACTGTTTCGATCTCAAAAAACGGAAGTTCTGCCTTTTACGGAGAAAGTGTTTCGAGTGTTGTGGATATTATTTCTGATCCAAATAAATTCGAAAAACCCCAATTTAGTGCCGGAATAAATATGATAAATGTTGATGTTTATTCAAAGTTTAATATCAATAAAAAGGGTTTTCTGGAAATTGCCGCCCGAAAATCAATCACTGATTTAATTGAAACTCCTACTTATCAAAAATATTACAACAAAGCATTTCAAAACACAACTATCACTAATTTTTCCAATTATCATAGTATTGATTATAACAGTGAGGATAAATTTAAATTCTATGATATAACGCTAAAATATTCACAGAAAATTGGACAAAAAGACCAACTTCTATTAGATTTAATAACGATTAACGACCAGCTAAATATTAATCAAAATGCCACAATTGACAACATATTCCAATCTGAAAACAACTCTTTAATTCAAACAAATCACGGAGGAAATCTTTCTTGGAAGCGAAACTGGAACTCAAAAAACACTAGTAAAATCAATATTTTTGCTTCGTCTTATGAACTTGATGCCGAAAAAGATAAAATTCAGGACAATCAAATTGTTAAACAGGAGAATAGTGTATTTGAAGATGGTTTTAAATTAGAAAATAGCCATATCATCAGTCCAAAATTTACAATAAATGACGGCTATCAGTTTGACGAAACAGGAACGACAAATTTAGATGAAGTCAGTAATCCAATTTTTTACAGACAAATTAAAGAAGTTTTGCGAACTCACGCACTCATCGTTGAGGGAAAATACAACGATACACTGTCAAAAATATATTTTAACGCAGGAATGCGATTAAATTATATTGAGCAATTCAAGAAATATCTTTTTGAGCCACGATTACAGTTTAATTATGGTATTTCACAAAGTTTAAGTTTAGAAGTATTAGGCGAATTTAAAAGCCAGAATTGTTATCAAATTATTGACCGCCAGCAAGATTACTTCGGAGTAGAAAAAAGACGCTGGATATTGTCAAATAACACCACGATTCCCATTCAAAGAAGTAAACAGGCATCAATTAGTTTTTCATATAACAAAAATAATTGGCTTTTTACGATAGATACTTATTATAAAAAAGTAGATGGAATTAACAGTTCAACTCAAGGATTCCAAAATCAATTAGAATTTAAAAATATCATTGGTGATTATGAAGTTTATGGAACTGAAGCCTTGGTGCAAAAGAAAATAAATCACTTTATCACCTGGTTAAGTTATGCGTATAATGAAAATAATTATCACTTTCCAAACACAGAACAGACAGAGTTTTCGAATAATTTTGAATTAAAACACGTCGTGTCTTGGGCTGGAATTTATGAAGTGAAAAATCTAAAAATAGCTTTGGGTTCAAAATGGTATTCGGGAAGACCTGAAACAACTCCTTCGAGTTTAGATATAAATTACAGCAATCCTTCAAATCCGACAATTGATTATAATTCTCCAAATAATAAAAACCTGGACGACTTTTTTCAAGTTAATTTTTCGGCGACATATAAATGGGAAAGCTTGAATAAAACCCAATATAAACTGGGATTATCAGTAATAAACGTATTCAATAGACAAAATGAAATTAGCGAGTATTATAGAATAAATCCAACTACAAATTCTATTGAAGATGTAAAAACATATTCGCTTGAACGAACTCCCAATTTAAGTTTTAGAGTAATTTTCTAAAACTACATTCTTTCAGGAACATCAATTCCCAATAATTGAAATGCTAAAGCAATTGTTTCTGCAACCTTCTTGGAAAGTTGAACTCTAAACGTCTTTTTAGCCAAATCTTCTTCACCCAAAATAGAAACTGCCTGATAAAACGAATTGTACTCACGAACCAATTCATAAGTAAAATTGGCTATCAACGCCGGACTGTGATTTTGAGCCGCATTTTGAATAACTTCTGGAAACAATTCGAGTTGTTTTATTAATTCTTTTTCCTTTTCGTGCATCTCGACTGCGCTCGATGTGATATCAATTTTCAAATCAAAATTTGCTTTACGCAAAATCGATTGGATTCTCGCATAAGTATATTGAATAAAAGACCCCGTATTTCCTGCAAAGTCAACCGATTCTGCCGGGTCGAAAAGGATTCGTTTTTTAGGATCGACTTTCAAAATGTAATATTTCAAAGCGCCAAGCCCAATAGTTTTGTATAATTTTAATTTTTCTTCAGGCGAATAACTGTCTAATTTTCCTAAATCTTCGGCTATTTTCTGGGCAGTATCTGTCATTTCCTGCATTAAATCATCGGCATCGACAACAGTTCCTTCTCGGGATTTCATTTTACCGGAAGGCAAATCGACCATTCCATAAGACAAATGAAATAGGTTTTTTGACCAATCAAAACCTAGTTTTTTCAATATCAAAAACAACACTTTGAAATGATAATCCTGTTCGTTTCCAACGGTGTAAACCATTCCGCCAACGTCTGGAAAATCCTTCACACGCTGGATTGCCGTTCCAATATCCTGTGTCATATAAACCGCCGTTCCATCTGAACGCAACACTATTTTTCTATCTAAACCTTCGTCAGTCAAATCAATCCAAACCGAACCGTCAGGATCTTTTTCAAAAACTCCTTTTTCTAAACCAATTTGAACCACATCTTTTCCAAGCAAATACGTATTGCTTTCGTAGTAATATTTATCAAAATCAACTCCAAGGTTTTTATAAGTTATGGCAAAACCATCATAAACCCATTGATTCATCTTTTTCCAAAGTGCAATAACTTCGGCATCACCAGATTCCCATTTCAACAGCATTTCCTGTGCTTCGAGAATGATTGGAGCTTGTTTTTTTGCTTCGTCTTCTGTTTTTCCTTCAGCGATTAATTGACCTACCTGTTCTTTATATGCTTTGTCAAAAGCCACGTAATAATTCCCAACTAACTTATCACCTTTCAAACCGGTTGATTCAGGAGTTTCTCCATTTCCGAATTTTTTCCAAGCCAACATTGACTTGCAAATATGAATTCCCCTATCATTTATGATTTGGGTTTTATAGACTTTTTTGCCCGAAGCCTTGATGATTTCGGCAACGGAATATCCTAATAGATTGTTACGAACATGACCTAAATGCAAAGGTTTATTCGTGTTTGGAGAAGAATATTCTACCATTATTGCTTTGTCGCCCGAACTTGGCGCAACAAAACCAAATTTTTCGACATCTTTAATTTCATTGAAGAAATTCAAATAATATTCGTCTGAAATAACGATATTTAAAAATCCGGAAACTACATTAAAACGACTCACTTCAGGAACATTTTCTACTAAATAGTTTCCTATTTCGTTGCCTAATTCAACCGGATTGCTTTTTACAACTTTCAATAAAGGAAAAATCACCATCGTGATGTCACCTTCAAATTCCTTGCGTGTGCTTTGAAATTCAACTTTGTCTAGGGTAACGTCAAATAATGCTTGGACTGCTTTTTCAATAGAAGGTGTAAGAATCTGTGTTAATGTCATTTTGTTGTCAATTTTAAGGCTGCAAAGATAGGTATTTAAGAGAGAAATTGTTTTAGATTTGATATGAAATAATATCTATCAGTCAGCGTTTAATTCAATAGTCAGCGATAAACAATTTAGCAGCCTGTTTTACATTATAATTATTTTTTGAACTACGTGTGAAATTATTAAAATTGCATGTTTTATTGACTAAAATTTCTTTTATTTGATTACTTTATATTTTTGCCCAAAAAATATTTCATTATGAAAAAAAGCCTACTTCTCATAACTTCACTCTTTTGGATAGGATGTTATTCGCAGGCTATTAATGTAAATACCAGCACTTATACTGTTCCGGAATTAGTTACTAAAGTATTAGTAGATAAAGATTGTGTTCCTGTAAGTAACATTACTTGGAGCACCGGAACAAATTTTGGTTCTACGAACGGAATTGGATATTTTGACAATACAAATCCAGCTTTCCCTTTGTCAAGCGGCGTGATTTTAAGTACAGGAAATGTGGCAAATGCATCCGGACCAAATACAACTGACCTAAATGATGGTAATTTAGCTTGGAAAGGCGATTCAGATTTAGAAGCTAAACTTCTAGCAGCTGGTATCACTATGACTTCGACAAACGCAACGGT
>Ga0208116_1000238_pt1 | contig 17946 bp, 15 predicted proteins | sample LakWasMeta9_HOW4_2_FD_183859 | JGI IMG/M metagenome (GOLD analysis project Ga0208116, IMG submission 183859) | Freshwater sediment methanotrophic microbial communities from Lake Washington under simulated oxygen tension - Sediment Metagenome... | ecosystem: Environmental > Aquatic > Freshwater >... | reverse complement strand
GTAATTCGACCAGCCGGTAAACGACGAGGTCAGCATCAGATTGCGCCGCGGCAGCACGCGCAGGTCGTAGCCGTAGCCGTCCGCGTATTTGCCGGTCTTGACCGCGCCTTGCAGATCGCTGTCGGTCGGCGTCCAGTGCGTAGTGACGTAGTCGCCGTCATTGGTGTATTCGACGATGCCGGTGCGGCCGCCGTGGTCCTTGTTGTTCGACAGGCCGGTGATGATCATCCGGCCCGGCAGCGCATAAGTGGTATGGGGGCCGACCACGCCGCCGCTCTTGGCGACGAAATCGGTAAGCGTCTTGACCAGCTTCGGCTTGGCAGGATCGGTATGCACGTCGAAGATGAACATCTTGCTGGTGTCGAGCGAGGCGGCCCATAAAAACTGGCGGTCGTCGGTGAAGCCGGAGTGATGCGCCTCGTTGCGGCCGCCGACCGACAGCGTGCTGACGACCTTGCCGTAAGTCGGCGATTTCGGATTCACATCGACCGTGACCAGCTTGTCCTGCTCGTCGCCGACGCCTTCCGCGCCGAGCGTCCAGACATAGACGAAATCTTCCTGGCCGACGATCTTGGCCATGTACGGCGATTGGCAGGTTTCATCGGCAACGGCGCCTTGACTGCCAAGACCCGCCAGGGCGAGGGTGGATGCCGCAAAGGCGCAGGCCCGAACCAGGGCGCGCAGCGGGTGTTTGTACTTTTTCATGACTGGCCTCTTTTGTTTTTATTATGAATGGCTTTCGGCGGTGGTCGGATCGATGATCGTCTTGACCTCGGAAATCCGATTCGCCGAAAAGCCGCCTTTCTCCGCATGTTCCCTGATGCTGGCCTCGTCCGGCGCGATATACACGCAATAGATCTTGTCGCCGGTCACATAGCTTTGCAGCCACTGGGTTTTTGGCCCCATGGCATGCAGCACGCTGCACGACTTTTGCGAGATGCCTTGCAGTTGCTCGGGCGTTAAGGCGCCGGCGTTCGGAATGTCGCGTTCGATGATGTACTTTGGCATTGCAATTCCCCTTGTGGTTGTGGATGACCGGCCTTTTGCGCCGGGTAGATCAGGCCTTGAAATAATCGCCGAGCAAATCGTTGCAGCACTGCTTCAGCGGCTCGTATGACTGTTCAATTTTCATGCGCAATAAAGCGCCCTGCCAGGTATTGACCAACAGATCGGCCATCGCCTCGGCCGGTTTGTCGGTTCTGACCGTGCCCTGCCGCTGCGCGGCCGACAGCCCCTGCGTCAATAAATCACGGTAGCGGTGCACGGCTTCCTGCAGCGACGCTCGGCACAGGTCGCTGGTGTCGCCGACCTCGCCCATCAGATTGCCGAGCAGGCAGCCGCCTTGGAAATTAGCCTGCTCAAGCGCGGCGATCAGTTCGTCGAAATAACGCCGGATCGCGGTCAGCGCATCGCCGTCCTGGTTTTGCAAATGACCGTCCAGTTGGCGGATGAACGGTTCGATGTAATGTTGGATCACTTCGGCCGCGAATCGCTCCTTGCTGCCGAAATAATTGTAAAAAGACCCCTTAGGGATCTGCACCGCATCGAGAATCTCCTTCAGCCCTGTGCCGTGATAACCCTGCTGCATCAGCAAGGCCACACCCTGGCTTAACAGATTCTCGCGGTTGAACTGTTTTTGCGATTTCATGTTCATGCAAAAATAATACGACCGGTCGTCTTGATGTGTCAAGATAAAGATTGCTTTTGGCCCAAGCTGAGCATAACTACCGTTACCCGATTCGGATTGACTTTGCCCAGGACCTTTGATTTTATTAAGAATTTTGTAATGCAACTATTTTTTTTGAGCGCTATCATGGCCCGAAAAAAAATGACTATAGCTAGCTTGTTAGTGATAGATCCCTAATGACGAAAGACACCGAAAGGAAAGTCATCGAATAAATTTCAATGCGTTAAAGCGACTTTCTTGAAAGATTGGCTGCCAGTAAAAACTATAAAATGAGGGCTTACTCATGCATGCAAAACTCACCTTTTGGGGTCAAGACCCTGCCTTTCGGAACGCATTCCTCATTGGCTTCCTGTTTTTTCTAGTCAGCATACTCTACCCTGAATCAGCGGCGGCCATCGCCAATGTCGGGGGTATAAAAATCACATCGACGCCCCCGGTCTACAACGCCGCCGAACAGACCTATGAGAGTTTGGTTACTCTAACCAATACGTCCAAGAAAAAATCCATCCAGGGGCCGTTGGCGTTGCTGATTTCGGCCAATGCCAAGAAAGGGATTACGCTTGCCAATCCGTCGGGCTTCGTCAAGAACAAAGGCTATTTGCACATTCCCTTGCCGTCAGGCGTGTTGGCGCCCCAACAAACGATAGGAAACATCGTCGTCGCCTTTCATAACCCCGCGGGAAAAGAATTCAACTTTTCCAAAAAAGTGATTACCGGTCTCGCAGAAAGCCTACCGACCCCGCCTAACCATAGCCCCGTCGCCAAAATAGAACATAACCAGATTGTCGCCCTGGACAGCCCCATCGACCTCAACGGCAGCGCTTCCAGCGACCCGGAAGGGCAAGCCCTGACCTACCAATGGACGCTGTTGCAAAAACCGCAAAACAGTAATGCGGCGCTGTCAGAGGCGGATCAACCTCATTGCCGGATAACGATAGATATAAACGGCCACTACAAGATCCAGCTGATTGTCAACGACGGTCAAGTCAACAGTTTCCCCGCCGTCATCGAACTGGATACCGAGAATTCGCCGCCCTTGGCGATGCTCGCGTCGAAGCTCAAGGCGCAACAGGGTGATCGCATCGATTTGGACGGCAGCGGCTCTTTCGACCGTGACGGGGACAGCCTGAATTACAGTTGGTCGCTGCCGGTCAAGCCCGGCGGCAGTAAAGCAAAACTGCCGCCGGACAACCAGCCCCATTCGCTGCTCGCCATCGACAAAAAAGGCAGTTATACCGCCAGATTGGTGGTCAACGACGGCCGTCAAAACAGCGTGCCGGCAACGGTGACCGTGACGACGAACAACGCCCTGCCGGTCGCCAACGCCGGTAACGACCTCGTCGATCAGTTGCTTAACCAGGCCCTGACCTTGAGCGGCGAGTTATCGAGCGACGCCGACAACGCCCCCTTGTCTTACAAATGGTCTTTATTGCATAAACCGGCAAACAGCAGCGCTCTACTCAGTCCTGTCGATCAGCAAAAATCCGCGTTGACCCCGGATGTCGACGGTCGCTATATCGCCCAACTCATCGTCAATGACGGCTTCAACAACAGCGCGCCCGATACCGTTGAAATTACCGCATCCGGCGCCGTTCCAGTCAATCACTCGCCCACCATTACGAGCCAGCCTCAAACGCTTGTCGTCATTTCCGGACAGCGTTTCGACTATTCGGTGGTTGCGACGGATCAGGACAACGACACGCTGAATTATTCGTTACTGCAATCCCCGCCGGGCATGACCATCAACGCGGCATCGGGAGAAGTTGACTGGGGCACCTCGGCGGAGCAGACGGGGGAGTTTTTGATCAGCATCAACGTCGCGGACGGCCATGGCGGCAGCACTACACAAACCTTTACCCTGGTCGTCAATGCCGCTCTCGCGGTGGTGCCGGACGTGTCGGGGAAAAGTCTGTCCGAGGCCCTGGCCTTGCTGAAGAACGCCGGCCTCAAGGAAGGAACCGCCGTTTACGATCATAGCGACAGCATTCCCAACGGCAATGTCATCAGCCAGTCCATCGCCGCCGGCAGTCAGGCGACTTTCAATAGTCCGATTGATTTGCACGTCTCGCTCGGCCCTCAAGGTAACACTTTACCGCCCGATCCTGCCAATATCGCGCCTGCCGTCGATCCTACAACCACGACAACGGTCGCAAGTGCCGCCGCGTTCCTCTATGGCGGCGATCACCCGATTCAAACCGACGTCGACGCCCAAGCAATAGAAGCCAAGCGCGCCGCCGTGCTGCGCGGAAAAATCCTGGATTTACAAAATCAGCCCTTGTCCGGCGTCACCGTTTCCGTTCACGATCATCCCGAATTCGGAAAAACCTTGAGCCGCGCCGACGGCCAATTCGATATGGTCGTCAATGGCGGCGGAGCGCTTACGATTGATTACGCAAAAAGCGGATTGCTGCCGGTTCAACGCCAAATCGACGTGCCTTGGCAGGATTACATCATCGCCCCGGACGTCGTGCTCAAGGCCGTCGATGCCGAAGTGACGACCGTTGCCGCGGCCGCCGGGCAAATGCAAGTCGCCAGTGGCTCGGTTCAGACAGATAGCGACGGCAGCCGCCGCGCGACGCTTCTCTTTCCGGCCGGCACGACCGCTACGATGACGTTACCGGACGGTTCGAGCCAGGCGCTCACCAATTTTCATGTACGGGCGACCGAATACACGGTCGGCGACAATGGACCGCAAGCCATGCCGGGCGAATTGCCGCCCACCAGCGGTTACACCTACGCGGCGGAGTTCAGCGTCGATGAAGCGCTGGCAGCCGGAGCGACTGACGTCGTGTTCAATCAGCCGATCATCAGTTACAACGAAAACTTTCTGGGTTTTCCGGTGGGCGCGACGGTGCCTTCGGGCTATTACGACCGCAAGCAGGGAAAATGGAAACCTCAAGCCAGTGGAAGAATCGTCAAAATCGCCGCGATCACGGATGGCATCGCCGATTTGATCATTGACGACAGCGATGCCGCCGCTTCGGAAACGGAGTTGACGGCGATAGGCATCACGCAAGCAGAACGCCAACGATTGGCGACGCTGTATCAGGCGGGACAAACGTTGTGGCGGGTAGAGCTCAACCACTTTTCACCCTGGGACTATAACTGGGCGCGCCGCCTGCCGCCGGGCGCGCGCTCGCCAAGCGAGAAGAAACCAAGCACCAAAACCAAACCGGACAGTTCCTGCGAGTTGCCCGGCTGCATCATCGGGGCGCAGGGGCAAACGCTCAGCGAAGAATACCCCATCGTCGGCACCCCTTATTTCTTACGCTATGACAGCGATCGCCAATCAGGCTACGTTGAAAGCCATACCATGACCATCCCGCTGATCAGCGAACAACTGCCTCCGCTCAAACGCATCGATTTAACAGTCAGAATCGCCGGGCAGCAACATGTGTCCAGCTTTCCTGCCCAGGCAAATCAGACGACTCAATTTACTTGGGACGGTAAAGACGTTTACGGCCGCAGTTTACAAGGACAGCAAATCGCATTCACCGATTTAGGGTATGTCTATGATGCGACGGTTCAACAAACGATCACCTTTGCCGAAAGCGGGCCTGGCGTGCAATTGACGGGGGACAAAGCTCGCAATGAAGTCACGCTGCATCAAACACAGTCAGCCGTGCTGGGCAACTTCAAAGCGGTCAATCTGAACTTGGGTGGCTGGACCTTCAATGTCCACCACTATTACGATCCGATCAGCCGGGTGTTGTATCAGGGGGATGGAGCTCGCCGTAGCGTGCAAGGCGTTGCCAACATCATCACCACAGCCGCAACCACGGGCTTCGGCGACCTGGGCTATAGCTTGGCGGTGGGCGCTGACGGCAGTTTGTATTATGCAGATCGAGCGCGTATCCATAAAATCGATCCTCAGGGCATCCGCTCCGTCGTGGCCGGCACCGGCGAGAGCGGTTACAGCGGCGATGGCGGCCCGGCGGTAAACGCGCAAATCAGTTTTTGCGCTCAATATGTGAATATCGCCAACGACGGCAGCATTATTTTCTTCGAGGGCAATTGCTTTGGTCTGAATCGGATTCGCAAAATCGATCCAAACGGCATCATTACCACCCTAGCCGGTACGGGGAACGGCGGCTATGCCACGCCCGATCCTGCCGGCATACCCGGAAACGAATTTCCGTTGATATCCGCCATACCCAGACCTGCGCCGGACGGCAGCGTCTACATTGCCGATCAAGGACGTTTGTGGAAACTCGGGACCGACGGCCGAGTGCGGGAAGTCAATATCGATTACTCGGCCGAGGATGCGGGCCCCGGCAACCTTAAGATTGCCGATTTTGCGGTCGGCGCCGATGGCTCCCTCTACATCATGGATACCGGTTTGGTCGCAAGCAACTTCCTGATCCGCAAATTGACGCCGGACGGCAAAATGCATTTGCTCGCCGGCACCAATCAACGCGACTCAAACCGAGACGGCGGTCCGGCGTTGACCGCGGATATTTGGCCGAACACGAATGGCGGGATTGCGGTCAGTCCGAGCGGCGACGTGTATTTCAGCGAAGGCGACAGCGTAATTCGTAAAATCTCGACCGACGGCATCATTAGCCAGTTTGCCGGCAATCGCGTCCTTGACTACACGGGAGACGGTGGGCCGGCGCCGCAAGCCAGCATCCGTTTCGCCAATGCGTTGGCGTTTGGTCCCGATGGCGCGCTGTACATGGCCGATGGTCACATTCGCCGGGTCGGGCCGACTCTGCCCGGCTATGATGCGAATAATTTGTCGGTTCCCTCAGAGGATGGCAGCGAGCTTTTCATCTTCGATGCTTCCGGCAAGCATTTGAAAACCGTCAACACCTTGACCGGCGCAACGGTCACGGAATTTTCTTACGACAGTGGCGGACGGCTGATTCGCGTAACCGACGGCGACAACAACGTAACGACGATCGAACGCGACAACTTCGGCAACCCTACCGGCATCGTCAGCCCCTACAATCAGCGAACCGAATTGGCCGTCAACGGCAACGGCTATTTCAGCAGCATCACCAATCCGGCCAACGAAACCGACAGCTTTACCTACTCCAACAACGGTTTGTTGCTGAGCAAAAAAGACCCAGGCAACAACCTTACGGCTTTTGCCTACGATACTTTAGGCCGCTTACTCAGCGACACCAACGCCCTGAATAACCAACAAACCCTCGCCAAAAGCGGCACGGACAACGATTATACGGTGGAGCACCAATCGGCGTTAGGGCGGAAAACCGATTATCGCGTGCAAATCGCCAACGACGGCGGCCTGACCAGCACCGTGACGGCCGCCGACGGCACGCAAACGCAATCCACGGAAGGCGCCAACGGCATCAATCAATACAGCGATGCGGAAGGCACGACCAACAGCGAAACCTTGACCGGCGATCCGCGCTGGAACATGCAATCACCCTATGCCAAGTCGGCAGCGTTGAGCACGGGCGGTTTTACGGCCAACGTTACTAACAGCATTACAGCAACCCTAACCGATCCGTCTAATCTGTTGAGTTTGAGCACTTTGACACAAACCAGCAGCATCAACAATCGCAGCTACCTGAGCCAATACACCGCGACGAATAAAACCCTCACGGAAACCTCGCCGGCTGGACGCATAGCAAAGACGCAAATCGACAACCAAGGGCGCCCCGTCTCGATACAGATCACCGGTTTGTTCGATACCCAAGCCAGCTACGATAGCCGAGGACGCTTGAGCACGATCGCCAGTGGTGCTGACCCCGATCAGCGCAGCACCAGCATCGGTTACAACACTGCCGGCTACGTGTCGAGCATCACCGATGCGCTAGGCCGTGTCGAAGCGTTTGAATATGATGCCGCCGGCCGCGTGATCCGCCAGACCTTGACCGATGGCCGGGAAGTTTTGTACGGCTATGACAGCCGGGGCAACTTGACCTCCATCACCCCGCCCGGACGCCCCAAGCACGATTTTGCTTATGATGCGCTGAGTCAAAACGATGAATACAATCCTCCTGAAGTCGGCAACGGCGGCGGCACTCAATACGCCTACAACCAGGACAAACAACTCAGCCAAATCACCCGGCCCGACAACCAAACCCTGTCCCTGGTGTACGACACGGCGGGCAGACTGGCTACGCTGAAAACCCCGCTGGGCGACTATGGCTACGATTACCATCCGACGACGGGTCAATTAATCCAGCAAACATCGCCCACCGGCGGCAAACTCGACTTCGGTTACAGCGGCGCGTTATTAACCGGCGTCACCTTCAGCGGCGAGGTCGCCGGCAGCGTCGGTTATGGCTACGACAACGACTTCCGCATCAGCGAAATCAGCGTCAACGCCGCCAATCCGGTCAGCTACGGCTACGACAACGACAGTCTGCTGACCCAGGTCGGCGATCTGCAATTCAGCCGCGACAGCCAAAACGGCTTGCTGACCGGCTCCACGCTGGGCGTCGTGACGGATAACCGAAGCTTCAACGGCTTTGCCGAAACCACGCAATATCAGGCCAAAATCAACGGCGACAACGCCTATAAAGCCGAATACAGCTATGACAAGCTGGGCAGAATCGTCCAAAAAATCGAGACTATCGCTGACGATGCTCCGGTTACGCACGCTTATGGTTACGATGCCGCCGGGCGGTTGAGCAGCGTCAAAATAGGGGCGGCGGAAACGACTTATGGTTACGACAGCAACGGCAACCGTACCACGATCAATGGCGCGACCGTCGGCAGTTACGACGACCAGGATCGCTTGTCCAATTACAACGGCGCCAGCTATGCCTATACCGCCAACGGCGAACTAAAAAGCAAAACCGAAGGCGGCGGCACCACCCATTATCAATATGACGTGTTGGGCAATCTAAGACAAGTCAGCTTCGCGAATGGAGACAAAATCGACTACGCCATCGACGCACTGGATCGTCGGGTCGGACGCAAAGCCGTGATTGGCGGCGTGGCCACCGAACAACGTTTTCTGTATCAAGACGACCTGAAAATCGTCGCCGAACTGGATGGCAGCAATAATGTCGTCAGCCGCTTTGTCTATGGCACGCGCGTGAATGTGCCGGATTACATGATCAAGGACGGCAACACTTATCGTTTGGTTACCGACCATCTAGGCAGCCCGCGCGTCGTCATCGACACCGCGACCGGCGCGATCGCCCAACGCATCGAATACGATGCCTGGGGCAAGGTGCTGAGCGACAGCAACCCCGGCTTTCAACCGTTTGGGTTTGCGGGGGGATTATATGACCGGCAGACCGGGTTGGTACGGTTTGGGGCTAGGGATTATGAGACGGAGACGGGAAGGTGGACGATTAAGGATCCAATCTTGTTTTCTGGCGGAGATAATAATCTATTTGGTTATGTCTTTGCTGACCCTATAAATATTATCGATCAAGATGGGATGAAGCCGCCGTTTGGAGTTGGGGTTGGCATTAATTTGAATGCTTCGATCGATCTAAACAAGTCTTTTGATCAAATCAAAGATTCTGTTAAAGACATATATAACGAGTTCTTTAAGAAAAAACCTGAGCCAAATCCAGAAAAAAAGGCTCCTACCAATACTAACAATTCTCCTGCATGCAAAAAGAAAACTCCTCCACCGACCCAAAAGTCTAAAAAACCTCAATCTAATCCTAAAAAACCTAGTTCATACCCTAAACCAATCACTCCCTCAAGCAGCCCTAATGGACCAGTATTTAATGGAAATTTCACTGGAAATTATACCAACAATACTTATTACGGAAACAACAGTGGAAACAGCTCTTCCAATAGCACAACCTTTACTCCTTATCGATATAACGATTAAGTTGGCTACAGGCGACTGGCTTTTTATCTCCTTGGCGCGACGGAGTTTGTAACCTCGTCGCTTACGTTTCATGTCTGGCGTTGCGTTTGCCCGCACAAAACGTTACGGACGGGTTTACAAAACCCGTCCGGCTCGGGGCTTTCATCTTTCATCCTCTTCCCATTACAATACTAGGCATCTTTACTGCATCCCCTCCAACTCTATGGAAAAAATCAAAGTCCTGTTCGTCTGCATGGGCACTATGCGAACTCGAACAAATCCCTTTACATATCAATAACTTGAATAGACCCCCAAAACTCCCCCAAAATTCCCCCAAAACAGACCAGCTACTTGATAGCGATTTCAAGCCATTCAGCCCCCCTGGAATCATTGTAAACAGCCGTCATTTTTGCGGATTTGTGACCAAGTAGTCGCTGTGTATCAATGCCCTGATCGCGGTATAGACGTTCTGCTAGTGATCGTTGCTCGTGGAATGTTGGCGGAGATCCCGTCCAGATAATCCCTGACTTTTCCCGTGCTTTCTGAAATCCTTTACTGACAGTGTTTTTGTGTACCGGATCACCAATTTCTTGCTTAAATCCGCGTTTGGTATGATGAATCAGGAAGGGCGAAAGGGAGTGTTTTTGGCATCTTGCTATGACATCCCCGAGACTAGTGTCAATGCATTCCAAGCGGAGTTGTAATGGGATTTTCAGCAAAGCACGTGTTTTTTGCTGCGGTATATGCAAAAAATCACCTTCAATGAAGGAGTAGGCTTTGATTGGATATGGCTTTTTCTGGATGAATGCTACAAATGCTGCGTCCCATTCCGGGTCGCGCTTGAAACGCGCAATAGCAATATCTTCTACGCGCTGTCCCGTAATCAGCGCCAGAAGCATTGCGTTTTGCACCCATGGCTGGAGAGATTCAGCAGCATCAAAGATGCCTTGCCAAACGTCGAGCGTAAGTCTGGCCCGTTTCACTCGTACTGGTTTATTCTTGGTCATGGCTGCGGGATTGGCTTCGGCTTCGCCTGCTTGTATCGCCTCCATAAAAACATCTACCAAGGTCGAGCGCAATGCTTGCGCCATGCGTTCTTTTCCGGAGGCCCGATAAGACTCCAGATTTTTTACGATATCTTTTACCGTGATGTCTTTGATGCCAGTATCACAAAAGATGGTGCCAAGGCATTTTGCCAGGTGAATCCTTGTTCGGTAGGTGTTTTGCTTAATCTCGCCAGTTTGCAAACGGTCCTTAGTGACTTTTAGATACTCTTCAATCCACTTATTAAAAGGTATGCCGCCTGCTTTGTTGGATGATTGATTGGCCATGATATTATCTGTTGCTGATTGTGCCAGTTGGGCATAAATCGCAGCATTCAACTGTTTAGCGCGATTTTTGGCGATGTCTTCATCTGTGCCAAGCCCCCAGAACGTGCCGTTTCGAGGGTCCTTGTATTGAAATGAGAGGCCACCAGTCCGTTTATCGAGTTTGCGATAAAGATTGGGGATCTTACTCAGATCACTATGGGGTAGAGATCGGCGACGTGACATACTTCAAACACTATTTGCCCAAGATGGCCATTACAACCGTATCAACTGGCTCCACATTGAAGTCAACAGCTTGCGGAACCCGAATAGTCCTTTGCGGTTTTTGAAAAGTTGCATCGCTCTGCACGAGCCAATCTCGACCCACTTTTTGAGCCGGTGGCGTTATGTAGCCATTTCTTGCCCAAGCTCGCAATGTATTGGGAGTGTATCTCCCCCCAAATTTCGTAATATTCCACTTTTCTAGTGGTATCAATGCACTCATTACAAATATCCTCGAAACCTCATTAATATTTTGTTGAAGTATCATTAATTATTGGCCTGGGTGATTACATGCTTCGGTCAAGCCGATACCCAATCTCTTCTCCGACAAAGTCGACAGCGTTGCCGATTAATGAGCATCCTGCCAATAAAGCAATTAAAATCAAATCCAAAATTTTTTTCATTGGCGCCTCGCTTTAGCGTTTATATGGTTGAATATCATGCTCAGAGGAAATTTTTTGTTCATGATTTTGGATAGCAGCTCGCAATTCGAGAACATCGGCTTGACTTTTTGCAAACTGTTGATTAAACATTTCATCGAACTCATTTTTGCGCTCTTCTAACTTTTTTATGCGCCTTGAACGATTTTCCTGATCCGGACTCAACTTCGAGCCAGCCCACGCCGCATCAAACTGCCCATCAAACAACTCAGCCGCGAGCTGCTGATCAACGTGGTGCCTCTCTTGCGATGTCATTACTTCGTTTTTGCCGCTTAAAGCAAAAAGGAGTATGACCGCCGTGGTCGGCGCTGCAATCAAAATGCCAGTGAAAAGTTCTTTCATAAATTAACCTACTTGATAGATTTGCATCGGATCGAAAAACATCGTTTTTTGCTCCATTTCGATTTTTTTGAAAATCCGCATTATCAGCCCTGTTTCTTATTGCGGTGCTGCTTTGAACGTTTCGTTCGCTCTAATATCATCATCCGAGGAAATCGACTGATCGGAGCCTTCCGATTTGTGGAAGCTCAAACTACGTCCGATTTCTTGTGAATGTTCTGCTGAACTGAAATTACGACTGGATGAACTAGAGGAGTCTCTGGCCTCCTGCGTCGCTTCAGTGCCATTATGGCTTGAATCTGATGCTGCAATGACAACGTCAAACCGACGGCCTTGTATGCTGTCTGCGCTGAATAACGGAGAACCATTTATTGTGGCAATGCCTTCACGAGGTCGAATCTCGACAGAACCGCATTGAACGAGAATTTTGGCTGGGTCTCTCGCTGCCTGAATTGTTGGAATATTACAGGCCTCGATTTCGTTTATCTGGCGAAATGCCTGGTTGAGAATGTCTCTTCTCTGGGCGTTTCGCTTAATGATTGCTGTTGCCGTCCTTCTTACCTCCGCTTCGCTATGAAATACACCAAACTTGGCTAATTCATCAATTGATCCCGCAAGTAATTCTGCATACCAAATCCAGCAGCCAAAATATCGTCTCAGTTCCTCGAAATCTGGGTCAATATCAGTCACAACCCATGTTGGTATCGTTAACTGTAATTCTTCCCACTCGGAAAGCCGATTTCTATTGGACCAGCCTATTGTCCCGTCATGCCATAGCAAAAAAGGAAATTTATTATGATATGAATTCGACAAAATCTTGCAGTCAGCGAAATCTGGATCGGCTTTCTCCAGGGAAGACAACGCGGAAATGAGAAAACTTGTCCCGGATAGTGAATAGGTAATATCCGTTTTTGTCGATTTATCAACGCCACTTCGGTGAGCTTGGGAGCGGCTGGTTTCCTTACGATTTTCACGTGATTTTTCCGCACCACTCCTGCTGCTACTTTTCTGATCCTGCGAAATCGACATCGATTTTTCGCGGCTTATTTTGCTGTTAACGCTGGTTTTTTGATCTTTCGATGCATCCGCACCTATGTCCACGCCGGGTTCTGCAAGACAAAAAGGAGAAAATAATGCGAGGGTGATGATTAACTTTGTTAATCGCATTGCGGGTCCGTTTCTTGGTATGGAATGAGAGATCAGAACGAGCCCCGGACGGGGCTCGACTGGTGGGTTAGATGGATATACAGAAGAAGCCTGGCGTGTTTTCGTTAGTGCTGGGGTCCGGTGAAGAGTAAGTGCCTGCAAGAATTTGAGCGGCAATTGCATCAACGTCATCTTGGGTTGCATTCGCCGGCGTCGGTGCTCCGCGGAAGTTTCCGAACCACAACATCTGACCGCTGATTCCGTCCAGCTTTTTGTCTAGCTCAATCAATACGCTAGTCGGAATATTCGTTGCACAAACTTCCATTGCCCCCGAATTATCAGTGTAAAAGCTTCTCAAGAATGTTTGCCCGCCAAAGGGATTTTGAACATGCGGCGAGTTTTCATTGCCATCAATGAGCTTCAGGTTTCTGAGCCACTTTGTCGCCTGCAGAGATTCTGCTTGATCGATTATCCCGTCCTTGTTCCCGTCGACCGAAGCAAAGTCCCCCGATGGGATGAACGCGCCATCCCCCAGCAAGCCGTTTACCCGTGGATTTTCCGAGCTGAGCGTCACCGCACTTTTCAGGGATTGAATCTGATTGATAAGCGCCTTTTGTTTGGCGGAATTGATGAATTCGCCCCCTCTCAGCACGCCAGCAATCAAAAGCCCGGTCACAACCAGGCCGATTGAGATTTCGATCATTGTGAAGCCGGCCTGCGCGGAAATGGGTGGGGTATTCAAACCATTTTTTTTCATTTTGTTTCCTGTGCTTGTTAAGTAAAAAACGCCGCCTTATCTGCGACGATTTAATTATCCCCAACGCTGGAAACGCTAAAAATGTCGATTTTTGATTACCTTTTGTCATTTCCCGGACTTCCGATATTGGCTTGAATGTTAAACAAAGGAGGCTTGATGTATTTGATTGAAGACAACCTTGAGGAAACGCAAGCCGTGAGGAGGATGATCCCCCTTCTTCAGAGAATAATGATGGACGATAGGCTTACTGGGCGAGAAATTCGTGTTTTATTAGCCGTGCTGTCTCTGGCGGGGTTAAACAATCAGCGGGTTCCAGTCCCGATCGATGACATCTGTTGTCTTACCGGGATTTTGTACGCAAACGTGTGCGCGACGATTCGGAGACTGGATAGTTTGGGATGGGTATCAAGAATTCGCGGAAATGGTCGGGGTAATGTTTCTCTCATTGCGCTCCGCATTTCCTGATAAGCGGATATGGACATGAAAAGACGAATAATTGGAGTTAAAAAATGAATGAAGAACTCAATGAATATAAAGCGCTGGCAACTGCGGTAGTGAATAGTGCATTCCGCGAACTGATACATTCTGATAGAGCGATAAGGGATTCCGCCCGTCGATTTTTCTTCGATGAAAGCCAAGACGGTCGGCGAATCAGAGACATCTGGTTTGCCTGGTTGGGGTTGTCCGAGTCGGCCGCCAAACAAAAGGCGAACGAAATCATCGCTGATTATAAAAAAAGGGAGATGACTTTATGTTCTTTCACAATTTAACAAAAGCAAAATTAGCATTAATTGGGTGGCTGGCATTTGCCTCCGCTCAATTCATTCAATTTGAATTGGTGGATGCGCACGGACCTGATCCAGAGTTTCAGGAAGCCGCCGACAAATTCAATGGTTTCTCCCTATCCATGCCGGGGGTCATTTTAGGGAGATTGGAGCTGGTAGCGAGCCTGGGCGTTGCTGGCCTATGGGCTGAGCCGATGGGTGATATGAGGGACAACGAAGAATGGATGATTGGCTCTCTTGTTGGCGGCTTGCGAAACCTGGGCGACAACTTTGAAAAAGAAACAAAAGAACTGCTTCGTACCAAGAAAAGGGGGGAAAATAATGAAAATTAATACGTTAGTCATCATTACTTTGATGATTGAATTGACCGGTTGCGCTGCAATGAAGAGCGAGCTTGCTTACCGGTTCAAATTGGCTAGTTGTGTTTCAGAAGCTAACAGAGCCATGAGCAACCATCGTTTCGGAACAAGAACAGATAGGGCAACTATCACTTGCGAAAAACTATTGATTCATGAAAACCCTCATCCTGAAACCGTCTATGGCGTGCCCCCAAGCAGGAACTCGCCCGATAAGTATTTATTGGCCGATACCATTAAAGCGCAGAATGAACGAGAAAAAGAAAGGCGGCGGCTGATCATCAACAAACTGGTCAAAAAGGCGCAAAAGGAGTTGAAACAAAAAACCGAGGTTCCCGTAAATGAATAGATTTTTTCTGTCGATCCCTATACTGCTGATGCTCGTCGGTTGCACTTCGGTGAGTAAAAAACCGGATTTGAATTTTAGCGACAGTCTAGCACTCGTTCATTCCGTTGAGCCATTGCCGACGTTACCGAAAGCAGTTGTCGAATCGCCGAAACCTCACTTACCCTTGGCTTCCCTGAGCGTTGTCGATGCACCGGCAGTTGAGGTGCTAAAAGCCTTGGCGAAGGACCTCAATCTGGACTTTGACGTGGAAAGCGATATTCAAGGCCCGATTACCATGATGGCGAATCAACGCCCGATCGACGAGATTTTAAACCGGATGAGCGATCAGGTAGCGATGGTGTGGACCATCAATGTAGGCCGAATTTCGGTGAGGTCCGATCGCGCATTTGCGAGGGTCTATAGCCTTCCGCTGGTGAATGCCACGACCCATGTGATCAGCGACAGCCAGTTCGGCGATACAAACGGGTTGATCGGGGGAAATGTTTCAGTCAAAACCCAATCGGAGAAAAATTTCTGGTTGTCCGTGTCGGACGGTGTAAAAAAGATCCTCGCGACCGAGGCAAGGACAACTTCCGAACAGGACACCCAGAATTCGAAAGGCGCCTTGTCCAAACCGGACGTCGGGAAAACCGAAGTATCCTTGGCGCCCGACCTGGGGTTGTTGACGGTCGTGGCTACCACCAAACAACACCGGCAGGTGAGCGATTACATCAATCGGTTACAAATTGCCGCGAAAAGGCAGGTTTATGTCGACGTAAAGATGATCGAGGTTAAGCTCGACTCCTCGAACGAATTGGGAATCGATTGGAAATCGCTGAAAAACAAGGGGCTGGTTTCCGAGGGCAATTTTGTTGGCGCCGCCATGGCATCAAGCCCGCATCTGATGATCGGGTATGTGGCCAAGAACTTCGAGGCGCATTTGCGCGCACTGGGGGAGCAAGGCAAGGCTCGGATGCTGAGCCAGCCCAAGCTGCTGGTCCAGAACGGGCAAGCGGCCAGCATCCGTGCGACCGATTCGCTGGTTTATTTTACAACTAAGGTTAGCCAGGCCCAAACCTCGAGCACCGGCGTCATCACGCCTCCCGTCGTGACGACGACACCGCACACGATTGACGTAGGTGTTACGATGACGTTGATGCCGGCGATTTCGAGCGATGGCGGCGTCAATCTCCACATCCGACCGCGGGTAACGCGTTTAGTCAGCTATGTGAAAGATCCGAATCCATTGCTTGCCGAGCAACACGTCGAATCTCAAGTTCCGCAAATCGAGCAGCGTGAAATGGAAAGCACGATGCTGGTCGAGCCCGATAAAGAACTGGTTTTAGGAGGACTCATCTTGGAAGCCAAGACCAAAAACTATGTCGGCGCTCCCTTTTCCGAGCAGCTACCCCGTTGGCTTTCTTGGCTGAACTGGGTTGTCGGCTACAACAAAGAACAATCCAACCGCTCGGAGCTGGTTTTTTTGATTTCCTGCCATGTTGATAATGGGGTATCGACCTGAGGAGGAAAATATCATGCAGAGAAACCCAATGGACTTCATCATTTACGACGGCGTCCTCGATGACAAAATTCTGGATATCGCGCCTAATTGCGATGCGCTTAATGGCGGATACCTGATTTTTATCGGTTTGACTAACGCCACTTCACGCTTGGTCGGAACGGCCACGCCTTACAAAAGATTGTTGGGGTTGGCAAAGCAATTTGAACAATTTGGCGTGTCGATCGAACGGGTTGTCGTGACGCCATGTAGTACGAATTATTTGCCGAGCCGGAAGAGGGTCGCGACGGCTTTGGAAAAAAGCATGGGCGGCAGACGCGAACTGGGTCATTTGGATCAGGTTTTGGAAATGGCTCAACCCGCTTTAGGTAAGCTGTTTGAGAGCAAAGGAGCCGCATGTATTTAGGCGAGATTTTAGTCAATTGTGGGTTTATTGCTAAAGAGGAACGCGAAATTGCGCTATTTGAAAAGGCCAGGCTTGGCAAACGCCTTGGGGCAGCCTGCCTGGAGATGGGACTAATTGACGAATACCAGCTTATTTGGGGGCTGGCTAAACAATATCAATTACCGGTCATCAAGGATTTAGAAGGTCTCAGCGAAAACCCGCCAATTTCGGCGCTTGTTGCGAAGCAACATCGCATTTTGTCGTTTTTAATAAAGGACGACTGGGTCTTCGTCATCGACGACCCAACCAAGATTCATGTCGCGGACATTATTCGGAAGGAAACGCAACTCACCCAAATCGACTTGCGGTTGGCCACTTCAAAATTGATCGACGAAGGATTAGATAAGATATACGGCAGCGACTCGCTATGGATACGCTCGCTTTTTGAAACCGGCCTCGAAAACCAGGTGGTTGAAATCGTCGATGCCGTTTTGACGCATGGCGTTCGCATTGGCGTGTCGGATATTCATTTTGTGCCCGGCCGCGGCATAACACGCTTATTTTACCGGATTGACGGAGTGATGCAGCACGTCAAATCGCTGCATGCCGACTTAAATGCCGGGGTAGCAAATTATTTGAAGGTGTTGAGCGGCTGCGATATCGCGAACACTCGCTTGCCCCAGGACGGTCAATTTGAACGGTCATTCGGGGATAAAAAGCTATCATTCCGGCTCTCGTTTCTCCCTACCCAGGAAGGAGAATCCATTGTCATTCGCGCGTTATTGCATGGGGACGCGTTGGCGTTGGAGGAAATGGATCTGGTCAGCGATGATAGGGAAGCCCTGTATAACATCTGCCGCAAAAG
>Ga0208116_1000235_pt1 | contig 18033 bp, 20 predicted proteins | sample LakWasMeta9_HOW4_2_FD_183859 | JGI IMG/M metagenome (GOLD analysis project Ga0208116, IMG submission 183859) | Freshwater sediment methanotrophic microbial communities from Lake Washington under simulated oxygen tension - Sediment Metagenome... | ecosystem: Environmental > Aquatic > Freshwater >... | reverse complement strand
CCCGCGTCGGCAATATTGTGCATTTCAGAACTGCGTATCTGTACTTCTATCGGTGTACCAAAGGGGCCTAGCAGCGTCGTATGTAAAGATTGGTAGCCATTGGCCTTGGGTATGGCGATGTAATCCTTGAACTTGGTCGGAATAGGCTTATACAGGGCATGCAATGCGCCTAGTGCCAGATAGCAGCTTGGCAGATCCTTAACAATAATCCTGAAGCCGTAAATATCGTACACCTGTGAAAATGGCGTCGCCTGACGCGTCATTTTCTTGTAAATGCTGTAAAGATGCTTCTCGCGCCCGGTGACCTCGGCCTCTACATTAAAATGCTTGAGCTGGTGCTGTATGGATTCCAGCACCTTGCTGATTACCTCTTTACGGTTACCGCGTGCAGCCATGACCGCTTTTGAGATTGCATTAAAGCGCATGGGGTGCAGGTACTGAAAGCTTAAGTCTTCCAGCGCCTGGTAAACCGAGTTCAACCCCAACCGGTTTGCGATAGGCGCGTAAATATCCAAAGTCTCTTTGGCTATCAGCTTCTGTTTTTCCGGGCGCATTGCCTCTAGCGTCTGCATATTGTGCAAACGGTCTGCAAGCTTTACCAGAATCACCCGCACATCCTGCGACATCGCAAGCAACATCTTGCGGAAATTCTCAGCCTGAGCCTCGCTTGCGCTTTGAAACTCGATCTTATCAAGCTTGGTTACACCATCTACCAGCTCGGCCACCTGCTGACCGAACTTTTCCTTGATGTCTTGCTTGGTCGTCGGCGTATCTTCAACCACATCATGCAAAAGCGCTGCCAGGATTGTAGGCACATCCATATGCAGGTCTGCCAGAATGCAGGCAACAGAAACCGGGTGCGTAATGTAAGGCTCGCCGGTTTTACGAATGACGCCATCATGCGCCTTGAACGCATAACGGTAGCCTTCCCAGACCTGCTCTATATCCTGAGGTTTAAAATACTGCTTGAGGCGTATGCTTAAGGCGGAGTCCTCGCTGTCCGCAGGCAGCAAGGGGGCCGAACTTGATTTTGATATTTCCGCTTTAAGGTTGTGTGCGGGTTTAGACATGAAGATTTCACTACTTGCGCTAGTTTTTGAATGGCTAAGAATAATCTCTAGCGCACAACACTATGGGTGTATGCGGCCTAGAATTTCCACACCGATCTTACCTGCGGCGATTTCACGCAATGCAATCACAGTTGTTTTATCACGTGAGTTTTGTACGTTCACTTGCGGTTCAGCGCCGTTATGCAACTGACGTGCGCGATAAGCCGCTACCAAAGTCAATTCAAAACGGTTCGGGATTTTTTCCAAGCAATCATCTACTGTAATACGTGCCATGACAGTGTTTCCTAATTAATGGGTAAATATTTTAAAGAATTCAATTAGCCGGTGCTAATTATGTAAGTGCATGAATCAAGCTGGCGTAGCGCTGTAACTGAGCAGCACCTTTAAGCCGCTGAGCACGGATAATGGCTTTGATATCCTGCAGCGCAACATCAAATAAGTCGTTGATTGTAACATAATCGAACTCGCCCACGTGGCGCATTTCTTCACGCGCTGCCGCTACACGCCTGGAAATAACTTCCTGGCTATCCTGGCCACGGCTGTTCAGCCGGTACTCAAGGGTTTCAATCGATGGCGGCAATACAAAGATACTGATCGCATTCGGATATAACCGGCGCACTTGTGCCGCGCCCTGCCAGTCAATCTCCAGAATCACATCCGAGCCTGCTGCCAGCGGCGCGTCTACCGCGCACTGTGAAGTACCATAACGCGCGCCATGCACTTCTGCACTCTCCAGAAACTGTGCATCGCTTAACAGCTGCATAAAGACGGCATCATCAACAAAGTGATAATCCACCCCATCAGCCTCGCCGGGCCTGGGTTTGCGCGTGGTATGTGAAATAGAAAGCTTTAAACGTGAATCTTCCGCCAGCAAAGCTTTAATCAAGCTGGTTTTACCTGCACCGGAAGCGGCAGTGATTATAAAAAGATTACCTGAGACCATAACTGTATTTTACGATAAATCGACCCGGCTCTGCAGCTTTTGTTTAAGCTGGTTTTTCATTACTCGATATTCTGAATCTGCTCGCGCATCTGCTCTATCAATACTTTTAACTCCATCGAAACCTGCGTTGTGTGCACCGATACCGATTTCGATCCCAACGTATTGGCTTCGCGGTTTAGCTCCTGCATCAGAAAATCCAGGCGCTTGCCTGCGGGTGCATCGCTACTCAAAATACGCTTCACTTCTGACACATGGGCAGTCAGTCGGCTCAGCTCTTCATCCACATCGATACGCTGGGCAAACAACACCAGCTCCTGCGCGATGCGCTCCTGGTCTACTGTTTTCAGGGTCTCCTGCAGCTTCAGCTCCAGCTTTGCCTGATACTCTTTGTTAAGCTGCGGCAGCAGCGGCTTTACTTTTGCTACCAGATATTCAATTTGTGCCAGTCGGTCCAGAATCAGCGCTTTTAACTTCTCGCCTTCACGGATACGTGAAGCATTGAGGTCACGCAGGCCCTGCTCTACCAATTTTTTAATGTCTTCCAGCATGGAGTCATGGCTTAATTCATCATGCTGCACCACGCCTGGCCAGCGCAGAATATCAGCCACACTTAATGCACGGCTTTGCGGGAATATCTGTTGCGCCTTGGCCTGCATTGCGGCCAGCTGCTGCATCAGCTGTTCATCCAGCTGCGGGGCCTGGTTTGATTGTACGCGCTGCATCAGATTGACCTTGCATTCGACCTTGCCGCGACTCAAATGGCTGCCAATCAGCTCTCTGATAGCGGGCTCAAAACTTCTTAAAGTTTCATCCAGCTTGAAATGCACGTCCAGGTAACGGCTGTTTACTGCGCGCAATTCCAGCACTAGCGTTGCATTTTCTATAGGCTGCTCTAATGCTGCAAAACCCGTCATACTAAAAGTCATGGTGAGAACTCTTTCTAATAGAACAAAATATAAAGTTGGTTTTTATTATGCCGCCATAGTATCAAAGCCTGTGCCATTCATACGAAAATAGCGCATTTAAATTGCCAGAAAATATAGATATATCAGCACATTTAATTCACAACCTGATCAAAAAACTTTAACTGCAATCGATTACGCGCTATATTGGCTGTTAAACCAAAAAGCCTGAAACCCAAATACCTGGATAAACCGGCGTATACAGCCAATGTATATTAATAGCGGATTATAGTTAAAGAAATCATTAACACAGTGTCTACACCCAAAAATTTAGCATTGCCTGCCGGCTACAAACTGCAAGACTACGAAATCACCAAGGTATTGAGCTCCGGGGGTTTCAGCTTTGTATATCTGGCGCGCGACAAGGACATGAATGTAGTCGCAATCAAGGAGTACCTGCCAACATCCTTGGCGCTGCGTGATGCAACTGCCACTGTAGTGCCGAATATTGAAGACATCGCATTGTTCAGGCACGGCTTGAAAAGTTTCTTTGATGAGGGTCTCGCACTCGCCAAAATTGAACACAAGAACATCGTACGCGTTATCAATTTCTTCCGCGCCAATGAAACCGTTTACATGGTCATGCAGTACGAGCGCGGCAAATCTCTGCAAGCTTACATTCTTGACCAGGCAGAACCAGTTTCGGAGACCTTTATCCGCCGCGTTTTCAGCGAGCTATCCAACGGCTTGCGTGAAGTACATACGCAAAAATTGCTGCATCTGGATATCAAGCCTGCAAATATCTACATTCGGCTTGATGGATCACCGGTACTGCTGGACTTTGGCTCCTCGCGCCAGGCTTTGAGTGATACCAAAAAGAACATATCGCCCAGCTATACACCAGGCTTTGCCTCGCCTGAACAATATTTCGACCGTAAACTGCTGGGGCCGTGGAGTGATATTTACAGTATCGGCGCTACCATGTACTCATGTCTAGCACGCACTTCACCGCAGGCTGCTAATCTGCGCATCAAAAATGACCTTTTAATTCCGGCGGTAAAGATCGGCAAAGACCATTACTCACAAGATTTGCTTGAAATCATCGACAGCTGCCTGAATCTGGATTATTTAAAACGCCCGCAAAGCGTATTTTCATTACAAAAATCACTGCTGGAAACCAGCCACAAGCAACCCAAAAAAACCAGCCTTGTGAACAAAATCGTGAAGGCGCTCAACAAACCAATTTCACTCAATAACAACAAATAACCATGAAATTTACTATTTTCCAACATAGCCGCCAGGGCCCGCGCCCTTATAATCAAGACAGGCTTGCTTACTCATACAGCAAAGATGCCATGCTGATGGTGATTGCTGATGGCATGGGCGGGCACCGCCATGGCGAAATGGCAGCACACCTTGCTGTTACCACCATGACAGAAGCTTTTCAGCGTATGGCACTGCCCACGCTTTCCAGCCCGGCAAAATTCCTGATTGAACATATCCAGCAGATTCACGACATGATTGACCAGTTAACACAGGAGCAGGAAATGCTGGAAGCACCGCGCACCACGATTGTGGCTGCAATCGTGCAGCGCGGCATGCTGTACTGTGCCCATGTAGGTGATTCACGGCTTTACCATTTTCGTGATGGCCACCTGCTTTATCGCACCGAAGACCATTCAATCGTTCAATCGCTATACAACAAAGGCATTATCACTAAAGATGAAATGGCTACACACCCCTACCGCCATAAAATATACAGCTGCCTGGGTGGCGATGTCCCGCCAAAAATCGAGCTGGCAGACCGTCAGGAACTGATAGAAGGCGATACCGTGCTGCTATGCACTGATGGCGTATGGGGGGCGGTAAGTGATGAGCAGATTAAACATGTGCTGTTAGGCCCTTCAATTTCTGAAAATGTCACCGATCTGCTTAACCTGGCCGAATCGCTCAGCCTGGAACAAGGTGATAATATGAGCGCCATCGGCCTGCAATGGGGTGATAAACTGCACAGCCAGCTGGCGGTATCTACCATCACCATGCCTATGGGCTTTACCACTACCATCATGAACCCTATCACCCATACCGATCATGACGGGCCGGACGACCCGAATTTGAAATACGAATTAAGCGATGATGATATTGAAAAAACCATCGCAGAAATTCAACTTGCTTTGCAAAAAACCAAACGCGTTTAATTAACTCAAGAATCAGGATTCAACCCATGCAATCTAGCAACATCCGCCCCAGCCAGCGTGCACACAATCAGCTGCGCGACGTAGAAATCATCCGCCATTACACCAAACATGCCGAAGGTTCAGTCATGGTAAAGTTTGGTGACACACATGTATTGTGCACTGCCAGTGTAGATGAAAAAGTACCCGGGTTTCTCAAGGGCAAAGGCCAGGGCTGGGTTACGGCAGAATACGGCATGCTACCGCGCTCAACCGGCAGCCGCATGGACAGAGAGGCCGCCAGGGGCAAGCAATCTGGACGCACGCAGGAGATTCAGCGCCTGATTGGCCGTTCTTTACGCGCTATTATCGATCTGGAAAAACTGGGTGAGCGCAGCATCCAGATTGACTGCGATGTGATTCAGGCCGACGGCGGCACCCGCACTGCCAGCATCACCGGCGCCTATGTTGCCCTGCATGATGCAATCACAACCTTGCTCAAAAGCGGTAAAATCACGGAATCTCCACTTAAAGATTCCGTTGCCGCTATTTCAGTCGGCGTTTATCAAGGTGCACCGGTGCTGGATCTGGATTACATCGAAGACTCGGACTGCGATACCGATATGAACATTGTGATGACCGGCAGCGGCGGCTTTGTAGAGATTCAGGGCACAGCCGAAGGCGAGCCCTTTGCGCGTGATGCCATGAATGCCATGCTGGATTTAGCCCTGCACGGCATCAACCAACTGACTGTCAAACAAAAAGAGGTATTGAGTGTTTAAAAAACTCGTTATCGCCACCGGTAATAAAGGCAAACTGCGTGAAATTGCGCATATTCTCGGCGAACTGAATATTGAAGTGATTCCGCAATCTGCGTTTAATGTACCGGAATGCGCTGAGCCGCACTGTTCATTCATTGAAAATGCGCTCGCAAAAGCACGCCACGCCAGCAAAATCACCGGTTTGCCTGCACTGGCGGATGACTCAGGCCTGTGTGTCGATGCGCTGCAAGGCGCTCCAGGCGTATTATCTGCACGCTACGCCGGCAAAAATGCCCCCAATAGCCTGCTTACGCAAGATGAGCGCAACAACGACAAACTATTGCAGGAAATGAGCAGCATTTCGGAACGCCAGGCACATTTTTATTGTGTGATGGTGCTGGTGCGCCATGAAAATGACCCGGAACCTATCATCGCAGAAGGCAGCTGGCATGGCATCATTCTGCGTGAATACCGCGGCAGTGACGGCTTTGGCTATGACCCCCTGTTTCTGGACGACAAAACCGGAAAGACAGTAGCCGAGCTTCCTCTGGAAATTAAAAGCAGAATCAGCCATCGCGGTCACGCAATGGCAAAACTGCTGCAGAAACTGGAAAGACTAAGCAATGAATAGTCCCCATAAATCTTCATGGCCGAAATGGGTACGTGATGACAACAGCGTGGTCTCATGCACCGAAAAGGTCAAAGTCATGACCGAAAACTTTGACGAAATCAGGCAAATCGCACAGGATGCGCTTGAGGATGGCTTGCTGATGGAAGTATCAGAGCAGCAGATGCGCGACGCCCTGCACCAGCTTGTAGATTCATTAGTGAATCCATATAAAAGGTAAGCTGCTATAAAAAAGATTATTGAAATAAAGCCTGCCGCCAGTTTCAACCCTGAGCCAATTAACAGCGTAGCGCCTCTACAAGGCGACAGGACAATCTCAGGTTTAAGCAACCCTCCACCGTTATCGCTCTACATCCATATTCCATGGTGCGTGCGTAAATGCCCTTACTGCGACTTCAACTCGCATGAAAGCCGCTTTAAGAATGGCGAGATTCCGGAAGCCGCTTACACAGAGGCCCTGATTGCCGACCTGGAAGCTGCCACCCCAAAAGTGTGGGGCAGAAAGATCAAAAGCATATTCTTTGGCGGCGGCACTCCCAGCCTGTTCTCACCAGAATCCATCGACAGGATTCTTGGCCAGGTGCGAGCGCTCACACCGCTTGAATACGATGCAGAAATTACACTTGAAGCAAACCCGGGCACTGTCGATAGCGCACATTTTTCCGGCTATAAACAAGCTGGCGTGAACCGTCTATCGCTTGGCATCCAGAGTTTTAATGCAGATTACCTGAAGGCGCTGGGCCGTATTCATGATGATAAACAGGCAATAGCTGCTGCCGAACTTGCCCTGAAAACCTTTGAGCGGGTGAATTTTGATGTGATGTATGCATTGCCGGAGCAGACGCTGGAGCATGCGCTGCAAGATACAAAGCAGGCCGTGGCGCTTGGCCCTGACCATTTATCGTTTTACCACCTGACACTGGAACCCAATACACCGTTTTACCGTACCCCGCCCAGCCTGCCTGATGATGACACCAGCGCCGAGATGCAGATTGAAATAGAGTCTCTGCTGGCAGCACACGGCTATGAACATTACGAAACCTCGGCCTTTGCAAAAAAAGGCATGCAGGCCAGACATAATCTCAACTACTGGCAGTTCGGTGACTATTTAGGCATAGGTGCGGGTGCCCACAGCAAACTGAGCTACCACGATAAAATTACCCGCGAATCGCGCAGCAAACACCCCAAAGCCTATATGGAACAAGCCATGCAAGGCAAAGCTGTAGAACGTGAATGGATCATTACGCCGGAAGAGCTGGGGTTTGAATTCATGATGAATGCGCTGCGCCTGACGGAGGGCGTGCCGCTGAGCCTGTTTCAAGAACGCACGGGCCTGAACCTGCTCACGCTGGATAAAACAATCAGGCAGGCTCAAACCAAAGGCCTGCTCACACTGGAGCAAAACCGCATTAAACCTACGCTATTAGGGCAGCGCTTTTTGAACGAGCTGCTGGAGATGTTTCTGGAATAAGCCTTATTCGGCAGTATTATTGGTTTGTGGCTTGCCTGCCTGCGGCGTGTCTGTTTGCACCTTTGCAGCATTCACCTTGGCAGATTTACGCATACTCTTTTTAGATAGCTGCCTGATGCTTGGAATCAGAATCTGATGTTCCTGCTCAAAAACCGCAGTCGAATTAAGGTCAGGCTGCTCATCATGATTCAGCCTAATCGTATCCGCAATAAAATGCTGCTGCATGTGCTTATTCTTGGGGTAAAACAAGCGGGAAAGGTCACTGACGCTTTCACCCGCCTGCATAGGCCACGGCATCGGAGACAGGGATTCGGAACTTACGCCCGCCAGCAGTAATGGAACATGAAGCATCAGCATTAAAGCCAAAGCCCACTTGTTAAAGCATTGCCCTGCGGTGTAAGTTTTCATATCTAGCCCATTTCTTTTTTAGCCCGTGCAATAGCCGCCTTTACCTGTGCCGGCGCAGTGCCGCCAATATGGTTACGGCTTTGCAACGAGCCTTCCAGTGTGAGTACTGCATAAACATCATCTGTAATTTCTGCTGCAAACTGCTGCAATGTTTGCAGCGGTAAATCACTTAAATCAACTTTTTTATCCACCGCATAACGCACTGCCAGCGCAACAACCTCATGCGCATCCCTGAACGGCATGCCTTTTTTAACCAGATAGTCTGCCAGGTCTGTTGCTGTCGCAAAGCCTTCGCTTGCAGCCTGACGCATGTTTTCTTTATTCACGGTAATGCCGCGCATCATGTCGGCATAAATCTCCAGCGTCACCAGCAAGGTATCTGCGGTATCGAACAGTGGCTCCTTGTCTTCCTGATTATCTTTGTTGTAAGCCAGCGGCTGGCCTTTCATCAGGGTAAGCAGCGCTGTCAAATGGCCGTATACACGGCCGGTTTTGCCACGCACCAGTTCCGGCACATCCGGGTTTTTCTTCTGCGGCATGATGGATGAGCCGGTACAGAAGCGGTCTGCGATATCAATAAAGGCAAATCGCGGTGAACTCCACAAAATAAGCTCTTCAGACAAGCGCGACAAATGCGTCATCACCAGTGATGATGCAAAAGTGAATTCAATGGCAAAGTCACGGTCAGACACAGCATCCAGCGAGTTCTCGCAAACACCGTCAAAACCTAAAGTTTTAGCTACCAATTCACGGTCTATCGGGTAGCTGGTACCTGCCAGTGCAGCAGCACCCAAAGGCAGGCGGTTGATACGTTTTCTGCAATCCGCAAAGCGTGCAGCATCGCGTTTTAGCATTTCTACATACGCCATCAGGTGATGGCCGAATGTAACCGGCTGCGCCACCTGCAGATGCGTGAAGCCCGGCATCACGGTATCAAAATGCACTTCAGCCAAATCGAGCAGGCTTAATTGCAGCTTGGTCAAGCCTGCAATCACCTGGTCTGTGGTGGCACGCAGCCACAAGCGCACATCAGTCGCCACCTGGTCATTGCGGCTTCTGCCGGTATGTAAGCGCTTACCTGCGTCGCCAATTTTATCGGTCAGGCGTTTTTCAATATTAAGGTGTACATCTTCCAGGTCCAGCAGCCACTCAAACTGCCCGGCTTCTATTTCCTGCCCAATCTCGCCTAAGCCTTTTTCAATCGATTGAAAATCAGCCTGCGAGATAATGCCTTGCGTGCTCAACATATGTGCATGTGCCAATGAGCCTTGAATATCGTACATTGCAAGTCGGTAATCAAAGCCCACGGATGCCGTATATTTCTTTACCAGCTCTGCCACCGGTTCGTTAAAACGCCCCGACCAGCTGGTATCTTTTTTGTTGAGCGCGCTTGTTTTTTGTGTCACTTTACTTCGCCTATCTATTTAAACTGGATGTTTTAGCGTCAGGCTAAACAAAACTAGCAGTATCAGAAACTGTTAAGCCGTTTTAGCTAAAAATTAAAAATTTGCTTAAAAACACTTCTATAAATGTATTATTTGAATAGAAGTACCTTTAATAACAATATACTTACACGCATAAGTATAATGCAAAACAAATGCTTTTAAGCCACAGCCACCTAAACAAGACGAGCCATACGCCAATAAAACCAACATGAAAAACGCCAGCCGCTTACCCAATATGCGCAATCTAGGTGTTGTATTGCGCATACTTATCATCGCAAATGCTGCGCTGGCATTGGTAGCTTACACACTGGCGGGCAGCCTGCCCGATTTTATTCAGGCGCTTTCGAATATTTCCATGCTGGCGCAGCCCATATTATTAAGCAGTTTATGTTTGTTATATGCTGGCTACCCGCTGCTTAAAAAACTACCCGAGATTCTGGCTAATATTGCGGTACTGATATTGGTATTAAGCAGCGTGATCGTCATCCACGGCTTTTTTACCCAATTCTGGATATCAGGCGAACTGCCCGCATTCACCCGCGTAATGTTTTGCGCCTTAGCCATTACAGCCATCACGCTCTATTACTTTAACCTGCTCCACCGGGCGTATTCGCCAGCGGTAACCGAGGCCAGGCTACAGGCACTGCAGGCCCGCATACGGCCACACTTTTTGTTTAACAGCATCAATGCCGTGCTGTCCCTTATCCGCAGCCAGCCCAAACAGGCTGAAACCGCATTGGAAGACATGGCGGATTTATTCCGCGTACTGATGGCCGATAATCGTGACCTGGTGCCTTTAGCACAGGAAATCGGCTTATGCCGCCAATACCTTGCACTTGAAAAATTGCGCCTGAACGAGCGGCTTAACATTCAATGGCAGATCGACAACATGCCACCGGACGCAATGATTCCGCCGCTGATATTGCAGCCGCTGCTTGAAAACGCGGTTTACCATGGCATTGAACCATTAACGGATGGCGGCACCATCACCATACAGATTTATACCAGGCAGAATGAAATTCACCTGATATTGAAAAACCCATATAACACGCAAAACCAGCACCTCAATGGCAACAGAATGGCACTGAACAACATCAAAGAACGCCTGATGCTGCACTTTGACCTTGAAGCCTCGCTGAATATCAGTCAAACCCAGGGGGAGTATGAAGTGCACATTACCCTGCCCCAGCAAACATAAAAACCATGACCGAGCCCCTCAACATTTTAATCACCGATGACGAAGCACCAGCACGCAACCGCTTGCGTGACCTGCTGGCTGATATCGATGGTATCAACATCATAGAAGAAGCGAAAAATGGCAAAGAGGCATTGCAGCTTGCAGAAAAGCTGCAAGCCGATGTCGTATTGCTGGATATTCGCATGCCGGAGATGGATGGCATAGAAACCGCACAGCACCTGCAAAAACTGCCCAGGCCACCCGCGATTATATTCACCACCGCATATGATAACTACGCGATACAGGCGTTTGAAATGAATGCGGTGGATTACCTGTTAAAACCGATACGCTTCGAGCGCCTGCAGAATGCGCTGTTGAAAGCACGCGTACTTCTGCCACGCCAGCTGGCTGCACTCAATACGCTGTCTCCGCGCAGAACGCATTTGAGCATTACCGAGCGCAGCCGTATCCTGCTGGTGCCAATTACCGACATCATCTATTTACGTGCCGAGCTTAAATATGTCACGGTACGCACTGCCGAGCGCGAATATCTGATTGAAGAATCACTCACGCATCTGGAGCAGGAATTCGGCAACATTTTTATTCGGCTGCATCGCAATTGCCTGGTCGCCCATGCCTACATCACCGGCTATGAAAAACGCAGCCTTGAGGAACATGGCGAGAAACAATGGGTAGCCTTGCTGAAACATGTGCCGGAGACCATCGCTGTCAGCCGCCGCCAGCAGCATCTTATACGTATGACATAAGCCATACGTTTCATCAGGAGCTGCCACCCAGCTTGTGATAAAATGAAAAAATCTTTTTAAATAGCCTGTACTTAGCGCATGAACAACACCGCCCAAACATCCAACACACCAATACCCGGCAAGCTCGTCATTGCTTCTCGCGAAAGCGCCCTGGCAATGTGGCAAGCCAGACACATCCAGGCCCGCCTGCAAGCACTCTACCCGCAGACAGAAGTAACAATTCTGGGTATGACGACAACCGGCGACCAGATTCTGGATACGCCTTTAGCCAAAGTGGGCGGCAAAGGCCTGTTTGTAAAAGAACTGGAAACAGCGCTGGCCGACGGGCGCGCCGACCTGGCCGTGCACAGCATGAAAGACGTGCCGATGAACCTGCCTGAAGGCTTTATGCTGGCGGCAACCGGTGAGCGTGAAGACCCGCGCGACGCTTTTGTTTCCAATGACTTCAACTCGCTGGAAGAATTGCCGGCGGGCAGCATTGTTGGCACCTCAAGCCTGCGCCGCCAAAGCCAGCTGCAGGCACGTTTCCCGCAGCTCAAAATCGAGTCGCTGCGCGGCAATCTGCAAACCCGTTTACGCAAGCTGGATGAAGGCCAATACGCAGCCATCATTCTTGCCGCAGCCGGGCTGATTCGTCTGGAACTAGGCAGCAGAATCCGCCAGTTCATTACACCTGAACAAAGCATACCGGCCGTTGGCCAAGGGGCACTAGGCATTGAGATCTGCGCCAGCCGTCCTGACATGGTTGCCGTACTGGCACCGCTCAACCACGCCGATACCCAAGCCTGTGTAGAAGCAGAGCGCGGCATGAGCCGTGCGCTTGCCGGCAGCTGCACGGTTCCGTTGGGGGCTTATGCAACATGTGCGGGTGATAACATCAGCATCACCGGCTTTGTGGCCAGTGTGGATGGCAAACAGATGCTGGTTGAAACAGCAACCGGCAGCAGAAACCATGCAGAGGCGCTAGGCAGGCAGCTGGCCAGCCAGCTGGTTGCAAAAGGCGCTGATAAAATTCTTGCCGCATTGTAAATATCGTTAACGCACCCGCCTGATGATGACTGCCGGCCACATGCTTCAGGGATTGCACGTTGCGGTCACGCGTCCGGCAGATCAGGCACAGGGGCTATGCGACGCCATTGAAAATGAGGGTGGGGTTGCAATCCCTTTTCCCCTGCTCGCCATTTCCGCTTTGCCGGATTACCAGATATTTGAACAGCAGATTTCCCGATTAAACAGTACAGACTGGGCGATTTTCATCAGCTCCAATGCGGTGGATTTTGCGATGCCGCGCATGCTTGAAAAATATGCAGCATTACCTGCAAACCTGAAATTTGCAGCGATAGGCCAGCAGACCGCCAAAGCCCTCGCGGCCTATGGCATAAGCAATGTACTGATACCGCAAACGCGCTTTGACAGCGAAACGCTGCTTGCATTGCCCGAGATGCAAAACGTAACGGGCAAGACCATTGCCATATTCCGCGGTGTGGGCGGGCGTGAACTGATGGCAGAAACGCTTAAAGCACGCGGCGCCGATGTTTACTTTGCTGAAAGCTATCAGCGCATCAACCCGCAGAAAAATACCGGCCTGCTTGATGCGCAATGGCAGCACAACAAGCTTGATGCAGTCATCGTCACCAGCAGCGAAGCCATGCGCTACCTGCTGAAAATGGCAGATAATGCAGAGTGGCTGCGGCATATCACTTTATGCGTCAATCATGAGAGAATAGCCGAACTACCCCGGCAAATGCGCTTGAAAGTAGCCGTTGCCGGCGCACCGGGAGATGAGGCAATGCTGCAATGCTTATCACAACTTGTGAAACACCATGACTGACCAACACACGCAGGCACCGTTACCGCAAAAGGTTAAACTATCCGCGTTTACCATGAGCACGATAGCAATTGTGATCATTGCCCTGTTCACTCTGGCCTGGCAGTGGCTGAACACGCGGCATAAATTTAATGAAATAGAACGCTCGCTAAGCCAAAAACTGGAGCAATACCAGACCATCAACCAGCAAGCATTAACACTGGCAAAACAAGCTGAAGAGCGCAGCACACAGGCGAATGCCCGCACCGTGATTCTGGAACAGAAATTGGCTGAATCGCGCGACCAGCAAGAAGCGCTGCAGACACTTTATACCCAGCTGGCCGAGAATCGTGAATCAAGCGCGGTTGCAGAAGCTGAGCAACTGTTAACCACGGCAAAGCAGCAGCTGCAGCTTAACGGCAATGTAAAATCCGCCCTGCTTGCCTTACAAGCTGCGCTGCAGCGCCTGGAGCCACTAGATCTGCCGCGCGCAGCCTCGCTGCGTGAAACCTTGAGCCTGGAAATCGAGAATCTGCGTGACCTTCCTCAGGTGGACATCACCAGCATGAGCACACAGCTCACGCATCTATCAGAACTATGCGGCACGCTGCCGCTGATCAGCGAGCGCCAGCCTACGCTTAATGCAAAAGCAGCCATGGGCAAACAGCCCGCAAAACCTTTAAATTCACTACAAAAACTTGCCTACCCAATCTGGGAAGATATTAAAAACCTGGTCACAGTCGAGCGCATCGAAAAGCCGGAGCCCGCACTGCTCGCCGCTGACCAGGCTTTTTACCTGCGTGAGAATATAAAATTAAGGCTGCTTACAGCGCGTATCGCCCTATTGCAGCACGATGAAACCACTTACAAGGCAGACTTGATTACGGTAAATAACTGGCTTAACCAGTATTTTGATACCAAGCACCCCGAGACCATCAAGGCCATCAATATGCTTAAGCGATTGTCCGGCAACAATATCAGCATTGAACTGCCGCAGCTTAATGACAGCTTTGCTGCTGTTAACCGCTACAAGCTGAGCCTTGAAAAAAACGACTGATACATCATGATCAAGCGCAAAATTCTCTGGTGGCTGCTGATGTTTCTACTGCTGGTAGCTGCGGTATGGCTAGTCAGCAATGACCAGGGTTATGTGCTGATCGTGCGTTCACCTTACCGGGTGCAAATTTCATTCAACTTTCTGCTGATTGTATTTGTGCTGATATTTTTAGGCCTGCATTACAGCCTCAGGTTTGTACATTTTCTGCGCCGCATGCCTTCCAGCAAGCGCAGCAGAAAAGCATCGCTGCGTTTAAAAGCCGGCAATGCAGCGCTGCTGGAAGGCATGCACGCGCTGGCAGAAGGCGACTTTGAGAAAGCCGAGGCAGCTGCCAAACTCGCGCAAGACCTGATTCAGAATTCTGACCTGGAAAAACTGGCCCAGGCCATTTCCACCGCAAAAAACAGGCAGGATTCAGTTACTTGAATCACTTGGCCTGCATCTGAACTACATCAAATACCGGCTGCCTGCACTGGGGCAGGCTTGGCGTAATTGAAAGCATCTGAATGAAATGCACCTTCAGGCGTGCCGGCTTGTGTAAAGCTGGCATGCGCCACCTCCACCATCGCAGGTGCGCCGCAGCAATACACTTCATAAGCACTTAAATCAGCCAGATCATCCAGCACCGCCTGATGTACCAAGCCAGTACGGCCCTGCCAGTTATCTTCCGGCAATGCATCTGACAGCACAGGGATAAACTTGATGTATGGGTATTCCTTGGCCCAGGCTTCTGGCAACTCCGGCATGTATAGGTCTTCGCGCGTCTTTGCACCCCAGTAAATAGTGACATCGCGCTTGATATTGTTGTGCAGCATGTGCTCGACTATGCCTTTGATTGGCGCAAAGCCAGTACCGCCCGCAACCATAATCATGGGCTTATCTGAGTCATCTCGGTAATAAAAACTGCCGAATGGCCCCTCTATGCGCAAAATGGCCTTATCCGGCATTTCATTAAACACATACTGTGTAAATACGCCGCCAGGAATCAGGCGCAAATGCAGCTCCAGCAAGTTATCCACATGCGGTGCATTGGCAAGCGAAAATGCCCGGCGCTTGCCATCTTTCAATAAAAATTCGATATATTGCCCGGCCTTGAATTCCAGGCGCTCACTGCTAGGCAGTTTCAGGAATAAAGCCATGACATCATGAGACAGCTGTTTTTTCTGTTCCACGCGGGCCGGCAGTATACGCGGCGGCGTAACCCCCACATTAATCTCGCGGCATTCTATCGTCAGGTCTGACAATGGCCTTGCACAGCAGAACAGCGCTTTACCTGCCGCCTTTTCATCTTCGGTCAGCGCGCTTCTGGCGTAATCGCCATAATCCACCTCGCCGCTCACTATCGTGCCTTTGCAGCTGCCGCAGGCGCCGTTACGGCAGCCGTGCGGCATATTCAAACCTGCATCTATGGCTGCCTCCAGAATCGTTTCATAGACTTTGGCATCATAACTAAGTCCGCTAGGCTGAATGGTAATTTGGTATGTCATGTCATGTATTTCTATAGGTTTAATGAATATCAGTCAGTTTTAATATTTAGTCTTCACGGCGAAATTCGCCTTCTATCACATCATCGTTGGCAGCCTTATCTGCATAATAGGCTGGCTCTGAAAACTGCTCATTGGCGGTCTGCCCATGCTTGACAGGTATCAGCAGCAGAATTGTCGCAACCACATCGGTAATGACGCCGGGTACTATCAGCAAGATGCCAGCGATAATATTGCGGGCGCTGCCGAATATAGCTTTTGCCGGGCTGCCGCCCGCGCTCAGGGTTTGCATCATACGGCCACTGAATAAAGCCTTTTCTTCACGAATGAGCTGTAAGCCGAGCCAGCCTGTGCCGACTAAGTACAGCAACAGCCACAAGCCGTAATGTTGACCCAACGCAATCAAGAGCCATATCTCTGCGATTGGAAAAGCGAGTAAAATTAGGCCTATTAAAAAACGCATCATATGCTACCCTAAATGTTGAATCAAAAAACGACACTGCAAAAAACGGTTGTATCGGAAAAAACGCTTATATTGGTTTTGACCACCATGCCGGACGAAACCAGCGCCAGGCAATTAGCCGAATCACTGGTGACGCAGAAACTTGCGGCATGCATCAATATACTCGGCCCCTGCCAGTCTATTTATTCATGGCAGGATAAACTGGAACTCACCAATGAGGTTCCCGTGTTAATAAAAACCAATCAGGCACAGTATCAGGCACTTGAGGCTGCAATTATAAAAGCCCACCCCTATGAACTTCCTGAAATAATCTCTATCAACGTAGATGGTGGCTTACCCGGATATTTACAATGGGTAAGTGCACAATTATCTGCTTAAGGTTCACAATGCTAAAAAAATTATCCAGTTTACTGCTCATCTTCATGGCGTTATCAGCGCCACTAAGCCATGCCGAAACCTTCAGTAGCGCTGCCAAAAACCTGTTCAGCAACAGCCAGGCTGATGATGAGTTTCTATCTCCGGATGCCGCATTCGGCCTTGAAATAAAACAAGCAAACAATCAGATTAAGGCAGACTTTAAAATAGCCCCCGGCTATTACCTTTACAAAGAACGTATCAAATTTACGCTCATCCCGGAACAGGCCCATGAGATTCAGCTGCCAGCCGGTGACATTAAAAACGACCCTAATTTCGGCAAGATGGAAGTTTACCACCATGATTTTACAGGAAATATTATCCTCAAAAATGAAAGTGGCGCGGCTTTAACAATTAAAGCAAGTTATCAAGGCTGCAGTGAAAAAGGCCTATGCTACGCACCGCAGCACAAAACCTTCACCCTCACTCCTGCTGCTGGCGCTAAAAATACAGGCCAGCCTGCACTTAAATCCCCTGTCGTAAGCCAGCCCAATGCAGGAGCTGCACCAAATAACGCTTCTACCAGCGACAGCCAGGCAACCAACTTGCTTAAAAGCGGCAAATGGTGGCTGATTATCCTGGGCTTCTTTACCGCCGGCCTGCTGCTTGCCTTTACGCCATGCGTGTTTCCGATGATCCCGATTCTATCTTCCATCATCATCGGCAAAAACGCACACGTAACCCGCCTACATGCATTCAACCTTTCCCTGGCCTACACCTTCGGCATGTGCGTCACTTACACACTGGCGGGCATTGCAGCCGGCCTGTCCGGACAGATGTTAAGCGCCGCCCTGCAGACACCTTGGGCTCTGGGTTTTGGTGCCCTTGTATTTGGGTTGCTGGCCCTCTCCATGTTTGGCTTTTACGAGCTAAAACTGCCTAGCGGCCTTGAAAACGGCTTGATGTCTTTAAGCCGCCGCATCAAGGGGGGCAAGTTCTTCAGTGATTTTCTGATGGGCGTACTTTCTGCCTTGATTATCAGCCCTTGCGTTGCTGCCCCACTTGCCGGCGCATTGCTCTACATCAGCAAAACCAGCGATGTTGTGCTGGGTGGCGTTGCCC
>Ga0208116_1000226_pt1 | contig 18298 bp, 16 predicted proteins | sample LakWasMeta9_HOW4_2_FD_183859 | JGI IMG/M metagenome (GOLD analysis project Ga0208116, IMG submission 183859) | Freshwater sediment methanotrophic microbial communities from Lake Washington under simulated oxygen tension - Sediment Metagenome... | ecosystem: Environmental > Aquatic > Freshwater >... | reverse complement strand
GCTGACCGGCACGCCGATCAATTTCGCGAACATCATCGCCCTGCCTCTGCTGCTCGGCCTCGGCGTCGACAATGGCATCCACATGGTCGAAAAGCTGCACCACTCGCTGTCGGAGGAACAGAACATCTACCAGTCGAGCACCGCGCGGGCGATGTTCTACGGCGCCTTGACCACCGCGTCGAGTTTCGCGGGCCTCGCGTTTTCGCCGCATGAAGGTATCGCCAGCATGGGTCTGGTGATTACGATCGGCATCTTCTGGATCATGACCTGCACCTTCGTGGTGCTGCCGGCGCTGAGTAAACTGGTGTTCAAACACAGATTCAATCACCCGGCCGCCAAGCAGTCAAAAACGGCCTAGGGCAACACAGCGGACTGTCATCTATCGGCACAAGAAGGCATGATCGAATACACTGACTACATCAAAATCCTCATCGCCCTGGTCGCCGTGGTCGATCCCTTGGGCGTGATGCCGATCATCGCTACGCTGACGGCCGGCAACCGTGCGGAGATGCGGTCGATTGCCGGAACGGTCGCTTTTTCGGTCGCCGTCATCTTGCTGCTTGCGTTATTTGCCGGAGAAAACCTGCTGCATTTTTTCGGCATCAGCATCAACTCTTTCAAAGTCAGCGGCGGCATTTTGTTGATGTTGATGGCGATTTCGATGTTGCAGGCGAAGACCAGCGAACTGGTCCATAACCGGCAGGAAGCCGAAGCCAACGCAAACCGTCAGTCGAGCGCGGTCGTGCCGATCTCGATGCCATTGTTGGCCGGCCCCGGCGCGATCAGTACGGTGATCCTCTATGCGCAAACGGACGACTCGCTCTGGCATTATCTTTTGATCAGTTTGGACATCGTGACCGTCGCCCTGATCTTATGGCTCGTCATTCGCTTCATTCCCTGGCTGACCCGACATCTGAGCCAGACCGGCATCAATATTTTCACGCGCCTGATGGGTTTGGTGCTGTCCGCGCTGGCCGTCGAATTCATCGCCGGCGGCTTGAAAGGTTTGTTTCCGATATTATCCGCCAACCCCTAATCCACACGCTGCCCACATGATTGAATCGCTCAGTTACGCCTCCGAAAAAGCGGGCATGGAGCCGGGCTCCCTCGTGCATGTCGGCGATGTGCATGATCACGTCTCCAGCATCACGGTGATCAATTACAACACCGCGCTGCTCGAAAAGCGCACCCTCGCCTCGGTCGACGAGATTCCGCCTTACGACACCCCCGAAACGGTCACCTGGGTGATCGTGAACGGCCTCGAAAATGTCGCGGTGATCGAGGCGATCGGGCGGCATTTCAACATTCACGCGCTGGTGCTCGAAGACATTCTGAATACGCATCAACGGCCCAAATTCGAGGAGTTCGAGAATTATCTGTACATCGTGTTCAAGGCGATCGCTTTGCAGAACGGCGATGCGTCGGTCGAATACGAGCAAATCAGCCTGCTGCTGTTGAACAACATAGTGTTCACCTTCAAGGAAAAACCCGACGACATTCTGGACCCGATCATCAACCGGCTGAACGTACCCCAGAGCCATATCCGCAGCCAGGGCGGCGATTACCTGGCCTACGTGATCATGGACACGGTGATCGACGAATATTTCGCCTTGCAGGATGCCTTTGACGAATTGATCGAAACGGTCGAGGACGAACTGTTGACCAATCCGACCCACCGCACGATGACGGCGATACAGAAGATCAAACGCGAACTGATTTTTTTGCGCCGCTCGATCTCACCGCTCAGGGAACTTTTGGCCGCGATCCACCGCAGCGAATCGCCGCTGTTGAGCGAACGCACCCGACATTATTTCACCGATGTGTATGATCACACGATACGCATCATCGAAGCGCTGGAATCCTACCGCGACCTGATTTCCGGCATGCTGGACATCTACCTGTCCAGCATCAGCAACAAAATGAACGAGACGATGAAGGTGTTGACCGTGTTCTCGACGCTGTTCATCCCGTTGACCTTCATCGCCGGCGTCTACGGCATGAATTTCGAATTCATGCCCGAGTTGAAATGGAAATGGGCTTACCCTGCGCTATGGGTAGTTTTTATCGGCATTTCGGCATCGCTGTTGATGTTCTTCAGGAGACGTAAGTGGCTTTAAATTGAGTCGCAGAAATACCCTTGAAGCAGTAACTCTCAATTTAGGATAATTTGTAAATGAATTAAAAAACTATTATTTCGTGGTTTTCTTGGCTTTGCTGCATAAATCCTGTAACAAATAAATATCCCCTTACCCAAATCGCTGGACGGATTTAGGGTATGGCAACGGTGATCGGCGTCCCCAACTGGGTAAACCGATTTAACAGCGCCGCACGAATTTGGAGTTCAGCGACCTGGCTATTAAAGAGACGTGCCTTGACGCGTTCTCCCAAGAGTTTGAAACAACGCATTTTGGTTTCCACCAAACTGCGGCGATGATAACCACTCCATTTTTTCCAAAGAGCTCGGCCTAACCGTCGGGTGGCACGCAAGGTGTCAATTCGAACTTTGGCGCCAGGCGTATTTTCTTTCCAGGGTTTCGGCACTTGTGACCTTTAGGTTATCAATACCCAAGTGAACCTTGCGCCATTGCCGACGATAATCAGTACCATGCTTCTTGGTCTTCCATTCACCTTCTCCCAACATTTTCACGCCCGTGCTGTCGACCAGCAAATACAGGCCATTAGGATTGGCGCGATAGGAAATACACACTTGCAAATGCTGCTGACGACGGCAAAGGGTTGTATTATCCAGGCTGGATAGCTTTAATAAACTGGCGACCATCCCACACGTTTGCCGTAACGCCAAACCGAATAGATTCTTGACCATCAAGCAAAACTGGATGGCAGCGTCGGAAAATTTCTCCGCTCGACCTTGTTTACCGCCCTTAGGCGCCAACCAATCCATCTTTTTATCAATCCATAACAGCATGGATCCACGCCGCTTCAGAGATTGATTGTAGTCTCGCCAGTTGGTGGTTCGGTATTTTTTGCGGTAGTGGCTTGGACATTCCTGGGTGCAGTCAGTAGATTTCCTTACACAATAGGGATGACGGGGGATTTATGCAACAAAGCCCCACCAACGCTATCGAGTCGGTCAATATGAGCCTACGGAAAATCACCAAGAATCATGGCTCGTTTCCCAGCGACGAGGCTTTATCAAAATTATCCTATCTGGCGTGGATGAAGATCAGTAAAAAATGGACCATGCCATTGCATGACTGGAAAGCCGCTTTAAATCGGTTTAATATTCAATTTGACGATTGGATGCCCAATCATTAATTAACTCCGTTTACACAAAATTCAGGACACCCTCGAAGACTGTCTACCCCTTGTCTTTTGCGGCACTGAGCGGAACGGAGTTTGCTCCCACCTTCCAAACATTTAGGACGGGAAAATATCATTTCCCGCATCAAAAACGGCATTCCAATTCGATTCGGCGTTGATTCCATCCCAGTACCGGTGTAACGATGCCCGCAACTCGTCGCATACCGTCGGGCGACAGTTTCGCCAGGATCAACAACGACAACCGGCGACATAACAAATCGTCGAGATGCACGACCATTTTGGTGTGTTCACATAACGCTAAAATTTCCGTGACGAAACAGCAGCCATTTTGCACTTTCTCTCTGTCGATCCTGGCAAACTTCTGGCTTAGTGCTGCCTTTCACGGAAAAAAACTGGCCATTCACCTCTCTATCCCCGCTATTGGCCATACCCTTATTTTTAATCCTTGAGGATTGGGTTTAACTTTAAGCCCGAGCAATACGGACAATCACCCAATTTACGTATTCAAGTTGCAAATTTTCCTTAGCCAGATTGACGTCAGAATTGCTATTGTCAGGGGTGTAACACAACAGATTGTTTGGAGAATAGATCGACAGCCTTTATCATTCTCAGGACTTCCCTTCATGAAAGAGCAATCTATTCGGGTTGACTGTCAGTGATGATTGGGCGGAAAACCGGCAGTATAAAGCCAGGGTGAAAATTACCGCTGCGACGTGATTGATGTGATGTCATCGGTCAGTATTCTCAGGTAACAACGGATCAGTTTATCAGCCTTAAGCCGAATTTATCGGCTCATAACAAGCGTTTTAACACTACAAAAAGGACCCTATCCATGAGTGATTATTTTTCAGTAACTCCAATCTTGTTTAAACGTGCTCAAAAATTCATCAAATGGCTTAACAAACCGACACTGCTGCCTATGTTTACCGCGCTCCTGTCGATTACTGGAAGCCCAGTCTTTGCGTTGACCATCAACCCCGAGCTGAAATGGAATACTTTTATAAAAGGGGAAGGCGGTTTTTATGAAGGCTCCATGGCCATTGATCTTAGCGGAAATGTATACGCAATAAATTATAAAGGAGTGGTAACCAAATTGGATGCTACTGGCAACTTAGTTTGGCAAACATCTCTTGATCCCAATGTACCCATCAGAGGCTTAGATATCGCCGCGGATGAATGCGGGAATGTGTACGTGACCGGAACCAGCTCGGCAAGCTGGGGCAACCCAGTGCGCACATACACATCAGGCAAGGATGCCATTGCGGCAAAGCTTGATGCTTCCGGCAAACTGATTTGGAATACTTTCCTAGGCGAGAACGGGGATGACTCGGGTAACTCGATTGCGGTGGATGGCAGCGGAAATGTTTTCGTAGCTGTAAATCATGACGTAGGCGAGCCCTCCGCCACAAAATTGGACGCTTCCGGCAATCTTATCTGGAGCACCATCGTCGGCGGTATTAATGGCTATGATGCGGCGACAGACATTGCTGTTGATCAAAAAGGGAATACCTATCTGGCGGGATTCAGTTCCGCAACTTGGGGCCATCCCGTGCGGGCATTTCGCTCTGAATCTGATTATGACGGCAATGACGGCTTTGCCGCAAAATTTAACGCTTCCGGCACGCTGCTTTGGAACACTTTTCTGGGCGGCGTAGTCGATGACACGGCTGAAGCGATAGCCGTAGATGCCAAAGGCAAAGTATACGTGTCGGGATATAGCTGTGCAACTTGGGGCAAGCCTATTCGGGCATACAGCCCTTGCAGCGCCTATGCGGCCAAATTGAATACCTCCGGCAAATTAACCTGGAACACTTTTCTAGGCGGAAGCCAAAGCGATACGGTATATGGACAATCGATTGCCGTTGACGGCAAAGGAAATGTTTATGTGGCAGGCGTCAGTAATGAAACATGGGGGAATCCGGCAAGAGCCTATACCCTCGGCTATGATGCTTTTTCCGTACAGCTAAGCGCTTCCGGCAAACTACGGTGGAACACATTTCTTGGTGGTAGTGGAAATGATTGGGGCAATGCGATTGCGGTAAATAACAACGGGACTATTTTTGTCGCAGGCTCCAGCTCTGCAAATTGGGGTACTCCAATACAGACCGCACCTATAGGCTCAGCCGTTTTCGTCGCCGCCCTTAACGGCGATTCAAGGAGCATGACATTTAAATCGGACGCCTTACATGACGGCTGGGTAAAAGAAACCAGCCAAACCAGTAACGTGGGCGGCACAGTCGATTCCACCGACCACGAATTACGTTTGGGAGATGATGCAGGCAATGAGCAATACCGCACATTGCTCGATTTTAATACCGACGACCTGCCCGATGATGCGCTTATAACCGGAGCAAGACTGCAATTAAAAAAATCCGCCACTACCTCAGGAGTAAACCCTTTTAACTGGGGCAAAAGACTGCTTGTAGATATTAAGAATGGCTATTTTGGCGCCACTGTTGCCCTCGAGGCTGAAGATTTTCAGGCTAAACCGAAGAAAACAAATGTAGGCAAAACAAATTTTGCCCCAATCGCAGACTGTCAGCCGGATTGGCATCAAGTTGAGTTGAAAACGGGAAGTCTTTCGGCAATTAGCAAAACAGGGGATACGCAGTTTCGCCTAAGGTTTACGTCAGGAGACAACAATAACCAGATGGTTGACTTCGTCAGTTTTTATGCGGGTCAATCGGCCGACAATGAGCCCGTTTTGATTGTAGATTACGCACTGAAAGGGAAATAGGAACTTGATGGGTAGACAATTCGATCTGAGCGGAACGGGGGTTTGCAACCCCGTTCCAAACATTTCGGACGGGAAAATATCACTTCCGGCATCAAAGACGGCATTCCAATTCGATTCGGCCTTGATTCCATCCCAGCACCGGTGCAACGATGCTGGCAACTCGCCACATATCGTCGGGCGACAGTTTCGCCAGAATCAGCAAGGGCAGCCGGCGCCGCAGCAAATCTTCGAGATGCACGACCATTTCGCTGCGCGCGCAAAACAGCAAATCCGCCACGATGAAAGGTGCCTCCGGCACGATCCGGCTCACCGAACCCGGATGATCCTCGCATAACGCCAAGACCTCCGTGACGCGGCTGCCGTGGCGAAACAGCAGCCACTGCGCGCTTTCCTCATCTATCCCCAACGCCAGTGCGCGTCTTGTCATCGCTTCTGACCAGGCCGGAAAATCGCCCCCCGGCGACCACGGCAACGGCTTGCCGAAGGTTGCGCATGACTGCCGCACTCCCAGATTCCCGCAGAGTTGATCCACGATATGCGCCGCATCGCTTCTGGCCGAGGTCAACTTGCCGCCGATCGAGGTCAACAGGCCATTGTCCGAGGCATGCAATTCCCAATCGCGGCTGACCGCGGATGGGGAATACCTATCGCTTTGCTTCAACACGCGCAGCCCCGCGAAACTGCCGATCACGTCGTCCCGCGTCCAGTTCACGTTGCGGGCAACGCCGTTCACCTCGTTTAGCAAATAATCGATGTCCTTATCTTCAACCTTCACCTTATCGAGATCGCCGTCATAATCGGTATCGGTCGTGCCGACCAAGGTCCTGCCATACCAGGGAATCATGAAAAACACCCGGCCGTCGGCCTTCGCGGTCAGCAATAAGGCCTCCCTGTCCAATAGGTTCGGCAGAATCAGATGCACACCCTTGCTCAGACGGTAATTAAGCTTGCCGTGCTGCAACAGGCCAGACCATTGTCCGGCCGTATTCACGAACTGTTTCGCCTGCACCGTAACGCTTTCACCGGTCAGTTGATCGGTCACTACCGCAGCGGAAAGTTTGCCGTTCCGCTCGACAAAATCGCTGACCTTGCAATAGTTCAGGCAGACCGCGCCGGCGCTTTCGGCGCCCGCGACCAGTTCCAGCACCAGGCGCGCATCGTCGGTCTGCGCATCGAGATAGGTAAAGCCGGCTTTCAGACCCTCGGCACGCAAGAACGGAAAGCGAGCGGAAAATTCCTGTCCGTCGTAACGCTTGAACCCTTGTTCCTCGTTGATCGATCCGGCCAGCCCGTCATACAGGGTCAGGCCGACGGCCAGCCGGAAACTGCCGAGCCGGCTGTCCCGGTAAACCGGCACGCCGAAGCGCAAGGGCCGCACCCGGTGCGGCGCCGCAGCCAGCAGCATCTGCCGCTCGGCCAAGGTTTTCCGCACCAGCTTGAAATCGAAATTTTCGAGATAGCGGAGGCCCCCGTGCACCAGCTTGCTGGAGGCGCTCGATGTCGCATTCGCCCAATCGCCCCGGTCGAGCAGGGCGACTTTGAGGCCGCGCAAGGCCGCATCATAGGCGGTCCAGGCGCCGTAAATGCCGCCGCCGCAAATCAGCACATCGAATGTCCGCTCGTTCAAACGGGAAAAATCGCGCCGCATCATTTCCTCTCCCTCAATTGCGTGGTTTTGCTCATCATAATACAGATGCCGAATCAGGCGCGCGCGCAAACCCAGACATCGACCCGCTCGACACCCTGATTTTTGAGCAACACCGCCATCTCATGCGCGGTCGAGCCGGTCGTCATCACGTCGTCGAGAATCGCGACATGCCGACAGGTGACAGGCCTGACCAGCTCGAACGCATTCTTGATGTTTCGCCGCCGCTGTTTCGCGGTCAGCCCGGCCTGATGCGGCGTATCGCGCCGCCGCCGGCAACTGCTTAAATCGAGCGTAATCCCGGTGTCTGCGGCGACGAGCCTGCCGATTTCGATCGCCTGATTGAAGCCGCGTTCGCGGTAGCGCGCCTTGTGTAAAGGCACCGGCATCAGGCAATCGGGCATCGTTGCATGCTGGCCGACATGTTCGACGAGCAATTGCGCGAGCAAACGCGCATTGGCATGGCGGGCACTGAATTTCAAGCCGGTGATCAGATAACGCATGCCTTCCTGATATAGAAAAGGCGCATGGACTTTATCAAAGGCAGGTGGACGGCCGATGCAGCGTCCGCACGGCCGATCCGCCTCGGCGGCGATCATAGGATTCGCGCAGCACGGGCAGCAGCAAGCATTGGCCGGCAATTGCAGCCGGCAGTGAGAACACAGATCACGCCCCGCCTGCCCCGGATTACCGCACAGGATACAGGTTGGCGGAAACAGCAGTTGCTGTATAATATCGAGCCAGTTGTTCACCCTTTTTGCCCGAATGGGTTGATCAGTTTTCAATTTACCACCCCGGAGATCTCTCGCATGACCGCCCAACCTGCCGCCAGCGCCCTCGAAGCCGCCGCGCCGATCCGCCATGACTGGCAACTCGACGAAGTGCAGGCGCTGTTCGCCCTGCCCTTCAACGACCTGATCTTCAAGGCGCAATGCGCGCACCGGGCCTATTTCGACCCGAACGAAGTGCAGGTCAGCAGCCTCCTCAGCATCAAGACCGGCTCCTGCTCGGAAGATTGCGGCTATTGCCCGCAAAGCGCCCGCTACGACACCGGCCTGAAACCGGAGGCATTGATGCCGATCGAAGACGTGCTGAAAGCGGCGGAACAGGCCAAATCGCAGGGCGCGAGCCGTTTCTGCATGGGCGCGGCCTGGCGCAAACCGAAAGACAAGGATATTGAGAGAGTAGTCGAAATGGTGCAGGGCGTCAAAGCGCTGGGCATGGAAACCTGCGTCACACTCGGCATGCTGACCGACGAGCAGACCGCGCGCCTGAAGGAAGGCGGTCTCGACTATTACAATCACAATCTGGATACCTCCGAAGAGTATTATTCGGAAGTGATCACGACCCGCACCTATCAGGACCGCCTCGATACGCTCGCGCGGGTGCGCGACGCCGGCATCAATGTCTGCTGCGGCGGCATCGTCGGCATGGGCGAGGGCGACGACGACCGCGCCAAACTGCTGCTCGAACTGGCCAACCTGCCCGCGCACCCCGAGAGCGTGCCGATCAACATGCTGGTGCAGGTCGAAGGCACGCCGCTGATGGGCACCGAGGCGCTGGACCCGTTCGTGTTTATCCGAACCATCGCGGTCGCCCGGATCATGATGCCGAAATCGCGGGTGCGCCTGTCCGCCGGCCGCACTGGCATGAGCGACGAGATGCAGGCCTTGTGCTTCCTGGCCGGCGCCAATTCGATCTTCTACGGCGAAAAGCTGCTGACCACCGACAACCCGATGACGAACCACGACAAGGCCTTGTTCGACCGGCTGGGCGTACACATGGGCGGTTCGAGCTACGCGCAGCAGTAATATCGTTCCCATTTATGCCCTTGAGGGTACGCTCCAGCGTGGGAACGCCGCCCGCACCGCTCCGGCGGTGCGGAACATAGTGCATAGCACGGCCGGACGGGATATTCATCCCGTCCGTCACGTTTGGAGCATGGACATGCCTTATGATTTGCCCCCATGAGGTCTTCGAAACGTTTGGGCGGGGTTGCAAACCCTGCCCCGCTCAAGCACACCCCGGTTACCGAAAAACGCCAGCCTGACCTGATTTGCCGATGAATATTTTTCAGACCGATGCCGAAAACACGCTAGAGGCCGTCGCCGCGCAGGGCCTGTACCGCCAACGGCGGGTCGTCGCCTCGCCCCAGGGCGTACAGCTGACGGCCGACGGCCGCGAGCTGCTCAATTTTTGCAGCAACGATTATCTCGGCCTCACAAATCACCCCGACGTGATCCGCGCGTTCAAGCACGCCGCAGGTGAATACGGCGTCGGCAGCGGCTCGGCACATCTGGTGTGCGGCCATAGCGCCGCGCATCACGCGCTCGAAGAGGAACTGGCCGAGTTTTGCGGCCGCGAACGGGCGCTGTTGTTTTCGACCGGCTACATGGCGAACCTCGGCGCAATTTCGGCACTGGTCGGCAGCGGCGATACGGTCGTCGAAGACCGCCTGAACCATGCCTCGCTGATTGACGGCGGCCTGTTGTCCGGCGCGCGCTTCAAGCGCTACCGGCATGCCGATCTCGATCACCTCACGAACACCGTCGCTGCCGCGAGCGGCAAAAAACTGATCGTGACCGACGGCGTCTTCAGCATGGACGGCGATCTCGCGCCGCTGCCGGCGATCGCGAGACTCGCAGCGGAACGGGATGCCTGGCTGCTGGTCGATGACGCGCACGGCCTCGGCGTGCTCGGCGCAAAGGGCGGCGGCGTGCTCGAACATTACGGCCTGGATCAGACCGATGTGCCGGTCTTGGTCGGCACGCTCGGCAAGGCCTTCGGCACCTTCGGCGCCTTCGTGGCCGGCTCCGAATCCCTGATCGAACTGCTGATCCAGAAGGCGCGCACCTATATCTACACGACCGCGCTGCCGCCCGCGGTGGCGGAGGCCACGCGCGCCAGTTTGAGGCTTGTCCGCGCCGAAAGCTGGCGGCGGGACAAGCTGAAACAATTGACCGCACGCTTCCGCCAAGGCGCCGGGCAAATCGGCCTCGAACTGATGCCGTCGCCCTCGCCTATCCAGCCGATTCTGCTCGGCGACAGCCGGAAAGCTACGGCTCTCAGCGAAGCCTTACTGGATGCCGGCATCCTGGTCGGCGCGATCCGGCCGCCGACCGTGCCGCAAGGCAGCGCGCGGCTCCGGGTGACGCTTTCGGCCGCGCATGAAGAAGCGCAGGTCGATCGCTTGCTGAATGAACTGGACAGACTCAAGGGCTTGGCCTGACGCGGCCATTGAGTCGTTACTGACACTGAAATGCTTTGATGACACACATCCATACCGAAACCTACGGCCACGGCAAACCGATCGTGATGGTGCACGGCTGGGGCATGCACACGGGCATCTGGCGGCCTTTTGCGGAAGCGCTGGCCAAAGACTATCGCGTCACCTGCATCGATCTGCCGGGACACGGGCGCAGCGGCAGGATGCCGGCTTTCGATCTGGAGCATCTCGCGCTAGTGTTGCTTGATGCGGTCGACGACGAACCGGCCTGCTGGCTGGGCTGGTCGCTCGGCGCGACCATCGCGCTCGACATCGCATCCCGTTTTCCGGAGCGCGCAGACCGCCTGATCCTGCTGGCCGGCAACCCGCGCTTCATCCGCACCCATGATGCCGCCGACAGCCCCGAGCATTGGCCGGGCGTCTCGCCCCGCGTCCTGGACGCCTTTTCCGGACAATTGGCCGAAGATGCCCAACAAACCCTGCTGCGCTTCCTGGCGCTGCAAGTCCATGGTCTCCCGGATACGAAAGCCCTGTTGAAGATGCTGAAAATGGCCATTTTCGAGTGCGCTCCGCCCGACAATACGGCGCTGCAACAGGGGCTAAAAATCCTGAAAGAAGCCGACTTGCGCCCGGCATTGGCGGCCTTCAATCGGCCCGTCTCGGCGATTCTGGGCGGCCGGGACACACTGGTTCCGCACGCCGTCGGCGAGCATTTGCATAGCCTGCAACCGGACCTGCAATTGCACCTGCTCGAAAAAGCCGGGCATGTGCCCTTCCTGAGCCATCAGGACCAACTGCTAAAGATCATTTCCGGCTTCATGGAGTCACGATGAACGCGGCGCTGCTCGATAAACCCCGGATCCGGCAATCCTTCGCCGCCGCATCGGCGACCTATGATCAGGCCGCCGCGCTGCAACGGCGCAGCGCGCTCGATTTGATCCGCGAGGCCGGGCAAGAAGGCATTGGCGGCACCGTACTCGACCTCGGCTGCGGCACCGGCAATCTGGCCGGGCTGTTGCTGTCCGCCGATCCCAAACCCGATAGAGTCATTGCGCTGGACATCGCGGCGACGATGCTCGAAGCGGCGCGTTGCAAGCTGGCGCCCAAAGACGCCCCGCAACCGGCGCTGCATTATGTCTGCGCCGACGCGGAACGGCTGCCCTTCGTAGCCGACAGCCTGGACGGCGTCTATTCGAATCTGGCCCTGCAATGGTGCGACCGGCTGGAGCATGTGCTCGCCGATTTGAAGCGGATGCTGAAGCCCGGCAAGCCGTTGCTCTTCTCGACCTTCGGCCCCAAGACCCTGCAAGAACTCAAAAGCGCCTGGGCGGAGGTCGACGATCTTCCGCATGTGAACGCCTTTCACGGCGAAGAGGAACTGATGCGGTATTTGCAGACGGCGGGCTTCAGCGCCTGCCGGGTTCGGCAGACCCTGCATGCGCCGCGCTATGCGTCGGTGGTCGATCTGATGCGCGAACTGAAACAGATCGGCGCGCATAACGTGCATCTTGCCCGCCCGAAAAATCTGACCGGCAAAGCGCGGATGCAGGCGATGTATCGCGCTTACGAACGCGATCGCAGCGAAGGGACGGTTCCGGCCACCTTCGAAATATTGATCGTTTCCGCGCGAGCCTGATCTTATGCGGCAAGGTTATTTGATCACCGGCACCGACACCAACGCCGGCAAAACCTGGGCGACCTTGGCTTTGATGCAGGCCTTCAAGGATCGAGGCCAAACGGTCGTCGGCATGAAACCGGTCGCCTCGGGCTGCCGGCTTGAAGGCGGCACACTGAAAAACGAAGACGCGCTGCTGCTCCAGGCCCATGCCAGCCTCCCGCTCGATTACGACCTGATCAATCCCTATGCCTATGAAAAACCGGTCTCGCCGCATCTGGCCGGAAAGGAGAACCCGGTCGATCTGGCGCTACTGAAGGCGCGCTTCGGGCAATTGCAAGCGCTGGCCGACATCGTGCTGGTCGAAGGCGCCGGCGGCTGGCATGCGCCGATCAATACCCGGGAAGACATCAGCGACCTCGCGCTGGCCTTCGGCTTGCCGGTGATCCTGGCGGTCGGGGTCAAACTCGGCTGTATCAATCACGCCAAATTGACCGCGCAGGCGATCGCCTTGAAAGGTCTCCGATTTGCCGGCTGGATCGCGGTCTGCAATGATTCCAACATGGTTTGCTCGGAAGACACTATCGCGACGCTCCAAAGCGCTCTGGATGCGCCGTTGCTCGGCGTGATCCCTTATCGGCCAGCCGCCGGCTTAAACGCTCTGCACCGCTTTATCAATCCGGATGCGCTTTAAGCTCGCCAATATGACAGATTCGTTTTTGCCAACCCCTCAAGGCCACGATCAACCCAAAAAACAGCAGTCGACTCCATGAAAAAACAAATCACTCACATTGCATATCATCAGACAGGAAAAATAATCGCGGCGCTGATAGCCGCGTCGAGCACCCTATTTTTCATCGTGCTGGTGCTTATTTTGTTCCTATCGCACCCGGAAAGATTTAGCGAAGGCAGTCAGTTATGGCTACGCCTCGCCATCGCCGTGTCGGTCATGCCGGTCGTCAGCGGTTTGTTCGGCTATGGCTTCACGCTGCTGGGCTGTTTTTTATACAACCAAATCGCCAGATGGGTCGGCGGGATCGAATTCACCGTCGGCGAAAGCAAAGAGTCCTGACGCGATTCGCGCTCAATTCGGCACCGGCCCTACCCAGCGGTAACCGTCCTTGTAACCCGGATAGCGGAACCGGTAACCCAGTGCTTGCAAACGGGCATTATCGCAGCGCTTGTTCATCGATGCGTCATCGCCGACGGTTTTGATAACAGGCGGCGGACACTGCTGGCGTTCGGCCAGCCAGGAGACGACCTCCCACATCGGCGCCGGATCGTCGTCGCTGGCCAGATAGCAGCGCTCCAGCGTCGCACCGGCCAGACGCCGCGCGCACAAAAACGCCAATACGCCGACGCAATCGTCCTGATGAATCCGGTTCGTGTAGTAAGGCGGTGTTTGCTGGATTGCTGGGGTTGCCGCCGCCAACCGGACCAGATGTTCGCGGCCCGGCCCGTAAATGCCGGAGAAGCGCACGACGATATTGGCCGGATTCGCCGCCAGCACCTGTTTTTCCGCCTGCCGGATCAGCCGGCTGTTCAGATCGTCAGGTTCCGCAGCGGACTCCTCATCGACCCACTCGCCGCGCGACTGCCCGTAAACGCTGGTCGATGAGACGAAGAGCATCGGCACGCCGGAAAATCGCTCCAGCACATTGTGCAAACCGGTTTGGTAGACCGCGCGATAGCTGGTCTCGTTGCGGCCGTCGGCCGAGACGATGAAAAACACCTGGTCGAAATCGGTTTCCAGCTTTGTCAGGGTTGCCGCCTCGGCAATATCCGCCGCCAGATAATGGATTGCATCGTCAACCGCCGGCGGCTGCCGTTTCAGGCCGGTCACGCGATGCCCCAGCCCGGCCAGTTGACGGCCCAGCGCGGCGCCGATGCCGCCGCAGCCTATGATCAAGATCTTGGCCATCGTCATAACGCGTTGATCAGCCGCAATTCCTGCGGATAAGGCGACATGTAATAGGATTCCTCGATGTAAGGGTCGGGGGCTTTGCGGAAATGGTGCTTCAGCAAGGTCAGCGGCACGATCAGCGGGATTTCGCCGCGCCGGTAGCGCTCGATCACCTCGACCATCTCGGCCTTGTCGTCCGCGCTCAGTTCCTTTTTCAGATAACCCTGGATATGCTGCAAGACATTCACATGCTGGCTGCGGGACGGCACATGCTTCAGCATTTTCATCAGCAACGCGATATAGCGTTCGGCGACTTCGGCGAGATTCTCCCGGCTCAGGTCGGCCAGCATTTGCCCGAGTTCGCGGTAATCGCCGTGGCTCATGATGATCAGCTTGTGGCGGGCATGGAAACGGGTCAGGCTTTGCGCGCTGATGCCCTCGGCGAGCAGCCGTTTCCAGCGGTAGTAGACATAAACGCGCTGAATGAAATTTTCGCGCAGCCCCGGATCGCCGAGCCGACCCTCCTCCTCGACCGGCAGCAAGGGATTCAGCCGCATCATCGCCTCGGCGAAAATGCCGACGCCTTCCGGCCGCGGCAGGGCTCCGGTATAAACCTTCACGCGCTCCATGCCGCAACTCGGCGAGCCTTTTTTCAGGATATAGCCGCATAACCCGGCATAGCGGTCTTTGAGTTGATCCGCATAATCTCGCAAGCGCTCGGTCACGTCGCGCTCAGGGTCCTTGACGCCGACGCAGCGGACCTTGCCGTCGATGTTTTCCAGATGCAGGGTCGGCCGCGGCACGCCTAGCCCGATCGCGACCTCCGGACAAAACGGATGAAACTCGAAATACTGGCCGAGCGTGCCGGTGATATACGAGTCGTGCTTATGGCCGCCGTCGAAACGCACTTCCTGGCCGAGCAGACAACTGCTGATGCCGATCGGGATTTTGTTCATTGCGAGTACCGGTGAGTTGCAAACAGAAATGGTTCGGTTACATTGTGTCCAGGACATTATACGCTATGGAATTTCTTTGTCCGATTACGCTACCATAGCCGCTCGAAAAGGCGATTTTTGGCGGCACCACACGGCCCCTCGCCGAGCGAATATCACGCCTGAACATTATGCCACTCAAATTATTATTTTCCGTAGGATTGATCATCATGACGCTAAGCATGCCGACCGAAGCGAAAGAAGCCCGAACCACCCTGCCCCCGTGTCCGAGCAGCCCGAACTGTGTATCGAGCCAGGCGGCCGACAGCGACCATTTTATCGCGCCGTTCAAGATCAAGGTCAAACCGGAGGCTGCCTTCGCGGCGCTCAAAAAGGCGCTGAGCGAACAAAGCCGCACGGTGATTACCGAATCCACCGACACGGCGCTGCATGCGGAGGCGACCAGCCTGATTTTCCGCTTCGTCGATGACGTTGACGCGATACTCGACGCCGAAGCCGCCGTGATCCAGGTCCGTTCCGCCTCGCGCGTCGGCTACAGCGACTTCGGCGTGAACCGCCGGCGGGTCGAGGCCTTGCGCGCGGCAATGCAACAGGCCGGCGCGATCGAATAGCCAACTTAATTACTGTGAAAATCGATAGGCGAACGGTGGGAGCGACGCCCACGTCGCGATTAAAACCTCAAGTCGCGACGTAGGCGTCGCTCCCACGAACGCGTTTTATTTTTCACACATCTTTCAATGCAACGCTATCAGAATTCATTGTTCATCTTCCGCCGCGACCTCCGGCTTGAAGACAATACGGGCCTGAACGCAGCGCTTGAGCTTTCCGGACGGGTGATCCCCGCTTTCATCCTCGATCCCCGGCAAATCGAGCCGCATCCCTACCGGAGCCTGCCGGGCCTCCGCTTCATGCGGCAGGCGCTCGCCGACTTGCAGCAGCAATGCCTTGCGGCAGGCGGCGAACTCGCCCTTTTCGATGGCGATCCCTGCGGGGTGATTCGGGAGCTTTTCGCCAAACAGAAGATTGAATCGGTATTCATCAACCGCGACTACACGCCGTTCAGCCGCCGCCGCGACGACGAGATCGCTGAAGTCTGCCGCGAACTCGGCATCATCCTGCATGTGCTGGCGGATGCGCTGCTGAACGAACCCGAGGACGTATTGAAAAGCGACGGCGCGCCCTACAAGGTGTTCACCGCCTTTTATCAAAAGGCGCGGCAAATTCCGGTCGAGCCGCCGTGCGCCTTGGCCGGCTCGAATTTTATGCGCCTCGATAGCGGCGTAACTCTCGAACGCTGCGTTTTAACGGACGGGCAAACGCCGAACATGATTCCCGGCGGCCGCCATCATGCATTGATGTTACTGGACCAGATCGGCCGGCTCGCCGATTATCGGCACAGCCGCGACTTCCCGGCACTGGACGCCACGAGCAAGCTGTCGGCCTATCTGAAATTCGGCTGCTGTTCGGCGCGCGAAGCGTATTATGCGGTCTTGACTCAATTGGGCGGCGAACATCCGCTGCTGCGCCAGCTGTACTGGCGCGACTTTTTCACCCATATCGCCTATCACTTTCCGTTCGTGTTCGGTCGGGCTTTTGTAGAGAAATTCGAAGCGGTCGCATGGGACGGTCGCCGCGACCGTTTCGAGGCCTGGTGCGAAGGCAGGACCGGTTTTCCGATCGTCGATGCGGGCATGCGCGAGCTGAATACGACCGGCTTCATGCATAACCGGGTCAGGATGATCGCCGCCTCGTTTCTGGTCAAGGATCTGCATATCGACTGGCGCCTGGGCGAGCGCTATTTTGCCCGGCATCTGGTCGATTACGATCCCTGCGTGAACAACGGCAACTGGCAGTGGGCGGCCTCGACCGGCTGCGATGCCCAGCCTTATTTCAGGATATTCAACCCGTGGACGCAGCAACAGAAATTCGACCCGGACTGCCGCTATATCATGCGCTGGCTGCCGGTGCTGCGTCGGTTTCCGGCCGAAACGATCCACCGCTGGGACAAAAAACACAGCGTCTGCGGCTATCCGGCGCCGATCGTCGACCATGCGCAAGAGAGCCGCACCGCGAAGGCAAGGTATCTAAAGGCCGCGAAAACGCCGATAACCCCAATAAGCGAGCAGGACGAGTGACAGCCAGCCGGCGACCAGCCAGCCGATCACATTGTCGTAATGGCCGACCAGAAAACCGTAAGGGGATTTGAAATGGGTAAGAAACAAGGGCTTGCTGATTTTGATCTGCCAGACCCAGGCCGCGTGGCAGCCGATGCACAGCCCGAGGTTCTGGGGCGCGCGCGTCCTGATGACGCCTAAAATCATGCCGACCATCAGCAGGGACAGCCAGTCCGGCAAATAGAGCGGCGTGAACAGGCTGCCGAAGGCTTCGCCGAGCAGCGTGAAGCCGCTCGCCAGGGTAGCCTGGTCACTCGGAATCTCCGAGTGGCTGCGCAGGAAATGCAGCGAGGCGTAATAGAGCGCGCTGACCAGAATCGCAATAGAGAGCGGCATTTTTCTGCCCAGCGATGTGATCAGCAAGCCTCGAAACAGCGGCTCTTCGACCAGCGAAATCAACAAGGCCAACAGCAAAGCCAAGCCCATTTTCTGGGCCAGCAACAAGCCTGTCCAGTGCTTGGCCGGATCGAGGCTATGAATGCCCAGCCGATATTCGAGCCACAGCACCGGCAGCAGCGTCAACAAACCGAACGCGAAGCCTTGCGGGATCTGCTTGAGTAATGTTTTGCCGGCGGCGAACCCCAAATCTGAGCGGTTGATCCTGAGCCAGCGCATCGCCGGAAAGAGGCTCAGCACCAGAAAGATCAGCGTGGTCTTCGAGATGACTTTGGATAGGGTAAAACGGTCGCCGACGAGGTGGATCAGAAAATAGCCGAGCAGGCAGGACAGTACCGAAACCGCCAGCAATACCGCCAGCGGGACG
>Ga0208116_1000223_pt1 | contig 18417 bp, 13 predicted proteins | sample LakWasMeta9_HOW4_2_FD_183859 | JGI IMG/M metagenome (GOLD analysis project Ga0208116, IMG submission 183859) | Freshwater sediment methanotrophic microbial communities from Lake Washington under simulated oxygen tension - Sediment Metagenome... | ecosystem: Environmental > Aquatic > Freshwater >... | reverse complement strand
ATGATGATGATGCCGAGACCCGCCAACATGCCGTGCACGACCGCCGGCGGAAAAAACGCGCTGTACTGGCCGGCCTTGTAAACGCCCATCAGCACCTGCAAGGCGCCGGCCAGCATGATCGCGGCCAGGGTATAACGGTAGCCGGCCAGCACATCGCCGTCGCCGAGCGTTTGCACCGCGCCGAGGATCACGACGATCAACCCCGCCGCCGGGCCGTTGATCGTCACATGTGAACCGTTCACCCGCGAAACCAAGAGGCCGCCGACGATCGCGGTGATAATGCCCGCCGACGGCGGAAAACCGGAGGCAACGGCGATGCCGAGGCACAGCGGCAAGGCGATCAAAAACACAAAAAAACCGGCGAGCAGGTCGCTGCGCCAGTTTGTCTTCAGGGCGTCCAGGCCGAATCGGGGCGGCATTCCGGGTTGCATATTCATCAATAAACCTCGTTGAGTGACTAGGTGAGCCCTCGTCAAGTCATGCGTGGCGAGGAGGAGAGAATCCATGCGGGAATTCTACCACTTCTTACTGTAATGAAATGAGCATCCGGCGCATTCAGCCTGCTGAGGCGAAAAAAACAGGCTTACCGAGGAACGTTTTAACGCTTCTCAAATCTCATTTTTCGGTTAATAATTACCGAAGCGGGATTTTCACGAGGGTTGTGCGCAAAGCGCCACACAATCGCATTTATTGACTATCTTTGAAGGCGCGGACCTGATCAAGAAGGGATTAAGACCGTTACTATGAAATAAACAGTAGTAAATATTACTTTCTAAGCATCGACCTTATTAAGAAGGGATCACGAAAGGCCTGCATTGCGGGCCTTTCTTTATACAACATGCATAATATCGGTATGTCTCGCCTCCCTCGTCCGGCCGTCGAAATCTAAACCGAAAAGACGACCGGCTTACTGATAATCCATCAGAGGCACCCTTAAATTGAAATAAACTCGTAAAAAAGGTTAGAATTGGCCTTGTATCTACGGGAAGCCTTCAATGAAACCCCATGCCTTTGTCGCCATGCCATTCGGAAAAAAACCGGGGCCTGACGGCGCGATCATTGATTTTAACGCCGTCTATCAAGATCTTCTGAAACCGGCTATCGAAGCCGCCGGTCTGGAAGTGTATCGCGCCGACGAGGAACAAGCCGCCGGCGACATCAAAACCGATATGTTCCAGGAACTGCTGATCTCGGATCTGGCCGTAGCCGATCTGACCCTGGATAATCCGAATGTCTGGTACGAACTGGGCGTCCGCCATACGCTGCGGGCGCGCGGCGTAGTTCTGGTGCAAGGCCCGCGCTCTGCACAGCCTTTCGATATCTATACCGATCGCAAACTGAGTTACTCCTTGAAAGAGGGCCGCCCCGATCCGGATACACTCGAAAAGGATAAAGCGGCGCTCACCGCAATGGTCAAAGCGACGATGGAATCCTGGCATGGGCGCAAGATCAGCCCCGTATACTACTTGCTGCCCAATCTCCAGGAGCCGCAATGGAAAGCGCTGCGGGTCGGCGATGTTGTCGAGTTTTGGCAGGCTTACGATGCCTGGGTGGCGCGCATCGAGCTGGCTCGAAAACAAGGCAACATTGGAGACCTGCTGGTCCTAGCCGACGAAGCGCCAGCAGCCGCTTTCCGCGCCGAAGCCCATCTGAAAGCCGGCGTGGCGCTGCGCAAAGCGGAACATTTTGGTTTTGCCCTGGAACAACTGGAGCAAGGCCTGGCCATTGAACCCGGCGACCTGAACGGTTTGCGGGAAAAAGGCATTTGCCTGCAACGCCTGGCGCTGCGCGGCAAGCCCGGCCATTCGTTGGACAAAGCGCGTGCGCACTACCGTAAAATGCTGGAGTCAAACCCGAGCGATGCAGAAACCTGGGCCTTGCTTGGAAGAATCGACAAGGATGCCTGGGTGCAAAGCTGGCATCAAGATAACGGGACAACAGAACAGATGCGCGACGAGGCGGGCTATCAGGACGCCCTGCTCCGCGCTGCTATCGAAAGCTACCGGCAGGCTTTCCGGCGCAATCCAAGCCATTATTATTCCGGCATCAATGCCCTGACCCTGATGCATCTATACCGTGACCTGAGCGGCGATGCGCGTTACGATGCGGAAGCAGTCATGATGGCCGGCGCGGTGCGCTTCGCGGCGGAATGCGAGCCCGAGCAAAGCCAGTGGTTCTGGTCCAAAGCCACCCTCGGCGATCTGGAAGTGCTGACCGGCACGCCGGCATCGGTAACCACTGCTTACAAGGAAGCGATCGTGCACGCCGAAAGGGACTGGTTCGCCCTCAATTCCACATTGGCGCAGTTGCGCTTGCTGAATGACCTGGGATTCCGTCCCGAAAACGTCGCCGCCGCCATCGCCGTCTTCAACCGCGCCCTACAACGGCTTGCCAGACCGGAGGACAAATGGCAGCCGCGCAACGTTTTCCTGTTCAGCGGGCATATGGTAGACACCCCCGACCGTCCATCACCCCGCTTTCCCTCCGATAAAGTCCCGCTTGCCGCGGAAAAAATCGCCGAAGCCTTGGAAAAACTGGGCGCAGGCCCCGAGGATTTGGCGCTGACGCAAGGCGCCTGCGGCGGCGATATCCTGTTTGCGGAAGCCTGTCTGCAGCGCGGCGTCCGGCTACAACTGCTACAGCCATTCGAAGAAGCGGAATTTATCCGGAAATCCGTCATCCGCGGCGGCGAAGAATGGCGCGGCCGCTATTTAGCCATCGTCAAGCAATTGCAAACCCCGCCGCACGCCGCGCCGCTCGAACTCGGCCCGCCGCCCAGGAGCGTAGACCCTTACGAACGCTGCAATCTCTGGCTGCTCTATACCACCCTCACCTACGGCATCGACAAAGCGCATTTCATCTGCCTGTGGAACGGCGAAGGCGGCGATGGGCCTGGGGGGACGGCGCATATGTATAAGGAAGTAAACGAAAGAACTGGGCAGGTGAGCTGGTTGGATACGAGGAATTTATAGCGAATAGAATGGACGTATTTATTTAATTGTCCTGTTCTTAAGTAATCATGCATATTTATTCATCCAGCATACGAAAATCAATCAATTGTTTTTTCTGAAAATTTTTTCATGGCGCGCTGAAAAAATGCCGGGTTAATTTTGAATTGGTACTTATGTTAAAAAACCAAAGTTAAAATAATTTTGTGGAATATACGACTTAGCCTAAAGCCGGTTGTGATAATGAATGAACCGACGGCTACTTCTTGAAGTTTGTTTATATCAACCGGTGAGGAAAACCGAGGGCATCGTGCGATGGGTTAATCCTTATTGCGCACATCTTAATACTGAAACCTAACAGGCTGTTGAAAATTAAATAGCTTTCCCACTTTGGGGGTAAAACACATTTTTAACAAAAACATATGAGTGTAAGTCATTGATTATTGGTTGTCGTCAAACAATTTTTTACGACAAAAAGCGGCATTTTTGGTAAAGTTTTCCCATCGTTTTTTAATTTTCAACAGTCTGCTAAATACAAGGATTGACTGTGCGACTTTAGAATGGAATCTTGTATCAATAAACAATACGGAGAAAATAATAATGAAAGTATTTGTGGGGTATGGCTATAACTTACATGATCAATGGATTGAAGATATGGTAATACCTATTATTGAAGCATTTGGCTTGGAAGTAGTTCATGGCAAGGAGATAGAAGGCAAGCTACTTTCCTCGACGATCATAGATAAAATCAAATCTTGTGATTTATTAATTGGCTTTCTGAGTAAACGTCAGGATGATACCGGGGGAGGCAGGTGGGTCCGCGACGAACTTGTTACCGCTAAGGCCGCTGCAGTGCCATTTATCCCAGTCGTGGAAAATGGCGTTGATTTTCATGGCAATATCTTAGGTGATGTGACGTACCTGTCTTATGATGAAAAAACTAGGGCTCATCTTCTGGTTAATCTTATTAAAGCCGTAGCCAGGGAGGCCAAGGAATTTGCAGAAAAACAAGCCAAGGCGCTTGCGGCTTCGCCTGCACGGAATACAACACTGTTACGCTTGGAGCCTGAGCCTTTTAATAGGCTAATTAATAAATTGCAGGCTATCGGCGAACCCTATCAATGTTTTTATCGTTTCGCCAATGCGGTTGGGGACAATGACCTAATGGAAGAGTCCTCTTGGCAGAACGGAACGATAGTGCGAGTCCCAGACGGTTATGGTATTCATGTGGACATGGTGTACTTACCGCTTCCTGAACATACCGAAAGAGCCTCTGTTGAGGTGAAGGTTAAATATGGGGATGAAATTTGGATTGGGCCACATCGACTCAGCCATCGCCCCGTCATCACTATGGAAAAAATAAAATGAGCCTGCAATTAAATCAAGATTTTGACTATCAAGGCGATGGTAAGTGGTTATGGTCCTTAAGCTTACAGGGTTCTGAGGAAGAACTTAATAAAATTGACTTTGTCCGCTACAGCTTGCCCTCGTTTTTCCCTGAACCCACTATAAAATCCACGGATATTAAAAAAAATTTCCGGGTTTTTGGGGAGACTTATGAGCCATTTAGGGTTTATGTGAAAATTTATTTCAAGGATGAAAGCGAACAAAATATGGAATATGATTTGATGCTTGCCAAGATCAGCATCAATAATTATCACCAATGGCGTGAGCCAGACATTTTTAATTGGTGGCTTTGGATAGATGGCGATCCAGAAGAGGTCAATGCGATAAAAAAAGTATCCTACAAATGGATAAAGCATGGAAAAAAAAAGAAGCTCAGTACAAATGACAGCGAGTCGGGTTTTAAAATCAGCGATGAGGGGAGCGGATCGATTCCTGTAGAGGTCGATGTGCTGTTTCGCGATGGCCGCCAATTTACTTTTACTGAAACACTTCAACTATCAGCTAGATCGACTAACCATTATGAAGAAAATAAGGACATCATTAATAAAACGATAGACTTGCTGGCAAGTGCTGCCAGCCTCGACTCCGTAAAGATTGAAGCAAAGCCAGAAACTGTTGCAACTGTTGAAGAGCTTGATTTAAACGTCACTCAGCCTGCCACAAGCGATATGGCCGAAAGCCAACAGGACTCCTTTGAAATAATAGAGCCAGCCTCCTCGGCGCAACCGTCGCAAAAGCCACTACTGGAACCTATTTATGAGCGGAGAATACAGGCAATTGGAAGCTCAGAATCCCCCTCGCCACCAGCCGAACCAGTTGTGGACATAAAAGGCTTGCTTAACAATGAACTGTTTCCTTCCAACATTGAAGAACTCAAAAAATATGTTTCTGCCTTGAAAGGCGAACAGCGCTTTGGTTTGGCGCGCAAACTATTGGCTGCCGCCCTGCTCAAAGAAGAGTGGAAGGAGCTTTCAAGTTGGATTAATCAACAATTGGCGCTTTGTACTTACAAAGATGAGGAATTGCCGCCAAAATCCCGCTTCGCACAAGCACTGGCGATACTTGAAAAGATCGGGCTTCGCCAACCAGACACTATCGACTCGGAAACTTTGGCCTTGGGCGGTGCAATTTATAAACGCAAATGGCAAACGTTCGGGCAATTGGAAGATCTGCATGAGGCCTTGTTTTTCTATCAGACCGCCTATGAGCGTAATACGGCGCAAGACATGGGTTATGGCGGTGTCAATGCAGCATTTATCATGGACTTGCTCGCCGACCGCCTAAAAGTTATTGCCACTCGTAGCAAAGCGCAACCGACAGAGTCTGAGCGTTTGCAACGCCTGTCCATTGAGCTGCGTAAACGCATGTCCGTAGAAATTCCCATGCTGGCGAAACATAAAGCGAGCGGACAAGAGCAAGCCCAAGATTACTGGAACAAACAATATTGGTATTTAGTGACACTGGCCGAAATCCATTTTGGATTGGGGAACTACGAAGAAGCTCAGAGCTGGTTGGGCAAAGCGGTTGCGCTAAACCCTAAGGAGTGGGAAAAAGAAACCTTGTTTAAACAGTTGCTGCAAATAGCCCGCTTACAAGGTATTGACTTCTCTAAAAAAGAGGATGAATCCACCGTCGATTACCAAGCTTGGCTGGCGCTTGCTGAGATTCTTGGTGAAAACACAGAATACGCACTTGCGGCGGGGCATGGCAAAGTCGGTTTAGCCTTATCCGGCGGAGGGTTCCGCGCCTCGTTCTTCCACTTGGGGCTAATGGCTAGATTGGCAGAAATTGATGCCTTGCGTAGTGTGGAGGCGCTGTCTACGGTATCCGGCGGCAGCATCCTTGGTGCCCATTATTATCTGGAGGTGCAAAAATTACTACAAACCAAACCTGACAGTGAGATTGACCGTGATGACTACATTAAACTCGTTGAGCGCTTACAACAGGATTTTCTGCAAGGCGTGCAAAGCAATATCCGGATGCAGGCCTTCGCCAATTTTCGCGATAACCTGCGTATGTTAGTCAGCAAAACCTATACACGTAGCCACCGTTTGGGCGAGCTGTATGAATCTGAGCTATATCGGCGCGTGCCGGACGGCAAACAAAGTGCGAATCGCAAAATGAAAGACCTGCTGATCAAGCTTGAACGATGGCCCAAAGATAAAAATCCCGAAGACTTTAAACCAAAGTTCAATAACTGGCGGAGACGGGCTAAAGTGCCAGTCCTGCTGCTTAACAGCACTTCCCTTAATTCAGGCCATAACTGGCAATTCACTGCCAGTTGGATAGGGGAGTCACCAGGTTTAGTGGGCGGGGAAGTTGATGTAAACCAGCGCTACCGGCGGCTTTATTACAAAGACATGCCCACTGCGGAGTTGCAAGACTACCGTCTCGGCCATGCAGTGGCGGCGTCTGCCTGTGTGCCGGGCTTATTCGACCCCCTTAGCATTTCCGGGCTTTTTGAGGGGCGGACAGTACGCTTGGTAGATGGAGGCGTGCATGACAACCAAGGCGTAGCAGGCCTGCTGGATGAGGGCTGCACCTTGATCCTATGCAGTGACGCCAGTGGACAAATGTCGGATGTACACAACCCCACCGAAGATCCTGCAGGCGTTTTAATGCGTGCCACAACTATCTTGCAAGACCGGGTGCGTGAGGCGGAATATCTTGATCTGTCCAGCCGTTTGGACAGCCGCGCCTTGGATGGGCTTTTCTTTGTCCATACCCAAAAAGAGCTCGAAGAAGTGCCGTTAGATTGGATCAATTGCAAAGACCCACTGACATCTGTGACACATTCACCAAATAATTGTACCAGCTATGGCATAGACCGCGACTTACAAAAGAAAATCGCTGCGATCCGTACAGATTTGGACGCATTCACTGAAGTGGAAGCCTACGCATTGATGGCAAGTGGCTACCGAATGGCGAAGCAGGAGTTCAAGATTCTGCAAGAACAACACATTAAGAGTGGCCGTCAGTGCACTTGGGGGGGCTATGATATTGATGCCCCCGGCCAATCTTGGCCGTTTAGTCCCCTGGAACCTCTTCTTGAACAGGCTCCTGGCGCAAATACGCAACGTGACGATCTTGGTTTGCAGCTACAGGTCGCCAATATGACCTTTTTCAAAGCATGGGGATTAATGCCTTTGATCAAGCTTATGACTATTGTTTTGGGTATTATCTTCCTTATAGACATGTCTGGGATACTGTTGGGGGCTTGGAGCAAAACTATGATTAGTGTGACATGGGGGGCGTTATTTATCGGCCTAGCCACCCTAGCAATTTCAATATTCGCACCAGCATTCAAGTGGCTTTTCCCCAAAGAGGAAGCACATAGCTTTCTGATCAAAGCCTCTATTAGCTTGGTGGGTTATTTGGTGGCAAAGGCTCAGATCAAGTGGATCGACCCGTTATTTCTCGCGCGGGGAAAGCTGTCGCGCTTGTTGAAATTATAGTACGACCATTTCTTGCAACCGAGAGGGCAGCTACGAATGACGGCTTTAGTCAAGAGCGTTATTGACTTTTCAAGGCTGTTATTGACTTTTCAAGGCTGTTATTGACAGCGACCTGCCCATACTGCCGTACGAACCAGAACCAAGTTTCCGTCAGTGGAAAATGAGGAACGGCCATGACACTCTCAAGCTATTCAATCCCCGTGCTGCTCATCCTGCTGATCGCCGCCAATATCATCCTGATGAAGGTTTTAAACGCCGTGGTCAGCCGCCTGAATGCCAGCGGCGATAAGGGCGGGATGGTGCATTTCGATCTGGCCGGCAATGCCGAGAACGCCACTCGCATCATGATAAGCTGGCAGGACGCAGGTTTGTAAGAGACTGCCCGTATCAGCCTGTGGCTGGACTTCGGATTTCTGCTCGCCTATCCGCTGGGCTTGGCGCTGGCCTGTTGGTGGCTGGCAAATGGCGGGACGGGGTGGTTTGCCCAGACCGGGGTTTGCATCGGTTTTTCGGTGCTTACCTGCGCCCCGTTGGACGCGTCGGAAAACGTGGCTTTGCTACGTATGCTGGACAAGGGTGCTGACAATGCCACGGCGCGGCTTGCCTTAATGTGCGCTGCCATCAAGTTTTTCCTTGCCACCTTGGCGGTGCTCTATGTATTGATCGCTTTACCGATGTTTTTGTTTTTCTAATCCCTTCGATGAGAGGAGTGACTTATGAACGAGCATGTTTTAAAACGTATCCAATCTTCCGGCCCCAAGAAAATCCTTGCCTGCGATGGCGGAGGCATTTTGGGTTTGATGAGCGTCGAAATCCTGGCGAAGATCGAAGCGGATTTGCGGACTGCACGCAACGAACCGGATCTCGTGCTGGCCGACTACTTCGATTTTGTCTGCGGCACCAGCACGGGCGCGATTATCGCCGCCTGTATTTCTGCCGGCATGTCCATCGACACGATCCGACAATTCTATCTCGACAGCGGCAAGCAGATGTTCGACAAGGCATCGATGCTCAAGCGACTGAAATACAGCTACAACGATGAACCCTTGGCCAAGCTGCTTCGACAAGCATTTGATCAGCAGCTAAACGAAACCGATGCGACTTTGGGCAGCGAGAATCTCAAAACCCTATTGATGATGGTGATGCGTAATCACAGCACCGACTCACCCTGGCCGGTGTCCAACAACCCTTACGCGAAATACAACGACCGCAGCCGCGATGATTGCAATCTCGATCTGCCGTTATGGCAGTTGGTACGTGCCAGCACTGCCGCGCCGACCTTTTTCCCGCCCGAAGTCGTGACCCTTGGCAAGAACAAGAAATACGACTTCATCTTCGTCGACGGTGGCGTCACCACTTACAACAATCCGGCCTATCTGGCCTTTCAGATGGTCACAGCCAAACCTTACCAAGTGAACTGGCGGACCGGCGCCGATCAAATGCTGATCGTTTCCGTCGGCACCGGCGGCGCGGCCAATGTTTTGGCCAGCAAGGAAGACGTGGATGATTTGAACTTGATCCATTTCGCCAAGAATGTTCCTTCGGCCTTGATGAATGCCGCCTCCGCCGGTTGGGACATGGCTTGCCGGACGCTCGGTGTTTGTCGCCACGGCGCCCCTATCGACCGGGAGATCGGCGACATGGTAAGCCCATCTGCCGATGATACCAACTGGACCGGAGCAAAACTGTTCACCTATCTGCGCTATGATCCCGATGTGAGCACCGATGGCTTGAAGGCTTTGAGCTTGACTGACATCAATCCAGCCAATGTAAAGGTCCTGGATTCCGTGGACCATATCCCTGACATCCGGCGGGTCGGTATAACCTACGCGACCCAACACGTGAAGCCGGAGCATTTCGCCGGGTTTACAAAAGCCTGAACCCGCGCCGATAACAATAATAAAAAAATTAGGAGGAGCCATCATGCCGACCATCGATTACACCAAATGCTGTTTCATCATCATGCCCTTCGGCAAGAAAAAAGTCGGAGAGCTCGAAATCGACTTTAACTTCATCTATGACCAGATTTTTTGTCCGGCCGTGGCAAAAGTGCCTTTACCCGAAGGCGGACTCCTTGAGCCGCGGCGCACCGACAGGGATTTTTTTTCGGGCGATATCAGTGTCGAGATGTTTAACTATATCGAGTATTCGCGCTTCGCTCTGGCCGATATCAGCGGCCTCAACGCGAACGTTTTTTACGAACTGGGAGTGCGCCACCGCGCCCATCAAGCCGGGGCGGCGATCTTTCGTCAGACTGGAGCGGCCCTCCCTTTCGACATCAACAACATCAAGGCCTTCGACTACGACTATCAGCCGGAAACCGAGATAGCAAAATCGCGGGAACTGATTACAAATGTGCTGACCGAATCCCTCAAGTACAACCGCCTCGATAGTCCGGTGCAGATAGCCCTGGCCGCCCAACTGGCTCATGCCGGCAAACAGGCTGATCCGCGCGACATTACCGGTGTTTTACGGGATGCCGAGAATGCCATCCGGACTCAGGATTGGCAGGGGGCCATAGACAAATACCGGGAAGCGGTTACGATCGATCCGGGCAACTTCTCCCTGCGTCTGAAACTCGGGTTGTTCCTGAAGGAACAGGGCGAATGGACGGATGCGCTGGCCGAATTTGCCGCCGCAGCCGAAGCCGCCCCCAATTACGCGGATGCGCTTCGCGAAAAGGGCATCGCCGAAAACAAGCTATTCATCAAAAACAAGCGGCCGCCGGATCTGCCCACCGGAGAAGCGTCATTGCGCGCCGCCATCGCCCTGCATCCCGAAGATTACGACGCTCACGCATCCTTGGGCGGTGTGTTAAAGCGGGAAGGAAAATTCCAGGAAACCCAGGGCAATGCGGATCAGGCCAAGGCGCTCTATCAGCAAGCTCTCGCCGCCTATCGACAAGCCACCACGGTATCCAAGGGCCATTCCTATCCGTTGTTGAACGAGTTGAAGTTAAACGCGAAGCTGAACGGCAAGATCGATTCGGACGTCCGGATCAAGGTATTTCTGGCCAAGGCCGAACGTTCCCTGAAGGCGAAAGTCGAATCCAATCCGCCTATCGATCCTCCCTGGAGCTTTTTCGACCTCGCCGAAATCCGGCTTTATGCCGGCGACAAAGCAGGTTTCCTGGCCTACCTGCAAGACGGTTTAACCTACTGCAATGCAGCCTGGCAGCCGCGGACCAATCGAGAAAGCCTGGAAATGCTTAAAGAAGGCGGTTTCGAACTATCGGGTCTCGATGAAGGACTAGCCATGCTGGAAGAAATGGAAAAAAGCCTACCTGAAAACTGAAGAAGTTATCTTGCCGCAGCAAGGTACGAATATGGCCGATATCCAAGTCCCCGCATTCAATAAAGGACGCCTGTTCAATTGGCCGCGTATTTTCGGTTACGGCTTTTTCATTTCCTTCAAGCTTGGACATCCTCCCATTGATGCTTCCTGTTTAGCCCTAAAGCTGCAGAAAGCCGCAATAAGTAGACACGAGCCGATTTAGCCATCAGCAAACATAGAATTTTTGTCGAGGAAACAACGATGATAAGAAATGATATGGATCATACCTCTAACGATCCGGAAGCAAATTCGTTGAAGCAGAAATCCACTCGATACGAAGCGTTTATTTGCTATTCGAGGCAAGATGGCGCTTTTGCTGAGGCTCTTGTCACCGGACTCACAAAGCTCGGGCGCAATGTCTCGATAGACAGGCACGATATTCGCGGCGGAGAAGCATGGCAACGTAAGCTGGGGGCGTTGATCCAAAATGCCGACAACGTGATTTTTTTAATCAGCGCCGCCGCTCTTGCCTCTCCCTACTGCCGATGGGAGCTTGATTACGCCGCAGCAATGAATAAACGCTTGATCAATGTCGTGGTGCATCCTGAGAATTTGCACGAGGTACCTGCTTCAATCAGTGCCATCCAATATATCAATGCGGATGGCGCTCTCAGTCTGGATCAGATTGCACCCGAAGTCGTGTTGGCGATCGAAACTGACCAGGACTGGGCGGAATACCACACGCAACTTGCATTACGCGCACAAGCTTGGAGGGAACAAGAGGCCGGTTTGTTGCGTGGATCGGAACTCAAGCTGGCTGAAAATCAATTGCTGAAATATCAGGGACGAAGACCCTTTGTAACCGAACTGCAATCGACTTTGCTGCTTGAAAGTCAAAGAGCCCAACGACGCCGGTTTCGCTGGGCTGCCGTGGCCTTAATCGGCGTAACGCTGTTAGCAGCGTTCGGAATAAATACCTGGATCGGTAGCGCACAGGAAGAAGCGCAACGATTATTGGGGGAAACGCGCAATTATTTCGTCTCAGGGGATCAGGTCGGCGCGCTTGTGCCGCTAAATAAACTGGCGCACCCTTCACTCGCTATGGGTTTGATGCAAGATCAATCGGTTCAACGTAGCGGGCAAAACTTGTTCAACGCTTGGGCATCCCGGTTAGTTCCGCTTCAAGAGCTTATCGATCTGGCCCCAGCCAATTCCTTGCTGTCACTCAACGACCACCCCGTGCTCAAGCTGCCAAACCGCACCCTGAAACCGTTGGAACCTAAAGGCGACTTCCGCTTGGCTTATAACCCATTCTTATCTGCGTATGTCTATGCAGATGCTTCGCTGTTGTCGGTGCATGAACCGGAGGCATTCAAATCCTTACTTACGCTTACTTTCAAAGAAAGAGCTCAAATCGTCGGAATCTATCCGGTTGAGGCGCTTAAAATGGTGCTGGTTGCGGCAGAACGCCGCCAAGTCACCAATGACGAGGACGAACCGAGCAGTATAAACACTGATATTTACGCTATCGTTCGAAAGTCTGCCTCGTTGGGGGATGTGCATTGCATCGATGCAGATGGTTTTCTAACCTCTACAGAAGTCTCTAACCCCTGTATACCAGCCGATGCGCAGCCCGCAAACGGAGATTTTGCGGTTTACTTATCAAGTGCTCCGGAAAATTACCGGATGGCGCCTATTACCCTTGCTAACGGCACGGTGCCATCCATAAAGATAAGTTTGAAAGCAGATTGCAAATATATAGACGAATGCGATTCAGTTAAGCAACAGATTGCGCTTAATATTTCACGTGGTAATCAACCGTCGAAAGAAAACGTTACGTTGAATAACGTTAAACCGGAAGGCACTGGGGTGGTTATGAGTTCGGCCCTGTCCATTAACTCTAATTTCCCTGCGATACGTCCAGAAGCGGCATTTTGGAAACTACAGAATTCAAGCCCATCACCGACAACAAAGCCGCTTAAGCATTTAACTAAGCTAGACTTCTCTCGGATAGAAAATAAGGATGACGGTTTTTATGAACAGTTTTTTGAAGATGGCATTGACCTTACCGATTCGGACATCGACCCTGGCGATTCAGAAAGTGGTCAATTTTTTGTGGACGGTGAACATGTGGTATGGCGATTTGCACCGGGTGGAAACTCCTGGTCGATGGCAATCAAATGCCATTTCGACACAAAAGGCGTGGTCACTGCATGTTCCAATGACATGCAAATTACAGTCATTGATGCAGAATGGATTCGTTCCCCCGTTTACCGTTACTTGGCGCATCGCGTCTGTAGCAGCACTGAATCTTCACTTAGTATTTACGATATGGCTCACCTTGATGCCAAGCCTCTTCCGCTAGAAATTCCCTCCACGCTGGTCTTAGGCTTTGCATTTAATCCAAGTGGGAGTCGGCTTGCGGTTTTAACCGATCAACATGAGCTGTGGATCTATGCCATAAAATCAGATGGCAAGGTCCAGCGCGAAAAAATTATGACTTTACCCGGAAAAAGCTTGCCGATTGTTTGCGACAATTTTTTTGGTCATCCGATTGATTTCGCGGACGATAAAACCCTTGTGGGTGTCGATCAGGGCTCCATATTATTTGCGGCGAATGTGGAGCGTAGTGAGGTTCTCTGGACATCTAAAGGACAGAATCTTCCTGCCACCCTGCTTGATCAAACGCAACAACTTATAGTTAACACGGAAGCGGGTATTTTTTTGCTCAATAGCAGCAATAATTTGGTCATGTTCGATACCGGAACCGGCTTGCCGATTTCCGATGCGATAGACACAGACGCATGGAAAACGATGTTTTACAAGCAATCATCGACCGACGATATCCGGATAGATAAGGCCGTTATCGAGCAAACTGGCCAAATTTCGGTTGCCTCTAGTTCCTTTAATGAGCGCTTGTTCATCCGTAACTCCCCGACAGGTAATCAATCTTGGCCATCGAAGTGTATGCCACTGGAATTGTTAACAGGGCTGGATAGAGAGGGTCGGCGCATGAATGGAAACGATTTGCTGAGGATGTATTCTAAAGCTAGGGATTGTGGAAAGTAAGTAATTTCAATAGCGTAGGGCGAGACATGAGCATTGCTTCCTGCAAGTAAAACCAGACAAGAACATGTATTCAACCGGGAGGTCCTTATGTGTGTGATTCATAGACATCGTTGCAATATACTTGCTGTCTATGAACAGAGAAATTCAACAGCGACTTCATTGGGTAAATCTTTACGCGCAGACACGAGATGCAGGATTCGTCTTTCGCCGATGCGGCATTTCTAGACCTACCTTGCGCAAATGGTGGCAACGCTATCAAGAGCATGGAATTGACGGTTTAAAGAGCCAGAGCAAGCGTCCTTTTCGTTCTCCTCATGCCAAAGTCAGCGATGCCCATGAGCAGATGATTTTAGCCCTGCAAACCCAGCGCAATTTGGGAGCGCGCAGGATTCAATCAGAATTATTACGTCAGCATGAGCTGTCACTAGGGTTAGCGACTATTCATAAAGTCCTGAAAAGGCATGAAGTTAAACCCCTTATCAAACAGCGTAAAAAATCGGACTTTATTCGCTATACGCGACCTTTACCCGGAGACAGGGTACAGATGGACACCTGCAAGATTGCCCCGAATTTATATCAATACACTTCTATTGATGACTGTACGCGTTATCGAGTCTTAAGGCTGTATTCACGCCGAACGGCAAGCAATACGCTGGATTTTATTGAATGCGTGGTTGATGAAATGCCGTTCCCCATTCAAAGAGTGCAAACGGATCGTGGCCTGGAGTTCTTCGCGATAAAAGTCCAAGAAAAGCTGATGGAGAAAGGCATCAAATTCCGGCCGAATCGGCCCGGCTCCCCCCATCTGAACGGGAAGGTCGAGCGCTCGCAGAAAACCGATAAAACAGAGTTTTATTCGATGATTGATCTTTCTGCTGAGGATCTCGAGGATCAGTTAGCTGAATGGCAGCACTATTACAACTGGCACCGTCCCCATAGTGCTCATCACGGGAAATCCCCTATGGAAAAATACTTCGAGTTAGCTGATCAAACGCCGTACTCGGATGAGGTTATAAAGAATTACAACGCGTCATCCGAGAGGTTACAAGAGGCTAACTACAAAGTCGACTTGGCATTGAGAAAATTGAAATGATGTCTATGAATCACACACTTTTTCTTCATCTTCGTTGATGGCGGCGTAACCACCTACAATAAAACCCGACCTATCTGGCTTTTCAGATAGTCACAGTCAAACCTTACCGCGCGAACTGGAGTAATCCCTACAAATTTGCGATCATCACATCCGCAAATTCGCTGCATTTGACTTCGGCCGCCCCGTCCATCAAACGGGCGAAATCGTAGGTGACCTGCTTGCTCGCTATCGCGGCGTCCATCGTGCGGATCACCGCGTCGGCCGCCTCGGTCCAGCCCAAATAGCGCAACATCATCTCGCCGGACAGGATCAAGGAGCCGGGATTGACCCTGTCCAGATTCGCATACTTCGGCGCGGTGCCGTGGGTCGCCTCGAACACCGCCGCGCCGTTTTGGTAGTTGATGTTGCCGCCGGGCGCGATGCCGATGCCGCCGACCTGGGCGGCCAAGGCATCGGACAGGTAGTCGCCATTCAGATTCAGAGTCGCGATCACGTCGAAATCGTCGGGGCGGGTCAACACCTGTTGCAGGGTAATGTCCGCGATCGCATCCTTGATCAGAATCCTGCCCGCCGCGAGAGCCTCAACCTGTTCCTTGTTCGCAGCCGCCTCGCCCTGGGCGGCCTTGGTTTTTTCCCATTGCGGCCATGTATAGGTTTGATTGGGATACTCCCGTTCGGCGAGCGCATAGGCCCAATTCCGGAACGCGCCTTCAGTAAACTTCATGATGTTGCCTTTATGCACGATCGTCACACTCTTACGCCGGTTGATCAAGGCGTAATCGATCGCGGCGCGCAGGAGGCGCTCGGTACCTTCCTGCGAGACCGGTTTGATGCCGATACCGGAGGTCGCGGGAAAGCGGATCTTCGCATACTGCTTCGGAAAGTGTTCCTGCAGCAGGGCCAGGAAGCGCAGGTTTTCCTCGCCGCCCTGCTCGAATTCGAGACCCGCGTAAATGTCTTCGGTGTTTTCGCGGAAGATCACCATGTCGACCGACTCCGGTTTTTTGACCGGCGACGGCACCCCCTTGAACCAGCGCACCGGCCGCAGGCAGACATACAGATCGAGCAATTGCCTGAGCGCGACATTCAGCGAGCGGATGCCGCCGCCGACCGGCGTGGTCAACGGGCCCTTGATCGAAACCAGATAATCGCGGCAGGCTTCGACCGTCGCATCCGGCAGCCAGGTCTCGAACTGGCGGAAGGCTTTTTCGCCAGCGAAGATTTCGAGCCAGTGAATCTTGCGTTTGCCGCCATAGGCGCTCAAGACCGCCGCATCGAGCACGCGCACGGTCGCCCGCCAGATGTCGGGACCGGTGCCGTCGCCTTCGATGTAGGGAATGATCGGATTGTCAGGAACGAGCAGCTTGCCGCTGCGCATCGTGATCGGACTGCCGCCGGGCGGCGGGATGAGCGTGGGACCTGTCATGACGACTCCTGTGAAATCGAATGAACTGACTGGGCTGCCGCGGTTCGGATAACTTGCGGCACTTTGATAACGCACTGCCTTTGCATCATAGCAAAAGGCGATGGCTTTGTCCTGACGGTTGATGTATCTTCGGTATGGCGTCTTTCGAGGCGGCGACTCGCAGAGGATCTGGCCGTGATCCAGGAACATCACAGAACGCGGGAGATAACGAGAATGAAACGCTTATTTTTTGCCCTATGGCCCGATCCGGAAACCCGCGCCCGATGCGCGGCCGTTGCCGCCGCGCTAAAACAGGCCGGACGCCCGGTACACCCCGACAATCTGCATGTCACGCTGGTGTTTCTGGGCAACGTCGATGAAGCGACCGAAACGAAACTGGTCGAAGCGGCCGCGGCGATCCGATTCGCGAGAGTTTCGATCACCTTCGATAAACTCGATTACTGGCGCCGCCCACGCATCATCTGCCTGTCCGGCAAACCGAAAGACTCATCTGTGGCATTGCTGGTCGGACAACTGAACACGATCGCCGCGGCGCTGGAGATTCCGACAGATGACAGGCCTTATCAGGCGCATGTGACCTTGATCCGCAAGGCCAACCGCTTGCCGCCATTGACCTTGGAACCGTTCCTCTGGCAGGCCGATGCGTTCTGTCTGGTCGAATCCTGTTCGACGCCGGAAGGCGTCGCCTACCGGGTACTGAAAACCTGGCAGGCTTATGAAGACCAAACCCCGATCGATAGCGAAGTGGATTAACAAACCCGAACGACACGATTATAATCGACGACACCTCTTCCACCCACCGCCACTGAACAAACATGAACGACAAAGAATTAGTCGCGCAACATGCCGCGCAGAAAATCGAAGACGGGATGATCGTCGGCCTCGGCACCGGCTCGACCGCGAATTGTTTCATCGAGGCGCTCGCCCGGCGCCATCATCAGGAAGGCCTAAAGGTCCAAACGGTCTCCAGTTCGGTGGTCAGCGCGATCAAGGCGCGCGAGCTCGGCCTGCCGTTGCTTGCGATCGAACAGCTGACCGGCCTCGACGTATATGTCGACGGCGCCGATGAAGTCGCGCCGGACATGACCTTGTTGAAAGGCCGCGGCTTCGATCTGGTGCGCGAAAAGCTGCTGGCCGGCGCGAGCCGGGAATTCTGGGTGTTGATCGATCCCGGAAAGCGCGTCGGCCGGATCGGCGAGCGCTACCCGATTCCGGTCGAAGTGATGTCTTTTGCCTGGCAACTGGTCAGGGAAAGTCTCGCCGCGATCGGCGGCAAGGCGGAACTTCGGCAAACCGCGAACAAGGACGGACTGGTCGTGACTTCACACGGCAATCTGGTGCTGGATACGGTGTTTGCGGAAGCGTTCGACGTTCACCAACTGGATACGGTGCTGAACGGGATTCCGGGCGTCGTTGAACACGGCATTTTCAGCCATCTGGCGAGCGCGGTGTTTTGTGCAAAGGAGGGCCATATCGAAGCGCAAAGCGCCTGATGGCTATGGGGCGAACGACTCATCGCCCCATAGATTTATCGCGCCGAAGCGACTGAATCAATATTGTTCTTTCGCGATGATCTTGCCTTCACCGTCGACGGACACGGACCAATGGCTGCCGGAAACATCGAGCGTAAAATCGAACTCCTCGCCCACCCCGTTCGGATTCACAATCTGCAGCGCTTGCTTGATTTCGTGATTCGGAAACTCGGCCTTCAGATTATCCAGGGTTCCCGGCGGCAACACGCCCGAG
>Ga0208116_1000215_pt1 | contig 18881 bp, 17 predicted proteins | sample LakWasMeta9_HOW4_2_FD_183859 | JGI IMG/M metagenome (GOLD analysis project Ga0208116, IMG submission 183859) | Freshwater sediment methanotrophic microbial communities from Lake Washington under simulated oxygen tension - Sediment Metagenome... | ecosystem: Environmental > Aquatic > Freshwater >... | reverse complement strand
TTTACGGATTCATCTATAGCGAATAATTAATAAAAGTGGTTTTTTAATTTCATTTAATAGGTCTTTTTCTATATCGGGTGGAGTTATTTTAGTATCGATTCGCTAAGTCCGACAGACTCCTAGGAGTGTGCATTTTTAATTTTGCAGCAAGGCTCCGCTAATCGAACTAAGCGTTTCCTTTTATGTGTGTATGTGATGGTTAGACGAGTTAGACGAATGTTATTCCAGATGCGCAACCGGGCTCGTTAAAGTGTGGGTCTAAGGCAATGCACCAACACAGTCAATAGCGTTTGAAACTGCATAGTTGATAGCGCTGGCATCCCCAAGCTTGGGCTTCCGTGTGTTAGCTAAGTCGGTGGCAGTGTCGGATATGTTTCCTAGTTTAGTTATCAAATCACTGTATTTTTCTAGATAAAACATTGCTTGAGCCTCATCCAGTTTTGCAAGAAGATTACTCCGATTAGTCTCGGCCTTATTCCCTAGAAAATTAGCGCTTTCGATTTTCTGCCCTACAACCGCTAGTAGATCATCGCACTGGCCGGCATAAGACTCCGCATAGCTCTCGCTTGGAGCAGCAACAAAATTCCTAAGCTCACAAACATAACGCGGCATACGGCCGGCGCCTTGCGTTTTAATATACCAGTCATAGTTAATACCTCTAAAAGGAAGATGACGATTCAGTTTTTGGAGTCATCACTCAGAAAAACGAATGCGGAAGTCCGCAAATGCATTAGCTTTAGCGGTATTATTCATATTTCTGACGACCGAATTCATATCCGTACTATTACTGATTAAATAGAGCTTGAGCCAGCATATCTACTGATATGGACAGAGGGGACATTTATAATTTGTAGGTTATTGCTTGCGCTCTAAAAACCGCTGCGTATCTGAACCTACAGGAAGATTCTCGAATTTTAAATAAGTCATGTAGGTTAGCACCAACAATAGGCACAATAGGCTCCAAGATTTCGATATTCAGTAATGGAATAGCCAAGGTCAAATTCAAAATCTGCCTTCATATTGAAATATCGTAATGTTGGGCATAAAAGATATGCACAGCTAATGATCCTAAGAGCGCTGAATCTGTCAGATATGGCTCCAGTCAATAATTAGGTTCAGGCATTGACGGGTAATTGCAAGTCCCCCAAAAAATCTTCGTTGGCTGATTTTAGGCACTTACGGGCACAACTGGCGCAGCGACCGCACTCAACGCTTACCTGCAGATCCCGACGTAAATCTCTAAGTGTTTTTGCTCCGTTTCTGGCGGCTTGATGAATATCGAGATCAGTCACCGCCTGACAAACACATACATACATAGAACAAGCTCCTCTATAGCTCAATAATACATTATTGAGAAGCATTCTTATTTAGTTTGCTACGTCTGTCAAGATTAATTCTCATTTAAAACATAACAATGTCACTTATCACAGATATTTGGCAAGTAGTGACATTGTTGATTGTCGCCATGCTACATATGTGATTGTAAATAGTTAGGCAGACTGACATCCCTCATTAAGCTTTGCTGAGTTTCCAGCCAATCGATGGCCTCTTCGCAGTGCTCCAACAACTCTTCGAATAGATCTCGACTGACATAGTCCTGCAATTCTTCACATAAAGCCACGGCGTCTATCAGTAGTGGCCGCTGAATATTTTTTTCGTATTCCAAATCGCCGTTTAAACATTCAACGACATTTTCGCCGATCAGCAACTTTCCGAGGTTCTGCAGATTGGGCAGACCTTCTAGAAACAGGATTCGCTCAATGAGCTCATCGGCTTCTTTCATGACGCGGATCGATTGCTTGTATTGGTAGTCGTTAAGTTTTTCAAGGCCCCAGTTACGAAACATACGCGCGTGCAGGAAATACTGGTTGATCGAGGTTAGCTCGTTTTTGAGTGCTTTGTTGAGAATTTCAATGATTTTTTTATCGCCTTTCATAATTGCGCCTCGTCCGCTTAAATACCTGGTTTCATTTGACTTTGCTGATAATTTTCCAAGCCTACCAAGCCGATCAGCTTCAACTGCTGTTCCAGCCAATAAGCATGATCCATTTCCGTATCATCCAGTTGCGTAGTCAGCATGTCGCGAGTTACATAGTCTCCTGATTTTTCGCAGGCAGCGATGGCTTTTTTCAATTCATCGACGACGTGATATTCAACGGCCAGGTCGGCTTTTAGCATTTCCTGCGCCCCGTTGCCGATATTCAAAGCTTCGCGTTTAGCTAGGTTGGGCGTACCTTCCAGAAATAAAATCCGCTGAATCAAGGCGCGGGCATGCAGTCGTTCATGCTCAGACTCGTGTAGGCTTTTTTCTGCAAGGTGGTGCAGACCGGAATCTGCGTACATCTCGCCATGGATCAGATACTGATCGGATGCGGTCAATTCTCCGGCAAGCAAGCCGTTAAGAATTTCCAGAATATTTATATCACCTTTCATAATGACTCCTGTTAATGTGATCGGACACAAACCTATCAGTTGGCTTGCGCGAGTTGATAAGCATTAGACACGGATTCTACCTCGTCTGATCCAAGCGTCAAATGAATCTTTATTTGACGAGATAAACATTGTGATATATCAGCACTTTCCCGGCCCCAAGGTTAATCACCTTAGTACTGCAATTCTTAGTGCATAGGAAGATGTGCCGATGACAGGAGGAGGAGGAGGAGGAGGAGCATCATCGCGAACAATGCGTTTGGTACCTCAGCACATCCTATGCTTGCGCATCTTATCGAGTTAATTCCTAAACTTGTCTTGGGGAATTCGGCGGTAGGATGGGTAAAGTAAAGCGACACCCATCCTACCGCGCTTTGGCACATCGCAATGCGGTTTCGAAGAGGAGGAGTTCATACCATTATCCTACAGCCCTTAACTCAAGCATCGAGAAAACATTAGGGACGGAGTTGCAAACTCCGAGCCGCTCAGAGCCAAGTTTACGGTGAAAAACTGCTGTATATGCGGCGGTAATAAGTCAGTCGTGTAGGCCTGAATAAGTCTGTTTAAGCGGCAGCGAAAACAGACTTATTTAGGCAAGTCACCAGAAACGCCATCTCGCGCTACGCACTTGAATGACTTTATGCCGACCTACTCAACAGCGCCAAATATTCCTCTTCGCTGACAACCCGCACCCCCTTTTCTATGGCGGCAGCGATTTTTGCCGCCCCTACCTCAGTACCGGTAACCAGAAAATCGGTTTTTCCGGTAACCGAACTGGCTACTTTTGCCCCCAGGCGTTTGGCTTGCTTGCTCATGTCATCCCGTTTGCCGTGGACCATGGTGCCGGTAAAAACGATGGTCTTGCCGGAAATCGGGCTGATAGCTTGCCGCTGCTCGGCGATTAGCGGCGTTGGGATTAAATTAAAACCCAGCTGATAGATTTGCATGAAATCGGTTTTGATTTTTGCCAGACATTCGACCACGGCGGCACTGGTTTTATCGGCAAAGCCTTCGATATTCATCACGTCTTCAACGGTCAGGTTAAAAATATCCAGCAGATGGTGATGTTGCAGCAGGCGTTCGCAGTTGCCAAGACCCATCCGGTAAATGCCGAATGCGCCCAGAAAACGCCAGTCGTCAATGGCTTCGGTCCTGCTGCGCTGCAACTGGTCCAGCAGATTTTGCGATGTTTTTTCGCCAAAGCCCATGTCTTGCAATTGCTCCATGCTCAGCTGATAAACGGCATAAATCGAGTTGATGCCGAAAGTATGGAGCTTTTCTACGGTTTTTTGCCCAAAGCCGTCGACATTCGCCAGGGTTCTGAAAAAATGTTCGATAGTATTTTCAATTTGCGCCGGACATTTCGTGGTATTCAGGCAATAAAGGTAGTCGCTATCCCAAACCAGTTCACTGCCGCAACTGGGGCAATGTTCCGGAATTTGCGGCGTTGCCGGGGTAATGACCCGCTCGATTTTGGGTATCACCAAGCCTGAGCGTGTTAATTCAATCAGGGTGCCGGGACCAATGCCCAGCTTTTTGACCATGCCGTAATGGTGGGCCGTTGCCCTGGAAATCATAGCTCCGCTGAGTTTGGTCGGCGTAAGCTCGGCAACCGGATTGACCCGGCCGGAACGGGAGGTCTGCGGGGTGACTCTCAGCACTGTCACTTCGGCGGTTTCGATATTGTTTTTATAGGCAATCTGCCAGCGGTGGTGGTGCCGTGTAGCGCCTAAATATTTTTTAATCTGCTCATTGCCTACCAGCTCAAAAACGACGCCGTCGACATCGTAATCGACCAGTTTGTAGACGGTTTCGATAACATGGTCGAAATCAGCCAGCACTTCGGCGGCTGTGCCTTGCCAAGATGGCAACTGCGAGAACGGAAAAAAAACCGCCGCATGGTTTTGTATAGCTTCCAAAGCGTGTTGTTCCAGGTCTTTTTCTTTAATGATGCTGGCCTGAAAATTCCGTGAGTTTTCAAAATAATCAGCCAGGTAGTTGTTAAAATAGGTCTGACTAACCACAATTTCTCCGGCGCCTTGTCCTCTTTCGCCGTTTCCGCCGACTATCAAGCCGCGCTCGAAAACTCGGCTAATGTCCGTGCCTCTGCGGCCATCGCCGCGCGTGTAAAGTACTTTCCCGTCATCGTAAGCCGCATAGCCGTCCAGCTTGGGCGTTGCCCGGATCATCAGCGTGGAAAAATCTACGTCACAATCTTCAGCGGCTTTTTTCAGTCGTGCCAGCCATTTTTCGATGCCGCTTCGGGTATAGGTTTTTTCCGTGGACAGCATGGGCTCCGGCAACGTGACAGTCTTGCCGACAGCAATGATTTCCGGTTCGACAGTCTCTAAATAGGGATGCTGGGGATGGCGTTTTTGCAGCTCGGCCAGAAAAATAAAATCATAATCCGCATCGGAAATTAACGGTTCGCCACTGCGATACAGCGCATTGCAGACTTGCAAAAACTCAAGCAGCTGTTCATCGGTCAACTGCTGGGGATTGGCTTGTGTTGCGATTTGAGCGATAAGCTCAGGAGACAAGTGGATAGATAGATCAGCTTCTTTTAAAAGCTCTAATTGCGAATGACTGAGAGATGACATTTAAATAATCTGGACTGGTGGATGCGAATGTGTAAGTTTCGTAGAGTTGCACATAGCGCCAGCACAGTACAGATGGGGTAACGCTCATACACGCAACATCGTCATTCCGGCAGGGATTCGCTACGCGCTTGTCGGGTCACTCCGGGCTATTCTGCCCGGAGCTTTTATGGCAAAGAGTCAAAATCACAAACTCTGCCGAATAGCTTGAACGGTCGCGTCGGTCAGTGGCTGTCTTCTATGATCAAGAATAACGCCATCCAATTTCGCGGCCAATGCATTGATTGTTTCTACGTAATCGTCAAAAACCGCCGGTGCATCATCCAGTGCTTCAGGCTGCATAAAAAACACGATGCCGGGACAGTAGAAATTTTCCAAATTTTTATCCGGAAACGTGCCCGGCTCTACAATACAGGCTACGCCATAATCGACCAGACGGTTAGCATCCAGGCGTTCAAATATTTTTAAACTGCCGTATTCAAGCCCGACCTCTTCAAAGGCTTCAACCAAATCAGCGCCGTTAAAATCTTCGTCCGCCTTGGTAATAATGCAGAACTGAATAATTGCTGGCGCGGCAGCGCGTGGCGGCGGCTCTATGTCGTCATCCTGCTCATAGTAGTCTTCGTCATCGTCCTCATCATAGTATCGATCCGAATGGTCATGAGTACCGGTAGTACCTTTAGACGCAGCCAGCGGGGCAATATCAAAATCGTCACTTGTGTCTGCCAGCGCATTCGACGTCAGCGAATGATCGCCGGCATCATCGTAAAAATCCGACTCTTCACGCGCTTTTTTATCTTTGATATAAGCCCAAACCAACATGCCTATAACTACCAACATGCCGGTCGCAATAATTACAATTCTTAAAATTTCTTTATCCATTAGGTTTCCGCCAGACTCACTGCTTCTTCAATATCAACTGCGACCATCCGGGACACGCCCGGCTCTTTCATAGTAACACCTGCCAGCTGTTTTGCAATTTCCATAGTTGCTTTGTTATGGGAAATATATAAAAACTGCACAGATGCTGACATTTCTTCGACCATCCTTGAAAACCGCCCAACATTTGCATCATCCAGCGGCGCATCGACTTCATCCAGCAAACAGAAAGGCGCCGGATTGAGTTCGAAAATCGAAAATACCAAGGCTACCGCCGTCAACGCTTTCTCTCCACCTGACAACAAGTGTATGGAGCTGTTTTTCTTGCCGGGAGGTCTGGCAATAATGTTTACGCCCGATTCCAGCTCGTCTTGCTCGGTCAATTCCAGATAAGCATGACCGCCCCCGAATAATTTCGGGAACTTTTCCTGCAAACCGGTGTTTATTTTATCGAATGTTTCCTTAAACCGCTGCCGACTTTCTTTATCGATTTTACTGATTGCCTGATCCAGCGTTTGCAAGGCCTCGATTAAATCGGCATGTTGCTCATTCAGAAAATTCATTCGCTCGGACTGAGCCTTGTACTCTTCTATTGCGGTCAGGTTAATGGTACCTAATCTTTCGATTTGAGCCAATAAGTCATCGACTGTTCTTTTCCAGCTGTCTTCTTCGGCCTGTTCCGGCAAGCTTTGCAGCACCTGTTCGACATCGGCATCGATTTCTTTCAGCTGCTCGTTGACGGTTTGCTGGCGCACCTTGCTTTCCTGCAACTCAAAACGAATCGTATCCAGCGCTTCTTTCTGCTTTTCCAAAGCGCGCTGCACCCGGATATGTTGTTCGGATAGCCGGGTTATTTCCGCTTCAAGGTCTTCCTGAAGCTGACGTTGTTCGTGCAAACGAATCTCCAGCTTCCCCTTGTCCACCAGCATTTGCTCCAGCTGCTTTTTTTCATCGTCCATCGGGGTTAACGTTTGGTGAAGATTTTTTTCCAGCTCGGCGATGCGTTCTATCGATTGTTGATGCTGCTGCCGCAAACGCTCCAGCTGTTTGCCGGTTAGGGTTTCGGATGAACGTAGCGATTCGATCTTCGACTTGATGCTGTAAACCTGTTGCCTGGCTTCATTGGCGGATTGATCGATACGCTGTTGCTCGGATTGCAGCTCCTGATTTAACGCCTCCAGACTTTGCTTTTTTTGCTCCTGCTCGGCCATGACCTGTTCGGCCTGTTCCTGCAACAGCCGGGATTCGGCGATAGTCTCGGCATTTTCCGCAGTCTCGCTGCTGATATCGTCGATATCGTTGCAGACCTGCTCCAGACGGCGCTGCTGATGTTCCAGCCGGGCGGATCTCGCACTGAATTCGGCGCTTTTCACCGACAGCTCGCTGCTCAGGCTATTGTCCTGTTGCTGAATCGATTCGCGCTGGACTTCAGCGTCCTTCAAGCCGGTTTCGGAAGATTCCAGCTGGTCTTCAAGCGCTTCAATCTCAATGTGCAGATCTTCCTGCCGTTGCTTCAACAGGCGCAGCTCTTTTTCGCGCTGCAATACGCCGGTTTTGCTGTCTTTGGCGCGGATGATTTTTATCCAGCCGGAGCCGAACCAAGTGCCGTCCGGGATAATAATCGATTCATGCGCTTTAAGCTGGGAAGATAAGGCTCTGGCCGTTTCGACATCATCAGCGCAATAAACGCCGGCCAGCAAATTGCTCAAATCCCACGGCGCTTTGACCTTGTCCAATAAGCTAGAGGCACACGCCCCTTCTCCCTGAGGGAGAAGGCTGGGATGAGGGGATACAAATAAGCTTTCTTCTTTATTTTGATTTCCCCTCGGTAACTGCTCCATGCGTTGCTCTACCTCCTGCATCCGTGCAGTCGTCACCCAACCCTCTCCCTCTGGAGAGGGCTTTTTAGCACCAGTCTCAACCAATGCTATCGACTCATCCGTCAATCGCTGCAAGCCCGGAATAACCTGATCGGCGCTTTCAATGCAGATCGCCTCCAGGTAGCTGCCCAGCACCGTTTCAACCGCCGTGTCCCAACCTGCCTGCACGTCCAGAAACTCGGCAAGACGGCGGTTTTCGGCCAGGTCCACGGAATCAAGCCAAGCACTCAGGTGCTTGTTGTCTTTGCCCATCGCATGTTGCTGCAATAATTCCAGCGAAGTGATTTTGCCTTTTACGCTATGCATTTCCGAGCGGCGTGTATGCAGCTCATCATGGTACTGCTTGATCTGCTGGCGCTGTTCGCGTATCTGCCGATGCAAGCTTTCAAGCTGCTTTTGCAGATCATCGCGTTGCGTCTCGATCATCTCGATGCCCGCATCCAGCGATTCAATCTCGCTTTGTAGCTCGCTGGACTCCAGCTCACTACGCTCGCTATGCAACTTATCCAAACGGATTTGCAACTGACGATTCTGGTTTTCCAGCTGCGCGGTTTTTACCCGCTGCACTTCGGACTGTTCCTTATAGCTCGAACTGGTATTGCGGTACGTTTCCCATTGTTCCTGCCAGGAACTTTTCTGCTGCTGCACTTCCTGCTGGCTGTATAAAACATCTTCCTGCCTTTCCTCGGCAACAATCAAGGCCTCTTCCGCTTCAAACAAAGCCTCTTTGATCTGTTCCAGCTGCTGCACATCGGCTTCAAGTTCTGTTAACGACTGATCGGCCTGCTGGCGCAAGCGATTAATTTCGACCAGGGTTTGCTCACGGCTGGTTTCGCTGTGCTTGATGGTCTGCTCAAGGCCGCTGACTTCGGCAACAATCTGGTAATAATCGCCTTGGGATTTGTTGGTTTGCTGCTGCTGGGCTTTATGCTCGGCACGCTTGGCTTCGATAGTGCTGTCAATGTCACGCAGCTCGACAAACAGCCGGTTGTGCTCGTGAGCGACCGTCTGCAACTTTTCATCCAGCTGTTTTGCAGCCTGATGATAGGCATTCCAGCGCATCGCCAACAACTCCAATCTATATTGGCGTTCCTTTTTTTTAAGTTCGGTATATTTCTCGGCTTTTTCGGCCTGCTTTTGCAGATGCTTGATTTGTTTTTCAACTTCGTCGCGCAAATCGTCGAGCCGCTCCAAGTTTTCGCGGGTATGCCTCATCCGGGTTTCGGTTTCACTGCGACGTTCCTTATATTTGGAAACGCCCGCCGCTTCTTCGATATGAACTCGTAAATCCTCCGGCTTGGCTTCGACCATGCGGGAAATCGTGCCCTGCTCGATAATCGCGTAGCTTCGTGAGCCCAACCCTGTACCCAGGAATATATCGGTGATGTCTTTGCGGCGGCAACGCGAACCGTTCAGCATGAACACGGAGGTACCGTCGCGGCTGACCTGGCGTTTGATTGCGATAGTATCGTACTGCGAGTATTCGCCGCCCAGCTTGCTGTCGGTATTATTGAAAACCAGCTCGACCGAAGCCGTACTGACCGGTTTGCGTCCCGATGAACCGTTAAAAATCACGTCCGCCATGCTGCCGCCGCGCAAATGCTTGGCCGAGCTTTCGCCCATGACCCAGCGCACCGCATCGATAATATTGGATTTGCCGCAGCCGTTAGGCCCGACGATGGCGGTCAGATTACCAGTGATCGGTATGACCGTTTGATCAACAAAAGATTTGAAACCCGAAAGCTTGATTTTTTCCAGTTTCATAGTACTGGTATGAATATCCCGACAGTTGAATTAAAATAACAGCCTATTATTAACGATAATTAGCCGAGTATCGAATTTTTTCATCTAAGGCGTCCACTTTTTATACCTCTTTTATTCTACATATAAGCTGAAAATGACTACACAACCAAGCAAAGATCTGGAAACTTTCGACAACCCAAAACCAGGCCGAGATTACACGATTCGTATTGATGTGCCTGAGTTCACCTGCCTGTGCCCCAAAACAGGCCAGCCGGATTTTGCCACTATCCAAATCGAATACATCCCCGCAGCACTGTGCGTAGAACTTAAAGCGCTCAAGCTGTACATGTGGGCGTTCCGCGACCAAGGCGCATTCCATGAAGCCGTCACCAACGAAATCCTCGACGACCTCGTGAAAGCCATTTCGCCGAACTTCATGCGCATCCGCGCCGAGTTCAATGTACGCGGCGGCATCTACACCACTGTCGTTGCAGAACACAGAAACCCCGATTGGCAAGCGCCGGAACTGGTTACGCTGCCGTAAGTGATTTAATTAAGTGATTTAATAATGAATCCGCCAAAAAGCATCGTCCACGAAAAACACAAAAAACACGAACATATTGTATTTTTCGTGCCTTTCGTGATTTTCGTGGATACTGTTCTTTTTGCGGTAATCACCTAGATCATCATGGCTAAGACCTATTACACCTCGGACATTGCCGTCGCATTAAAATACGACGGCAAAAACGCACCCAAGGTGACCGCCAAAGGCTCGGGACTTACCGCCGAACAAATCTTAGCAATCGCCGAACACCACGGAATACCGCTGCAAACCGAGCCGGAACTGGCAAGAATTCTGGCGCAAATTCCGTTAGGCGACGAAATCCCCAATGAACTCTATGTTGCCGTCGCGGAAATTATTGCTTTCGCATATTTCTTAAGCGGGAAAACACCCGACAATTATTAACACATGAACTTTAAAGAAGCCCTGACCACCCTGCCCCAATATGTTTTGCCTCATCACGCGCTATCGCAAATGATGAGCAAACTGACTCACTGCGAAAACACAGCTTTTAAAAACCTGTTTATCAAGCAGATCATCAGGCATTATGGAGTCAACATGGACGAGGCGCAGGAGCCGGACATCAATGCCTACAAGAGCTTTAACCACTTTTTCACCCGTGAGTTAAAACCCGGCGTTAGAGCGTTCAGCAACGAAAGCAACGCCATTATCTGTCCTGCGGACGGAGCCGTCAGCCAGGCCGGAGACATTTCAGACGGCAAAATTTTCCAAGCCAAAGGCAAAAGCTTTACCGCGACCGAATTGCTGGGCGGCGACGCATCCCGCGCCGAGCCGTTTAATGACGGCGTGTTCACCACTATCTATTTATCGCCCAAAGACTACCACCGCCTGCACATGCCGCTGACCGGCACCTTACGGGAAATGGTGCATATACCCGGCCGTTTATTCAGCGTCAATGCCGCCACCACCAATTCAGTGCCCGGCTTATTTGCCCGAAACGAGCGCGTCGCCGCGATTTTTGACACGGAAATCGGCCCGATGGCCTTAGTGCTGGTCGGCGCTATTTTCGTATCCAGCGTCGAAACCGTCTGGCATGGTGTCGTCACGCCGCCGAGCATTACGTCAGTTCAGAATTGGCAGTATGGCGATGATGCGCCTACGTTGAAAATCGGCGAGGAAATGGGTCGATTTAATATGGGTTCTACGATTATTGTTTTGTTTGGGAAGGATAAGGCGCAGTGGGATGCCGGATTTAAAGCGGAGAAGACGGTTAAGTTGGGAGAGTTGATTGGGCGGGTTGTTGGTTAATCTTATTCCGGCCCGGCTGGATCAAGGTGTACTTAAATCGAGAAATCGAGTATTTCGATTCACAATAGGAATTTAGACATTGAGTATTGAGTTCTTAGAAACTGATTTTGACAAGGTGAGCTACCTTGTTAATTTGCTAACGGCACGAGCAACTGGCGTGACTGCTGATTCAGGCGAATTTGAAGAGCTTAGACGTGATCTTCTGAGTAACCCAAAGCTAGCGCCACATTTACCTCAATGGCTAAAACATCACCGTAATCTTGATTCATTTTGGGGTTTCATTAAGCCTAAGCTTGGTAGTTATGCCGAACGGCGTACATATCTATCGGAACAGTTTACTCCGATATTAGATTCTTTAGAGTTCGGCCAGCAAATCACAACCTCTCCAAAAAATGAACTAATTCAAAATAACCTTAAATTACCGTCAGTTGCAAGAAATAAACGAAAAGTATTTATCGTTCACGGTCGAGACAATGAGGCTAAGCAAGAAGTCAGCCGATTTATCGAAAAGCTTGGGTTAGATGCAATTATATTGCATGAGCAAGCCAGCTCTGGAATGACAATAATTGAAAAAATCGAACGATATTCAAATGACGCTGATTTTGCACTTGTACTTTATACAGCTTGCGACCATGGAAGAGGTGTACATGAATCAAACATTCCACCTAAAAATCGAGCACGCCAAAATGTAGTTTTTGAACATGGATACCTTATGGCGAAACTTGGGAGAGAAAATGTCTGCTCTTTAGTTAAAGGCGACATCGAAACACCTAATGATATTAGTGGTGTTGTTTACGTTGCGCTAGATAGTTATGGTGCTTGGAAAACTGAAGTAGCAAAAGAATTAAAAGCTTGTGGGTACGCAATTAGTAATGTTTTCTAATCAATACCGCAAGCCTATCAAGTCAGTCCCGTAGGCCGGAATAAGCCGGTTCGAGCGGTAGCGAGAACTGGTGTTTCCGGCAAACACATCCCAAACTCGCCGGAAACGCCACCTCGCGCTACGCGCTTGGATGGCCTTATTCCGGCCTACTCCTGTTTTGAGGACTGGTCATGAGCGATTATCGGCGTTTGTATATTCCCGGCGGAACGTATTTCTTTACCTTGGTCACTTACCGCCGCCAACCGATATTCGCCGACACCGAACGGGTGGAGCAACTCCGCCGGTCTTTTCGAAAGGTCAAAACAAAACGCCCTTTCGACCTGCTGGCGGCGGTGGTTTTGCCGGATCATCCGCATTGCCTGTGGCGCTTACCGGAAGACGATGCCGATTTTTCCACCCGTTGGCAAATGGTGAAGACCGACTTTTCAAGGCATGTTCCCGCTCAAACCCGAAAAGGCGGCGCAAAAGCCGTTTGGCAACCTCGTTTCTATGATCATTGCATCCGAGACAAAGAAGACTTTCACAAGCATTTGGATTACATCCATTACAACCCGGTCAAACATGGCTTGGTTGCCACACCTGGCGAATGGCAGCATAGCTCTTTCGCGCGTTTTGTCTCGCATGGTTGGTATCCGTGCAATTGGGGTGAAATTGCGCCTTCCAATATTGAAGACATAGAGTGCGAATAGCCGGAAACGCTGATTCTCGCTGCCGCTCGAACCATCTTATTCCGGCCTACGATAATTAATTGAATATCGGTTGATGTTTCCATCTCCACCAAAAGCCTTACGCTTGAGCAAAAGAGAGCAATTTGCTACTGTGACGCTACCGCTAACATAACTTAAGGAATTTCATCATGATAGGCACCATTACCGCGTTACTGATCTCTTACTGGTTTTACAAAAGCGCCGAAGCAACCGGAAAAAACCCGCTCTCTTCGGCTGTGGTGGGCTTTCTGTCCTATCTGATCCCATGCGTTGTTTGGACTTTTGCCGTAACCCCAGGGCTACGCGATGCGGTTGAACATAATCCCGGCACATTGTCCGGCTTGTTCGTCAATTATGCCTATATCCTGGTCGGCGTTGCCTGTGCTGTCGGCGTCAAATACATGCATTTCAAGCAGGCTGAATCGTAACAGCTACGAGGCGTGGGTGTTGCGAATTAGACGCTAGGCATAAGTTACAGCTTTTGTCTCAGCAATCGCCTTTGTTTCGGCAACACGCCCAAATAATACACGGCAAGAAACACCAAACCAATGCCGAAAAAGACCCTGGCAAATGGCCTAAAACTGTCGTTAAAAAAGAACTCCCCTATCATCCAAACCGCATTGCCGCATATCCAACTGCTGACAGCTAAATTATGGAACAGGTTGGCGATGTTTTGCCGTCCCAGCCAGGTAATGTGAAACGCCGCCGCAACTGTCGGCATGATCATGAACAGGCCTTCCAGCCGCCACTCCATCAACCAGCAGGTATCTTTCAACAGCCATAACACAATATGAAAATTCTCATATCCCCGCAGTTTTGTCTCACTCATCCGGCAAACCTTATTCAGCCCAATTCTTTGCTCTTGCCACGGCTTTAAGCCAGTGTTGTTTTAATAATTTAACTTCCAGAGGCGGCATTTGTTCGTGAAATGACTGATCGATGCGCCACTTTTGATTAAGCTCGTCGATAGTCCAAAGTCCAACCGCAATACCAGCCAAATAAGCCGCGCCCAACGCCGTGGTTTCAAGGTTGGTCGGACGGACAACCTCAACAGCCGATATATCGGCCTGAAATTGCGCCAGCATATTATTGATCGCCGCGCCGCCGTCAATTCTTAATTGGGTAATCGGTCTGCCGCTTTCGGCTGCAAATATCTGCAAGACATCATCGACCTGAAAACAAATGCTCTCCAGCGCCGCCCGGGCAAAATGCGCAGAAGTTGTACCGCGCGTGATGCCAAAGATCGCTCCCCGCGCCTGCGGATCCCAATGCGGAGCGCCAAGACCGGTCAGTGCCGGTACGAAGTAAACCCCGCCGTTATCTTCAACGCTTCCGGCAAGCCGTTCGCTGTCCGATGCCTGCATAAATAACTGCAAGCCGTCGCGTAGCCACTGGATGACCGCGCCCCCGACAAACACGCCGCCTTCAAGCGCATAATGGATTTGATCGCCGATCTGCCAGGCAACCGTAGTCAACAAACCGTTATGCGAAGCGACCCTTTGCGAGCCGGTATTCATCATTAAAAACGACCCAGTGCCGTAAGTGCATTTGGCCATGCCCGCATTGATGCACAGCTGGCCGAACAATCCCGCTTGCTGGTCGCCGGCAATGGCGGCAATTGGAATTCCTGCCCCGATTTCCCGGTTACGCGTCTGGCCATATACCTCGCTGGACGATTTAACGGTCGGCAGCAACGATGCGGGTATGTTAAACAACGCCAGCAATTCCTCATCCCACTGCATCGTATCGATGTTAAACAGCAAGGTTCGGGCGGCATTGGAGACATCGGTAATATGCAGCTCGCCATCGGTCAGCTTCCAGACCAGCCATGAATCTATCGTTCCGAAAGCCAATTCCCCGCGCTCGGCCTGTTCACGCGCGCCCTCGACATGATCGAGCAACCAGCTGATTTTCGTCGCCGAAAAATAAGCATCAAGCAACAGCCCGGTTTTGGCCCTAACCATCGCTTCCGCACCGGCTTGTTTCAGCCGGATACAATCATCAGCCGTACGCCTGTCCTGCCATACAATGGCGTTGTAAATCGGTTTGCCGGTGCTGCGCTCCCAGATGACTGTCGTTTCCCGTTGATTAGTAATGCCGATTGCTGCGATATGTTCCGTCTGAAGCTTTGCATTCTGCATCACCCGTTTGAAAACTCCGGACTGCGATGCCCATATTTCTTCGGCATCGTGCTCTACCCAGCCCGGATACGGGAAATGCTGCGTAAACGTCTGCTGCGCCATCGCAACCGGGTTAGCCTGCTGATCAAAAACAACACAACGGGAACTGCTGGTGCCTTGATCTATCGCCAAAATATATCGCATCGTTTTCACCTCTGGTTATCTTACTCGAGCCACACCCTGTAAGTTTTTTCCACGTCTTCAAAAACAAACAGTTGCTGGGGGATAATGCCGTTAGCGCGAATGGATTCGCCCAACCGTTTAAGGTCGACTGTTCCTGACTCCATGATGTGTGCCAAGACATCTTCAGGAATAAGACGCTCCAAATCCAACACCGCGTCGGCGGGCATTTTAACTGAAACCCGCTGCTCGCCGTTTTCGGTGACACGTACACCCAGCAGGGTTGCTTGCTGATCAAAACTCAAGGTCATAGCTGTCGGCTCATGCTTAATCGCCGGCAATTGATAAGTTACGGCTTGCTGAATAAGTTCCGGGCCAACCGCTTGTTGCAGTACAGTCCACCACGGCAGCTTGACGTCCAGCTGTTGCAGTTGCTGGATTAGCCCCTGAAAAGCCCGCATCAGTAAAAACAAATCGGAAGGCCCGGCCGAACGGAACCACCAGCGATAATCTCCGAGCAAATCGTTCACTTCCCGGCCTAGTTGCCACTGCTCGGGATTAAACGCGTGGTTGATTAAAAAAGGCCGGAATAAACTCCGGCATAAGGCGGGTAAAGAGCCGCTAATATAACTCAGTTTTTTGCTGTCAAAACCCAGCGCCGCAAAACAGTCCAGCGGTTTGGTCGGGTTACGTTCGCGGCAACCGACGATCAGCTTGAGCAATGCCAACCTTCGTTGTTCGGCTATGGTAATGGTGCAGCCGTAATCGAGTAATGTAACCTGAGGTTGACCCTGTTCGTCATGGCTGTAAAAAACGTTACCAGGATGCGGGTCGCCATGCACTTCGCCGGCAACAAACAGGCTTTTAAACAGCGTCATCATCAGCGTTTGACCGATAGCCCGGCGCTCCTGTTCAGGCCAACTACCGACTTTGTCGATCAATACGCCCTCGGCCTTGCTCTGCACCAACACGCGTTCGCTGCATAAATCCCAATATACTGCTGGAACTTTCAACCCGGAAACCTGAACGGCGCGACCGAAATAGTCCTGCCTTTGGGCTTCCGAGCGGTAATCAAGCTCTCGCTGCATGTTATCGCGCAGGCTTTTTTTATAGCCATCGAGGTCAAAGCCCCAGCGATTGACCGGCCCTACGCCGGGCATCAGGCCAACCAGCCGCAGTTCGGCATCGACTGCATCGCTAATATCCGGATAGCGAATCTTTACCGCCACCTGGTCGCCGTTTTTAAGTTCGGCAAGATGCACTTGTCCTAGCGATGCCGCAGCAATGGCCGGTTCTATGGAGCGGAAAACGTTTTTAACTTTTTGCCCGAGTTGCTTTTCAAGTAATGGAACCATGACTTTTAACGGCAAAGGTTCTATGCCTTCAACGAGTTCCTGAAACGGCGTCGTGCCGTCATTACCTGCAAATAACTGGCCGACTTTCATGGTGATACCGCGCGCATCGGCAAACAGCCCGGCCAATGCCCCTTTGGCGAGCAGGCGTTCGGTCTCGTCCTGAGTGAGTTGCAGTTTTTTGGCGGCCAGCCCGATGCGGAAAAATTGCAGGGCGCGTTTTGCGATGTTGAGGGTACTCACGTTATTAACGATCGACTGGGAAATCGGTAATGCGCCCATCGGTCAATTCCGGATAAACCATTCTATTTTCAGCCCACGCCTTAATAGCAACAGACTCTATTTCAATGCCCTTGGTATTCATAGTATTTTTGGATTAAGGTTTGTTGATGCTCAATAACAAGTCGTTCGGTTTCTTGTAAAGCTGCGAGGCGAATTCCCGTTAGAAAAAACCACAATATTTAAAAAAATATACGCTTCTGGCGTGTTAAACTGCAACCTTAGCTCATTTACCGGATGTCTGATATGGAGACGATTACAAATTTGTTGAAAGACTCAAGGCTGGCGGCGTTCCTGAAGATCAGGCCAAAGCTGAAGCGGAAGCCTTGATAACTGCTTTTCTGAAGCAATGGATTCCCAATTGGCGACTAAATCGGACACCAATCGAATCGAGCGCGAATTGCTGGTTATTAAATGGATGGTGGGGTTGGTGCTTGGCGGCATTTTGACCTTAATTTTAAAGGCATTTTTTCCGGTTTAGCCAATCATAAGGTGAGGCGCACCGTTCTCGATTGATGCACATCACTCCTCGATGGCATCCTATAACACCAGCAATTCTCATTATTAGCAAACACTTTATCCAAACTCAGACTTTGTAGGCTGAGCGGCTTGATTTTTCTGGGTATGGGACCAACCTTCCAACATAAAGTCGAGCAAGTGCTCCCAGCTATCAAAACATAAATAAGTCGTCAGCGCCTTCATGTCATCAAATAGCCGCTGGCGTGAAGGGAGTTTTTGCTTCAGCAAGCGAAACTTGCCGTCCATTAAATCCAACAACGTATGCACCAGGTAGGCAAGCAAAATCAAGGTTGCCAGCACAGACGACAGGAATTGTTTGCCGTGACCGAAATTATGTTCAAAATGATAGCCTTTGGTCTTCAGCGTATTGTTGTTTTCGTTTTCAATTTTCCACCTTGCCCGGCCGGAAGCCACCACGCTCATCACGTTGGCATCGTTAATCGCCCAGGAGCAGGCAAAGGCATTACGGTATAATACCTGTCCGTCGTCCGTCCGGGTGGTGAGCTCGCACCAATTGACCAGTAACGCATCATCGGCATCGCGTAACGGCAGCGCATTCACATAGCGGTAGCTGTCCAGTTCATGGCGTTTGCCGGTCCAGCGCTTGCATACCACGGTGCGAACCGCACCGTGCCGATCCAGGTCATCAACCCATTGATATAGGGTCTTATGCGAATCGGGTTTGCAAACCAGGATGAATTCGAACGCTTTGTTCAGCAAGGTCCGGCAAAACGGTTCGTGGCAATAAAGGTCGTCGCCGAGCACGGTCGTGCCTAATGCCGCATACCGGTCGCCCTTGCTTTCCAGCCAGCGCAGGGACGCATTGAGCTCGCAATCCTGTTTTTCGCTGCCATCCTGAGGCGTGATAAATTCCGGCGCCAAGGGAATCACTTTATCGTCTCCGGGCTTAACCAGCACCGGCGTAACAGCCGTATGTGAATAACTCACCTTGCCATTGCTGTGAGTTTTAGTGGAACAGCATGAGCCGTGAATTTTTTGCGAGGAAAAGTATTGAACTCCATCCAATGCCAGCAGTAACCGATGATCTGCGGTGCGAAAGGCGTCGATAACGCCAGCGTGTTGAAAACCGTCCACGATAAAGTCAAACAGCGGATAGACGGCTTCCGGTTTAACAGCGTCAAGCAGGGTGCGAATATGATTATCGGTTGGAATCTGGAAAACGCCAAACAAGGTTTGTGCGTTATTTTTTCCTTGGGTTTCCTGCATCGTCCGCTGGAAATCCAGGAAAGACGGGCTTTGCATAAAAAACACCGAAAACGCGCTCAGGGCGGCATCGGTCATGGTATAGCGGGAATTTTTTCCGGATCGCGGATCGGTAAACGTTTCGAAGGTGATTCGTAATTGTTTAACGATGTCGCTAAAAGTTAAGGCATTGGATTCTAAAGAGGGACTCATAAAACGACTATCAAACAAAAATGATCCGCTATTCTAGGCGATTGCTTTCATAATGAGAATTGCTG
>Ga0208116_1000212_pt1 | contig 18973 bp, 16 predicted proteins | sample LakWasMeta9_HOW4_2_FD_183859 | JGI IMG/M metagenome (GOLD analysis project Ga0208116, IMG submission 183859) | Freshwater sediment methanotrophic microbial communities from Lake Washington under simulated oxygen tension - Sediment Metagenome... | ecosystem: Environmental > Aquatic > Freshwater >... | reverse complement strand
GGCGCCATGCCAGGTCAGTGATGTGCAGCAAGCCATCGATACCGCCCAGGTCAACGAATGCACCGTAGTCGGTGATGTTTTTAACGATACCTTTAACCACTGCGCCTTCGGTCAATGTGCCGATCAGTGCTTCGCGGTCAGCGCCAGCGCTAACTTCCATTACCGCACGACGTGAAACAACGATGTTGTTACGTTTGCGATCCAGTTTGATCACTTTCAAATCACATTCTTTGTTTTCGAATGGAGTCGTGTCTTTAACCGGACGTACGTCAACCAGTGAGCCTGGCAAGAATGCCATGATGCCGTTTACAGATACGCGTAAACCGCCTTTAACTTTGCCGCTTACGAAGCCTTTGATGATTCGGCCTTCGTTCATTGCGTCTTCAAGATCCAGCCATGTTTCCATGCGTTTGGCTTTTTCGCGTGAAAGCACGGTAGAGCCGAAGCCGTCTTCCAGTTTTTCAATGGCTACTTTAACAAAGTCACCCACTTGAACCTCAAGTTCACCTTGAGCATTACGGAATTCAGCAGCGTCAATAACGCTTTCAGATTTAAGACCAGCGTTAACGATCACGTGGTCGTTATCAACTGCGGTTACTTCAGCCGTGATTACTTCGCCAGAACGCATTTCCTGACGTGCCAAGCTTTCTTCAAAAAGCGCAGCAAAAGATTCCATCGGTGAAGCAGTAGATGTAGTAGAAGCCATTAAAAAAAATACCTAAGATTAATCCCGCCTAGCAGCGGGGTAGTTAAAAAACTGCACATTTGTGTGATGTAGCAGACCTTTAAAGTTTATATAAAAACTTTGAACCGGTAATTATAACTAAAACATTGAAAAATAAAAGACTATTTACAATTTTTATTGAGTTATTTTATGCTCGAAATTTTGTAAAACGGTATCAACGGCTTTGGCAATGGTTAAATGGTCTGTCTCAAGCAGGATTGCGTCTGCCGCCATCACCAGCGGAGCGCTGGCTCGGCCCTGGTCCCTTGCATCGCGCTCCCGCAAATCAAGCAGAATCGCTTCATAATCAGCCGGCAGGCCTTTGTCCAGCAGTTGCTTATAACGTCGGTCAGCGCGAGTTTCTGTAGAAGCGGTTAAAAATATCTTTAATTGTGCATCAGGGAATATGACGGTTCCCATATCCCGGCCATCCGCTACCAGGCCTGGCGCCTGAAGGAAGTGGTGCTGCAAGTCGACCAGCGCCGCCCTGAGCTGGGCATGTACGGCAACCTGCGATGCACCTTTACCCATTTCTTCGGTGCGGATGTCTTCTGAAATGTCGACTGCATTCAGGTAGACATGATCTTTTTTAAACTGAATATCCAGCGATTTTGCGCACGCAGCGACGGCCTCCGCGTCGTTCCAGGCGATACCATTCTGTTTGGTTGCAAAGGCTACTACACGGTAAAGCGCACCTGAATCCAGATAGCCGAACCCAAGCGCATCTGCAACCAATTGGGCCACTGTGCCTTTGCCTGATGCGGAGGGGCCGTCTACGGCAATGACGGGAATATTGCTGCTGTTCATCTGCGATACCTAAGAAACCAGTTTTTTAAATTCAGAAAAATAGTTCGGGAATGTTTTGGCCACACAATTCGGGTCGTTGATCACGATAGGCACGTTGCCTAGCGACACCAGCGAAAAACACATCGCCATGCGATGGTCATCGTAAGTGTCAATCACCGCATTGGGGGTGAGCTGTGCCGGTGGCGTGATTTTGATGTAATCAGCACCTTCTTCCACGATTGCGCCGACCTTACGCAGCTCCGTTGCCATGGCCGCAATGCGGTCGGTTTCTTTCACGCGCCAGCTTGCGATGTTGCGCAGGATGGTGGTGCGCGTTTCATCGGATTGCCCTTGAGCAAACAAAGCGAGTATCGCCAGGGTCATGGCCGCATCTGGAATATGGTTGCAATCCAGGTCAATTGCTTTGATGCTGCCTGCCTTGAGTGCAGAGATATGGTTTTCAGCATAACTGATGTTGCCGCCCATCAATGCCAATGCCTCAGCAAAACGCACATCGCCCTGAATGCTGTGTTCGCCCAGGCCTTCCACCGTGATGTTGCCTGCAATCGCACCGGCAGCAAGGAAGTAAGAGGCGCTCGAAGCATCGCCTTCAACAAAAATCTGGCCTGGTGAACGATAGCTGCTATTGGCTGGGAGGGTAAAGCTTTGCCAGCCATTGCGTTCTACGTTGATGCCGAATTTGGCCATCAGATTAAGCGTGATTTCAATATATGGTTTGGAGATCAGTTCTCCAACGACTTCAATGGTGGCTTTTTGCTTCGTGAGCGGCAGCGCCATTAACAGCGCAGTTAAAAACTGGCTGGAAACATCGCCGCGAATTTTAATCGCGCTGGATAAATCGAGTTTTGCTGGCGATATTTTCAATGGCGGGAAGCCGTCATTTTGCAGGTATTCAATATTTGCACCAGCCTGGCGCAACGCTTCGACCAAATCACCAATCGGGCGTTCATGCATGCGTGGCACGCCTGACAATTGGTAATCGCCTCCGGCAAAAGCCAGTGCGGCGGTCAGCGGGCGGAACGCCGTGCCCGCATTGCCTAAAAACAAATCTGCATTTTTGTTTGGAAAGTTGCCATTGCAACCAGTGACGCGCCATGCGTTTTCGGCAAAATTCTCCAGTTTGACACCTAAGGTTTGCAGCGCTTCCAGCATGCGTGAGGTGTCGTCTGAAGCCAGCAGGTCACGTATTTCCGTTACGCCATCTGCCAATGCTGCCAGCAGTAGAGTGCGGTTTGAGATGCTTTTCGAGCCGGGCAGGGTGATTGAACCTTGCGCATGGCTACTGGCTGAGAGGGTAAGTTGTTCCATTTTTACGGTTATGCTTGATAAGATTGGGATGAAGAACTACTGGTTTTGTTTCCTGGATTCGCCCCAGTTGTTGCGGGCAGTACTTGCGCGTTCAAACAGGGCTTCCAGGCCTTTGCCATTCTCTGATTGAAGTAATTCCTGCAATTTTCTGAGTTCCTGCTGGTATGCCTCAAGCTCATTCAAAAGAGCTGTCCTGTTTGCAAGGCTGATGTCGCGCCACATTTCGGGATGGCTGCCTGCGATACGCGTAAAATCCCTGAAGCCGCTGGCGGCGAAACCGAAAAGCTGTTCGGCGTTCGGCCTGGAAGCAATGTCATCTACCAGTGCAAATGCCAGCAAGTGGGGCAAATGGCTCACGGCGGCAAAAATGCCGTCGTGCGTTGCGGCGGTCATTTCGCTTACATTGGCGCCGCAGGCCTGCCACAGCGTTCTTACCTGCTGTGTTGCTCGGGTGTCGGTTGCCGGTGCGGGTGTCAGGATCACATTCTTGCCGATATACAAATCGGCCATGGCCGCCCTTACGCCGCTTTTTTCTGCGCCGGCAATCGGGTGCCCGCCTACAAACTGGCTAAACTGGCTGCCTAAAACTTCTTGCGCGCATTGCATTACGTCACCTTTGGTGCTGCCGGCATCGGTAATCACGGTCGATGCTGCGAGGTGCGGTTTGATGGCATTCAGGATAGAGGCGGTCTGGGCGACCGGTGTCGCAATCAGGATCATGTCCGCGTTTTTGACCGCAGTGGCGGTGTCGCTGCTGGCCACGTCGATAACGCCCAACTCAAGCGCTGTTTGCAGGCTTTCATCAGAGCGGCCGACGCCGACAATTTCTGCCGTGTGTTTGGCTTTTTTTAAGGCAAGTGCAATCGAGCCGCCAATCAGGCCTACGCCGAAAATAACAAGTTTTTTCAATTCAGGATCAGTTCAGTTAAATTTTAGTGTGAATTGTAGCATTTAACCAGGCTTTTATCCGCGCCTTGATATTGCGGGGGTCATCACGCCCGTAGCCCCATTGTGTCAGGCAGGGCGTTGCATAAAGTGTCTATTCGGTCGTTTCCCACTCGTTGTCTATGAGCTTTTCCAGCGGTTTGAAATTCTGTTTATACGCCATTTTCCGGCTGTCCCTGATCCAGTAGCCCAGGTACAGGTAGGGCAACCCCAGTTGTTTCGCCCACTCAGTCTGCCACATGATGTTGTAAGTGCCGTAGCTGGTGTCAGGGTTGCTGGTGTCGTAGAAAGTGTAGACCGCGGAGAGGCCGTCGCTCACGATATCAATCACGCTGACCATTTTAAGTGTCTGCTGATCCCTGAACTCCACCAGGACACTTTCTACATTGCTTTTGCATAAAAAGTTTCTGTACTGTTCGGCATCGTCTTGCGGGCTGTCGGTTTTGTCATGCTCATTGTGACGCGCGCGCTGATATGCGGCGTAAAGCGCGTAATGCTCCTCATGGAACTCTACAGGAATCGCTTCAGCCGTGAGGTTCTGATGCTGCCTGAAGGCACGTTTCTGGCTGCGGCTTGGGTTGAATTTTTCTACAGGGATGCGTACGGGTACGCATTCATGGCAGTTTTCGCAATGGGGACGGTAAGCAAAGCTGCCGCTGCGGCGGAACCCCTGGTGTATCAGGCTGCTGTAAACTTCCGCATCGATGAGAGGCTGCGGTGCGGCAATCAGGCTTTGCGCCATCCTGTTGGGCAGATAGCCGCAGCTATATGCCGTGGTGACATAAAATTGCAGTTTTTGCAGAGGTTGATCGCCAGGTAAGCTCATGGGGAAGATAGGTACCGTATATTATGTATGGCCGCCGGTGTTGGCATAAGGTTCATTATTGCAGAGTAACGTCAGTTTTGTCATAAACGTTTCGCGGTTTATTTCGTGCGCACCCAGGCTGGCCAGATGCGCAGTTTTCATCTGGCAATCGATCATGGCTACATTTTGGGCTTCCAGATGTTTTACCAGGCCGGCAAATGCGACTTTTGAAGCGTCGGTGACATGGTGAAACATGCTCTCGCCATAAAACATGCGGTCGATTCGGACCCCATAGCAGCCGCCCACCAGTTGGCCGTCAAGCCATGATTCGGCAGAGATTGCATAACCGGCTTCATGCAGTGCGCAATAGGCGTTGATAACGTCCTGCGTGATCCATGTGCCGTTTTGCCCGCCACGCAGCATGCTGCTGCAAGCTGAGATGACTTTGCGAAAGGCGGTATTGAAGCGTACTTCAAATTTTTGTTTTTTTAATGTCTTGCCTAGTGAGGCGGAAATTTTAAAATCAGCCGGAAACAGTACCATGCGCGGGTCCGGGCTCCACCATAAAATAGGCTCGTCATCGCTGAACCAGGGGAAGATGCCTTTGCGGTAGGCGGCCAGCAAGCGTGGCATGGAAAGATCCCCGCCGACTGCAATCAGGCCGTTAGGTTCGCGCAGCGCATTTTCAATTGGAGGGAATGCGCAGTTCCCATCGATGCAGGCAACGCGGCCATTGGGCAATTGGTAATAGGCATGGCTCATAAACTTAATCTTGATTCGCTGGTCTAGTTTAGACTATGCTTGAGGTATTGCTTTTTATCCTACCATTGATTTAGAACACATGCGGTTATTTGGCCATCATTTTCTGCGTATTTTAGTTGCCCTGCTAACGACGGTGTTGATCGCGAATACTGTATATGCCGGCAGCATGATGGTATCCGCAAGTTTTGGCAGTATGCATGGCGCACCTGCACAAATCACACAAACCAGGCTTGCAGCGGCGCATGTCAATTCACGGCACTGTCATGACCAGGCCGGATCCTGGCACCAACATGACATTGATGCGCACTCTGCCAGCCATCCGTCTGCGCCGTCATCGCAAATGCATCACAGTGAGGGCCATTGTAATCACTGCATGGCCTGCTTTTCAATGATGGTTTACGACCAGCCAGCCATGGTGGCTGTTTCAGGCCAGCCTGTGCTGGCAGTTGCCACCGGCGTGCTTTATCTGGCGCCTACGAATCCCCAACCAAGCAAACCACCCATCGCCTGACGGCCGTAAACAGATGCATGCGTAACTGATTGCAACAGCTTAAAACGCATTGCATCGCTATGCCAATCGGGATTGATGCGCCCTGAGTGCGTCAATCCCAGTCAGTGACGGATGGAGGTTGTATGAGTATTTTAAAAATAATCCCTGGACGAAACGGTTTGCAGCGCTACCTGCCGGTATTGCTGGCCAGTGGGTTTGTGTTGAGCGGATGTGCCGGATTTTCTAAAGACGGCGGTTTGAATGATGTGAAATCCCTGACGCAGAAACACATCAGGCAAGAGGTTGTGTGGCCAAAAACCGCAGCGGAACAGCAGCTTGCGGAAACGCAGGTGAAAGCGCTGCTGCAAAATGCGCTGGATGTTGAAAGTGCAGTGCAGCTTGCATTGCTGAGCAACAAGGGTCTGCAGGCTTCATTGTTCAACCTTGGTATTTCCGAAGCGGATGTGGTGCAGGCTGGCCGGCTGCCTAACCCGAAGTTTTCGATGCTGTATGCCAGACATCATGGCGATTACAAAATAGAGCAGGCGCTTACGTTTAATATTTTCTCGCTGCTGACCATGCCGAAAATGCTGGAAATCGAGCGCCTTAATTTCGAGAAAGCCAAACAGCAGGCTGCGCTTGAGGTTGTGAAATTGGCATATCAGACACGGCTGGCGTATTTTAATGCGGTCGCGGCGAATGAGCAGCTTGCTTATAGCATGCAGGTGAAAGAGTCGGCCGAAGCCAGCGCCGAAATGGCCAGGCGCATGGTGAAAGCCGGTAACTGGAACCAGCTTGAACTGGTGCGTGAGCAGGGGTTTTATGCAGATGCCAGCCAGGATGTACTCGCGGCAAAACAGAAGCAGCAGGCATCGCATGAGGCACTGTCGCGTTTGCTGGGTATTCCCGTTCATCAGATTTCTTTACAGAAGCGCCTGCCGGATTTGCCCGAGACCATGGCTGAATCAGCACAACTCCAGCAGGAAACTTTCGAGCAGCGGCTTGATATACAGGCCGCGCGATCAAACGTGCAGGCGCTGGCCAAACAGTTAGGGCTCACCAAAGCTACCAGCGTGATTAACGTGCTGGAACTGGGGCCTGCGCGCGTGCTTGAAGGGCGGCGTGGCGACACCTATAAGAACGGCGTTGATATTTCATTCGAACTGCCGTTGTTCGACTGGGGCGGGGCAAAGGTGGCGAGGGCGGAAGCGACTTATATGCAAGGGGTAAACCGCGCTGCCTATATTGCAATTAATGCACAGTCGGAGATCCGTGAAGCCCATGGCCGTTACCTTACTAGCTACGATATTGCCAGACACTACCATGATGAAATCGTGCCCTTGCGCAAAAAGGTGCTGGACGAAAAGCTGCTGCGTTACAACGGCATGCTGGTCAGCCCGTTTGAACTGTTCGCCGATGCACGCGCGCAAGTTGCCAGCGTGAAAACCTATATCGAAAAATTGAATGAATTCTGGCTGGCCGATACCGAGTTGCAGATGACGCGTATCGGTAACCTGAATTTACTGGAAGGAAAAGAATAATGGAGTCTCCAAACTTGAACAGGCGTGATTTTTTCAGGCTTGCCAGTGCTGCCGGAGCCGGTATCGCTTTAAGCGCAGTCAATAAAGCGGCGATGGCTGCATTGCCCGAAATCGTTTCATCGGAAAAAGCCGACACGCATGCGCCGCTGCACCCTGACACCGGACGTCCATATAACCCGGTAGTCACGCTGAATGGCTGGAGCCTGCCGTGGCGCATGAATAACGGCGTGAAGGAATTTCATCTGGTGGCCGAGCCTGTCATCCGTGAAATAGCCCCCGGCATGAAGGCGCATTTATGGGGGTATAACGGGCAAAGCCCGGGGCCCACGATTGAAGTGGTGGAAGGTGACCGGGTACGCATGTTTGTCACAAACCGCTTGCCGGAAAAAACCAGCATTCACTGGCATGGGCAGCGTTTGCCTAACGGCATGGATGGCGTAAGTGGTCTCACGCAGCCGGCGATCATGCCCGGCAAGACCTTTGTCTATGAGTTCGTGGCAAAGCGTCCGGGCACGTTTATGTACCATCCGCATGCGGACGAAATGACACAGATGGCAATGGGGCTGATGGGGAGCTGGGTCACGCATTTCAAGAATACCAGATTGATGCCGGTAGACCGGGATTTCGTATTTCTGCTGAATGCCTATGATATTGAGCCGGGCAGCTATAAACCCAAAACCAATACCATGCTTAATTTTAATTTATGGACATGGAATAGCCGCGCTTTTCCGGGGATCGATCCTTTGGTCGTGCGTAAAGATGACCGCGTGCGCATTCGTGTGGGTAACCTGACAATGACGAATCACCCGATCCACCTGCATGGACATGAGTTCCAGGTGACGGGGACGGATGGCGGCTGGGTGCCGCCGGGAGCAAGGTGGCCGGAAGTTACCACCGATATTGCAGTGGGTCAGATGCGCGCAATTGAATTTGTGGCAGATGAGCCGGGCGACTGGGCGCTGCACTGTCACAAGAGCCATCACACCATGAACGCAATGGGTCACGAAGTGCCGACCTTGCTGGATGTTAAGCAGGATGACCTGGTGAAAAAAATCAGCAACCTGGTGCCGGATTACATGGCAATGGGCGAAACCGGCATGTCGGAAATGAGTGAGATGGCGGCGATGATGGATATGCCGTTACCGGAAAATACGCTGCCGATGATGACAGGTACCGGCCAGTATGGCGCGATTGAAATGGGCGGCATGTTCAGTACCCTGAAAGTGCGAGAAGGTCTTGCCCGTAACGATTACAAGGATCCGGGACCTTACCGGCACCCTAAAGGCACTGTGGCGAGCGAATACAGCGGTACAGATCAAGCACCGGAAGTAAAAAGGCCGCCGCTGCAGCATGAGCCGTCCGCTGTAGAGCTTCAGGTGCGCAAGCCGCAGGGGCATGGCGAGCATAGCGGGCATTGAGCTGGCTAAAAACCGTGAAAGGATAGGAATATGCGATACCTGATTGTTAAATATCTTGTAACTGCCGGTGTTGTGGTGCTGGTGTCTGAGTTCGCAAAACGCAGCGATAAGCTAGGCGGCCTGATCGCTGCCTTGCCGCTGGTAACGATGCTGACTTTGATATGGCTTTATGTCGAGCAGCAGCCTGCGGGCAAGATCGCCAATCATGCCTGGTATACATTCTGGTATGTGATTCCAACACTGCCGATGTTCCTGGCCTTTCCGGTGCTATTGCCCAAGGTCGGGTTCTGGCCTACGTTGTTGGCGTGTGTGCTGATTACGATGGCTTGTTTCGGCTTGTTTGCCTTGGTGCTGCGCCGTTTCGGGATAGATTTGTTATAGGGCAGGGCTGTTTGAAGCAGAACTGTTCATGACAGCGCTGCTTCAGGCGGGTCTGCTTTAGGCCGTTCCCGGCCGGTACGCTAGCGACTGGCCGGCGGTGCTATGTCAGCCGGCACTTCAGGTTTGGTGGCATCGCTTTGCGTTGCTTTGACGTCCAGGGTGAGTTTAGTGTCTACAGCCTGGTTCTCGGCTCTGTTTGTGACGGCGCTGTCTATATGCAGCCTGTCTGCACTTACGCCTGAATCAATCAAGGCTTTGCGTATGGCTTCGCCGCGTGCCCTGGCCAGGGCTTGTAAATCGGATTCCGTGACCGCGATGCTGACAGTCAGCTTTTCTACGGCTTGTTCGTAGTGGCCTTCCTTGGGTTTCTCAAACTTGGAAACCAGCCTTTTGAGCAGCCCTTTTTTGGTCAGCGTGTCGTACTGGGCATCAATGGCTTTTTGTGTTTTTGGGTTCGTTAAATCAATCGGGCCTGCCTGCTGGCCTGCTTCAAGTTCCAGCCCCATTTCTTCAGCCACTTTGCGGCGCAGCGTGAACTCCTGGATCGCGCGCGTATCTGCAGCGGTGTCATAGCCAGGGGTGATGCCTAGCGCTAGCCCACGTCGTTTATTGAGCGCTTCAGCCACGGTTTTTATTTTTTCCCGTTCCGGCGGGGCAAGTACCGATGTTCCTGCTTCAAATGCAATCGCTTCCAGTTTTTCGGCGCCGCTGCCAAACAGCTTGCCAAGCGCACGGAATGGAGAGGTGATGATTTTACTCAAAACGTTCCTGATGGCTTTCCACACGATGCTGCCATAGCTGAACTTAGGGTCGTCCAGGCTGCCTGAGATCGGCAAGTCGAGATCAATGACGCCGTCACTGTCTTCCAGAATGGCAATGGCCAGGTCCAGCGGCAAGTTTGCAGCTTCTGCGCTATTTACTTTTTCACCCAGCTTTAATTTATTGATGATGAATTTGTTTTCTCCCATTAATTGGCGCTGTTTGATCTTGTATTCCAGATCAACGCTGAGTTTGCCTGAGTCGATGTGCCTGCCGGCGAATTTTCCGGAATAAGGGGTCAGCCGGTTCATTTCCAGGTTCTTGAAACTTAATTTCAAGTCGGTAAAGTTCGTGGCATTGAAAGGCTGTATCGAGCCGCGAATGCGTGCAGCGCCATATTCATCGACCTTTCCGTCCAGTTCAACCTGGGCGACCGATGTGGCATTGGTCGATACCCCGTTGATAACTCCGGTCAGCGAGTGCATATCAGTGCCGAATTGCGGCGTCAGTGTCAGGTCGGCAAAGTCCAATTCACCATTTTCGATGCGAACTGTGTCTATATTGACCGGAAACGCCGGCGCTGGGCTGCTGCTCGTTACCGGTGCAGGCAATTCGGCAGTGTTTCCGGCCTGTGGCTGCGGTGAGGCTGCACTTGATGTTAATGCGGCCTGAGCTGCTGAGGTATTGGCGGCCTTTGCAGTGTTGGACGCTGGCTTTTTGGTTAGAGTTTTGCCTGTGGCCGGTGAAAGTGCTGCCGGGGGCTGGTTGCGCAAGATACGCGTCAGGTTCATGCTGCCGTCTTCGTGGATGATGATTTCACCCTGGGGTTTGATGACCTGCAGTTCTGACATGCTGACGAGGTTCGGGGCCAGGGTGACGGTCAGGTTTTTGCTGCTGACGCGTTCCCATTGCAGAAATGATACATGCGTGGCTTCTTCAATCAGTGCTAGCCTGTTGATGCTGAAACCGCCGTTAAAGGCCAGGGCGAGCTGCTTGCCTTCTTTGGCGGAGAGTTTGCCCGCTATATCCAATGTGCCATCGTTAAGCTTAAGCATGGCCTGCTGGTTAATGTATGGCGAAAATGGCTTGATGGCGAGCTGTGCCAGTTTGATGTCTACATTGGCTTTAAGGGGGGAGGGGGTCAGTTTGCCTTGTGCATTGAACTGACCGCCTTGTTTAAGCCTGAACGCGGCTTTAACCGGGATGGTACGTGATAAATCAAGTGACGCATCCTGTATTTCAAATGCAGCTTTTTCAATATCCAGCTGCATGGGCGTTGCCGTGCTGTGGTCTTCAATATGCAGGCTGCTATTATCCAAAGCTAATTTTTTGAGTGACACCGCCCAATCAGGTTTGCTGCTTTTTTTACTGGCGGCCGGGTTTGTTTGGGTGGAAACAACAGTGGCGGATTTTAATATTGACTGCCAGTTCAAGGGTGCATTCGCAGGCTTGATGACTTCAGTCTGAAGCCCGGATAGAACGATGGACTGTATGTTGGCCTTTTGGTTTTGCAGGCTAATTCCGCCGCTGGTAATCTCCAGTTTTTCCAGCGTCGCAACCGGCTTGCTGAATAAAGCCGACACCACGCTAGTGCCGTTTATACGGCTTTGTAAATGGCTGATTTCTACATTGCCCTGTGGCATGGCGAACATAAAGCCCAGGTTTAAATCGCTGACCTTCAGCTGCAACGGGTGCATCAGGCTCTGGTCATGGTATATGGCATGCCAGTGCTGCAGCTGAATATCATTAATGTCTAGCGTGAACGGGGTTTCCGATCCGGATTTCTGTACTTGGTCAGGGGTGGCCGCAGTCTGCTCAGCGGCAGGGGAGGCAAGCGCCTGTTGCCAGTTTATATTGCCCGTTTTATCGCGGATGGCATTGATCTGGCCATTGGCTAAAAGCACCTGCGCAACCTTCACCTGACGTGTCGCTAAATCAAATGTCAGCTGGCTTACATCTGCCTGCGGCAGCGACAGCAGCTTGACTTTATCATGGCCATCGTCTTTTTCCAGTTGCAGGCCGCTTAATTTTAAATCCAGGCCATGGAAACTGAGCTGCGGCTTGCTATCTCGCATTGAAAAATCCAGGTTCGGTATGGTCAGCTTTGCCTGAGTCAATGACAGCGCGCCGGTTTGCGTCACTTTACCCGCTGCATTATCCAGCGCTAACAGTACATTGTTGAGCAGCAGCCTGGGCTGGTCTGCAGGCAGTGAGAAATCATAGGCAAAACTTGCCTGAATGTCGCCGCTTGCAGGTGTCAGGGGTAATGTTTCGTTTTTTACAACTTTCATCAGCTTTGCAAGCTGGATGTTTTTGAATGCGACTTCACCTTTGGAGGCGATAGGGTTGACGCCGATGTTTCCTTTCCATTCGAGGGAGCCGCCCTGTTCCGGCAATTTTGCTGCAATAAAGTAAGCGCCGCGGTCCTGGGGCAGTGTTGAAAGGCTGTCCAGTTCGAAATCCAGTGGTGTCAGCCCGGCTTTGAATGGTTCCGGGCGGTTCGCATCTGCGTATTGGATATTGCCCTGTTTTACGGCAAGATGGCCGATCATCAGGCGCGGAATCGTATTGTCCGGCGGTGTTTTGTCTTCATTCAGCTTCGCTATCAGCGCTGCCCAGTTCAGCTGGCCTGCGCTTGATATTGCAATGTTTGCGCGAGGTGCGATGATGCTGATTTCCTTGAATTTCCAGGCGCGGCTGAATAAACCGCTTGCTTCCATATCCACGACCAGCCTGTCAAAACCCGCGAGCGGGGCGCCGCTGGTTTCTGTAAGGCGGAAATCCTCAATCGTGGTTTTCAGGCGCCAGGGGTCAAACGTCATTTTGCCTATGCTGGCATTGCTGGCCAGATGGTTTTTCGCTGCCCACGGCACGATGCGCTTGGCGAGCGGGTTGACGGCAAAGTAGCTGAACAGCAGGTAAAAAACAGTTAAACCGGCAATGATCTTCAGCGGTTTGTTGAAATGGTAATTTTTGATTTTATTTAACATCAGACCATCTTAGCAAAATTTTTATTGTATAGGTTGTGATGAATCATGGCTTCGTGCTGCTGTGCGGTGTATGCGGCCATTTTCATGACCTTGTTTAAAGCATGGTTAATAATATGTAAAAATTTAGTAAAAGAGCTTTTTAATCATACAATTAGCGCGTAAAATGCGCGATCCTCAATAGTTTATCGAACACGCCTTGGAACAATACTCAACCATGCTGGCAAAACCCGTTCAAAGCTATCGCCCTTACTGGGCGAAGCGGTTCGGGCCTGCGCCTATTCTTCCTATGTCCCGCGCTGAAATGGATGCGCTGGGCTGGGATAGCTGTGACATTATTCTGGTGACAGGCGATGCCTATATCGACCACCCCAGTTTTGGCATGGCATTGATCGGGCGCCTGCTCGAAGCGCAGGGGTTCCGCGTGGGGATCATTGCGCAGCCTGACTGGCAGAATGCCAATGCATTCAAGGCGTTGGGCAAACCGAATCTGTATTTCGGCGTGACAGCGGGCAATATGGATAGCATGGTCAATCGATACACGGCTGACAGGAAGATCCGCAGTGATGATGCCTATACGCCGGATGCCGCAGCAAACCGGCGCCCGGACCGCGCCGTGCTGGTTTACAGCCAGCGTTGCCGTGAGGCTTATTCCGATGTGCCGCTGGTCATTGGCAGTATTGAGGCCAGTTTGCGCCGTATCGCGCATTATGATTACTGGTCGGATAAAGTGCGCCGCAGCATTCTTGTTGATTCCAAAGCCGATATTTTATTGTACGGTAATGCGGAACGGGCGCTGGTTGAGCTGACGCATCGCATCGCCAAAGGTGAAAAGATCGCTGATATTCAGGATATTCGCGGCACTGCGTTTTTACGCAAGCACATTCCCGAAGGCTGGAGCGAGATTGAAAGCACCAGGCTCGATCGCCCCGGTACGGTAGATAAACATGTAGACCCTTATGAAATGAAAATGGGCAAGGCAGATGCCAGCTGTGCGACAGATGGCAGCAAACCTGAAGCGGATTTACCCGATGGCGCCAAGGCCATCGAGATTGTGCGCAAGCCTAAAGCGGATCGAACCAGGCAGGTAGTCCGCCTGCCTGCCTATGAAGAGGTGGCGAACGACCCGGTGCTGTATGCACATGCGTCACGGGTGCTGCATTTGGAAGCCAACCCTGGTAATGCCCGTGCGTTGGTGCAGCGTCATGGCGACCGCGAGGTCTGGCTTAACCCGCCGCCGATTCCGCTCACGACTAAAGAGATGGATTATATTTACGACATGCCGTATGCACGTAAGCCACATCCAACCTACCGGGAAGCAAAAATTCCGGCCTGGGAGATGATCCGTTTCAGCGTGAATATCATGCGCGGCTGCTTTGGCGGCTGCACGTTCTGCAGCATTACCGAACATGAAGGCCGCATTATTCAGAGCCGTTCTGAAGGTTCGATCCTGAAAGAGATTGAGGAAATCCGCGATAAAGTCGATGGCTTTACCGGTGTGATCTCGGATCTGGGCGGCCCCACCGCCAATATGTATCGCATTGCCTGCAAGAGTGAGTCTATCGAGAAGAACTGCCGTAAACTGAGCTGCGTTTACCCCGGTATCTGTGAAAACCTGCAAACCGACCATAGCGCATTGATTCAGCTTTACCGCAAGGCGCGTGCCATCAAAGGGGTGAAAAAAATCCTGATCGGCAGCGGAGTGCGTTACGACCTGGCTGTGAAGTCGCCTGAATATGTGAAGGAACTGGTGCAGCACCATGTGGGCGGATATCTGAAAATCGCACCTGAGCATAGTGAAGATAATGTGCTGAGCAAGATGATGAAGCCGGGCATGGATGCCTATGACGACTTCAAGGCCATGTTTGAGAAATTCAGTGCTGAAGCCGGTAAAAAACAATATCTGATTCCGTATTTTATTGCGGCACATCCCGGCACCACGGATGAAGACATGCTCAATCTTGCATTGTGGCTTAAAAAATACGATTTCAAGCTGGATCAGGTGCAGACCTTTACCCCAACGCCAATGGCCATGGCGACGGCCATGTATCACTCCGGCAAGAACCCGCTGCGTAAAGTGACGGCAGATTCAGAAGGGGTGCCGATTCCTAAAGCCGGCAATGTACGCAAGCTGCACAAAGCGTTTATCCGCTATCATGACCCGAACAACTGGCCTATGTTGCGTGAGGCGTTAAGCCGTATGGGGCGCCCCGACCTGATCGGTAACGGCAAGCATTGCCTGATCCCTGCATGGCAGCCGCTTTCCGGTAAGCCTGTGACTACAGTGCGCGGCGAGCAGCTGGAACGCACGGTAAGAAGACGTACGACAGAGAAAAAACGTAAATACTCATAAACTTTTTACCTGCAGTACCGGTCTTGAAAAGGGTGGCGTTTTTTTGCGACGTTCTGTCGACAACTTTTAAGGCTTATATGAAATCCAATTTTCAGGATACGGTAAGGAAGCTCATATTTTTATGTTTTCTTGCCGTGTTCAGCGCCAGTGCCTGGGCTGCCCCGGGCTTGTTCTGGAAAGCCGAATCACCTGCCGGTAAAACGATCTACCTGTTCGGTACCATCCATACCGATGATAATCGCGTGACTGAATTTCCGCCTGCGGTGATGAAGGCACTTGAATCGGTTGATGTCTTCATGATGGAAACCCAGGCGCTGCAGGATAATCAGCTTTTGATGATGCCCGATGGCAATCTCAATGAGATGCTGAGCCAGGATGAGCTTGATAAAGTCTATGCGCTGACCGAGTTCCATGTAATGCATCGGGCTAATGTGCTGCGCATGAAGCCGTGGCTGCTGGCGGTGATATTCGACTCGCCCAGGCCGCTGACCCCATTCGCGCAGGATAACCTGTTGATGACTAAAGCTGAAGATTTTGGCAAGGAAGTGCGCGGGCTGGAAACCCCGGCAGAGCATTTTAACGCGATGGATAGCCTAAGCCTTGAAGAACAGCTGCTGTTGCTGCGTGCCGTACTCAAGCGCAGTGATGAACATAAGCTGAATGATTATGAGCATTTGATCAAAACATACCTCGCAGGTGACAGCGATCAGCTGGCTGCGCTGGATGAAAAAATCACCGGCGGCATGCTGCCTGCTGAAGTCTGGCAGCGCATACGCTATAAGCTGCTGGATGAGCGGAATGCGTTAATGGCAGAGCGTATTATCGAAGCCGCAAATTCAAAAAAACTGTTTGTGGCCGTCGGTGCTTCGCACCTGGCTGGTGAAACAGGCTTGATTGCCAGCCTGAAACGGGCTGGTTTCAAGTTGAGCCGGCTTAAGTAGCGTTCGCCAGCTGCGCACGATGCAGACGTTTACTGTTTGAATGCGTGTTTTTCGGCCAGCTTTCTGATGTGGTTCGCAAAATCCGGATCTTCACCGTGAAGCAATCTGGGCAGAAGCCTGCGGAAATCCTCGCGCTCGCACCATTCGCTCATGAAGTCTTCCCATGAACGCCAGCGCCGCAATTGCTTACTCGACATTTTTTCATCGTAGCTCAGCAGGTAAGCGCGTTCAAACAGCGAGATCAGAATCTCGAATATCACAAGCTGGCGCTCTTGCTGTTCTTCAGTGAGGTTTGTGATTTCGCAGCTTGAGCGTAACTGGAGGTCAGGATGCTGCATGACCAGTTTCAGGAAATCCGTGTAGTCGGCGGTAAGCAGCTGGTACACTTCTTCGTCTTCATTTTCCCGTTCTTTGCGCTGCTCGACCATGAACGCGAATATGGCCAGGGGAAAGCCGAAAACGGTGACGATATAGCTCAGTAATTCCCAGGTTTCCAGTGTCATTCTCTTATGCCTGATTAATGCCTTACGTGGCGGCCAGCTTCGTAATCTACAATATCAGCAGACTGTGGCACATAGATTAATTGGTCAGTCGCAAAACCCAGTTCTTTGGCTTTGGCTATCAGATGCTGTTTGATCGGATAAGGCAGCTGCGGTGTGCGTGACAGTATCCAGAAATAGGATTTATCGGGGCCGCACAGCATCACGTAGTTATAGTAAGGCTTGTCCAGCTCGATGATGTTGTACGCGCCATAAAATGGACCGAAGAAAGATACTTTGAGCTTGCCGGAATAGCTGCCATCTGCATTCTTGGGATCGACAAAATAGGCTTTGCCTTCGGCTTCTTTCCATTGTTTGGTTTCAGGGTTGAAACCCCGGTTAACGACTTTTATGCCGCCGTCATCACGCAGGCTGTAAGTCGCGGTGACATTGACCAGGCCGCGCTCAAAGCTGTGATCCAGGCGGGTGATTTCGTACCAGGTGCCTAGGTACTGGTTGGCATCGATGCCATTCACCACTTTAACGCCGTCCGGAACGCCCATGCAGGATGTCAGCATCAGCATACACAGCATCATCAGCTGGTTTCGTATCGTCATCATGGTTTTGGCAGGTTGAATCATTAAGTGTTCCATGGGGCTGTTCATGCTGCGGCCTCGTTTTCCTGCGGCTTCAGCTTAAGCAGGTCTTCTTCACTTAGCCAGCGCCATTCGCCAACTTTCAAGTCATCGGGCAGTTTCAGCTGCCCGATCTGGATACGTTTCAAGCCTTCCACACGGTTGCTGATTGCCGCTACCATGCGCTTTACCTGGTGGTATTTACCTTCTGCCAGCGTCATGTGGATGACATGGTCGCTGATTTTTTCGCAGGACAATGCTGCAATCGGCGCATCTTCATCAATGAGCTGCACGCCTTTCAGTATATGCGCAATCTGCTCATCGCTCACCGGATGTTTACAGGTCACTTCATATATCTTGGGCACTTTCCATTTTGGCGAACTCATTTTGTGAATGAACTGACCGTCGTCCGAAATCAGGATCAGTCCGGTTGTATCTTCATCCAGCCGGCCTATGCATTGTACACCGCGCTCCACCAGCGGGTGCGGCAGCAGGCTGTAGATGGTAGGGTGATGCTGGGTTTTGTGCGAGCATTCATAATTACCCGGCTTGTGCAGCATCAGGTAGGATTTTTCATGGTAAACCCACGGTTCTCCTTTGATGGTGTAACTGAGCTTACCGGTGTCGAATGCGGCATCGGGGTCATCGCAAAGTTCGCCGTTCACGGTGACTTCTTCGTTGATGATTAAAATGCGGCACAGTTTGCGTGAGCCAAAGCCCTGATTATGCAAAATGCGTTCTATAGAGAGTTTTTTAGCCATGACCGTATTATAGCCGTCTCAGCAAAAACGCCCACATGATGCGGGCGTTTTTTTAGTCATGCAGTCTGCATGGCAGTATGTTTAATCATCGGCTGCTATAAAGTTATAAACCAGTGCGCCTATGATGCCGCCGACAATCGGCGCCAGCCAGAACAGCCAGAGCTGGTCAATATAGGCGGTGCCTGCAAACAGCGCCTGGCTTGTGCTGCGTGCCGGGTTGACTGAGGTATTGGTCACCGGGATGCTGATCATGTGAATGAGCGCGAGTGTCAGGCCGATCGCGAGCGGAGCAAGGGCGGCAGGCGCGCGTTTGTCTGTTGCACCCATGATGATGAACAGGAACACGGCAGTCATGACAACTTCACAGACAAAAGCGGCTTGCAGCGAGAATTTATGCGGCGATAGTTCTGCATAGCCATTGGCTGCGAAACCGCCGACGATGAATCCCTCCTGCCCGTTGGCAATGACGTAAATGACCATTGCGGCGAGTACTGCGCCCAGAACCTGCGCCACAACGTAAAAAGGCAAGTCTTTTGCACTGAAACGGCCGCCGGCAACCAGTCCCACAGAAACGGCAGGGTTCAGGTGGCAGCCTGAAATATGGCCAATGGCATAGGCCATGGTGACCACTGTTAAACCGAAGGCAAAAGATACGCCTAAATATCCCAGACCCAGGTCTGGGATGCCTGCGGCCAATACTGCACTGCCGCAGCCGCCTAGAACCAGCCAGAACGTACCGATCAACTCTGCTAATGAACGTTTTGTTAATGACATATATAACCCCCGTAATTATTGAAATTTTGATAAAGGCCAACGTCTGCTACAGCGGTAATTTACTGCAATCCTGTTACGCTCACAAGACAAGTTCGGTTAAACT
>Ga0208116_1000209_pt1 | contig 19334 bp, 18 predicted proteins | sample LakWasMeta9_HOW4_2_FD_183859 | JGI IMG/M metagenome (GOLD analysis project Ga0208116, IMG submission 183859) | Freshwater sediment methanotrophic microbial communities from Lake Washington under simulated oxygen tension - Sediment Metagenome... | ecosystem: Environmental > Aquatic > Freshwater >... | reverse complement strand
CGGGTTTTACTATCATTACGCATGATCCAATTTCCTCGATCGTCAAATTTATATGAATAAATTTTTCCGTTGATCTTTATCGGCAATTGATTTTTAAACGTCAACTCGACCGTTTCCGACCAGTTGTCATCTGAATCGATGGGAGCCTCAAGAACTTTAACAACCTTTATGCCTGGTTCCCTGCCATTATCGACCTTGATGAACTTTTTGATTTTGTAGTTTTGCGAACCGATCATTTGCCCTGTTCCGGGATCGAAAAAATTTTCGATGACGATTTTTCCATTCACTACATTTTTCAGCCTCTCGGTCAAAAGATTGGGCGCATCCATTCGCCAATGTTCGTGCCGAATGCCTCGGAACTCAAGATTGGGTGTCTGCGTTATCTCATTGTCGATATTTGAAAACGGGTCGTAAACGATATTGGTATTAAAGCCATCGGATCCTATCAGACGAGCCGGCGACATCGAGTCCTTTGGATATTTTAGCGAAACCTTTTTGCCGTCGGCTCGTTTCATTTCAACCAGCCGGCCCATACTGTCGAATTGATAGAGGCAGCTATTCCTGCCCTTGAGTTCAATACTTTTGACGCCATTCGAGAGTGGCCAGGGGGTTTCGCAAAGATCTGGAAACCAATTCGGTTTAGCTGGATCTCGCGGGTCATAGAGAAAAAATTTTGCGCGTTCCTTGCGCAGACTTGTCTTTTCCGTTTCAGGTTGCGCCTGCGGAGCATTTGCTGATTCTGAACGGGGAGTCGAGGCGGTGACCTGTTTCGTGCTTCTGACGCATCCTGTCGCGACGAATGCCAGGGTCAGCAGTAAGCCGGCAGTCTGAATTCTTTGCTTCATGGGTTTTATCCTTGTGTTTGGGTTGGTAGGTATCCGCATTTTCCAACCATGTGGAAATTTGATATTCAGCTCTCGGGAAACAGGCGAGGAAACAAGATGTCGGCATTATCACTCGTAAAGCGAAGAGAAACCGGGCTCTTGGGCGTCTCCGAGTCTAAAATGCCGTCGCTGATCAACTGGGCGAGCACCATTCTTGCGCTGCGTTCTTTCAGTCCTGTGACGCGTTCGGCTTCTCCGCGCGGCATTTCACCCAGCAAGAGAATTCTATGCAGAATTTGAAAGGCTTCCGGTCGCAGAGATTTGATTTCCGAGTAGGATTTTAGGCGTTTCGCCAAGCGGTCGAATTCGAAAAGTTCCGTCATGAATTTGATCTGATCGATGCACATTTGCAAAAACCAATCGATAAACTCGATGAGTGCTTTTTGTGACAAATTCCCACGGCCATCCAGATCGCCTTGTCGAGGGCTATCCGCATGATCCATCATCTGTTTGTATTCCTGCCGGCTTTGCAGACCACGCGCAAGACCTCTCGATACGGACCATAGACCTGACGCGCCTATGCCCGCCTTCAGTCCCATCGCATGGCTCATCAAGCGACTCACGCGGCCGTTCCCATCGGGAAAGGGATGAATGTAAGCCAAGCGGTGGTGTGCTGCTGCCATTGCCATTATTCGGCCGCCTTTTCCCATGGGTGTCAGACGATAACGCTGCTCGAAATAGCGCATGAAATCGTCGACGCGATCGCTGTTAGGCGGTATGTGCCGGCCTACAGAGACATCGTGTTCCTTCCTTGATCGAAACTGGCCGGGTTCCATTTTGAAGCGCTGGTCGCCGCTCTCGATCCACAGCATCGCATCCGGCGCATCACGGTAAAACTCGCTGTGCAGCCATAGCAGGAAATCGACCGATGCCGGTTCTGGCAGCATGTCCTTTGCATAAAGCTCATCGATTTTTTTTTGGAGGCGAATGTGTGATCGCGCTTCGATTTGAAGGTTGCGGCGGGGTTCGTCCTGCTCCAACTGATTTACCAGCGCCCGTTCAATGTCTTTGGGCTTGGTATTGTGGCCTTCGATGAGATTTGAGTAGTAGCAGTTCATGATCCGCACCAAATCCGCCAAGCTCGCTGCGGTTTGAGGATGAAGTTGGGTGTCAAGCCTCTCGGCCAAGCCGGTCAAATCGGAAATCCGATCGGCAATACTGAGCGGAATGTTCTCCAGCAGGCAGGGTTCGATACGGTAGGACGACTCAGGCGATGTTTTCATGCCGATCCTTAAATTCACTAAGAAATTGTTTTTAAAAAATTAATTATACAATTTTAGGAAATTTATGCCGATCTTTTTGCCGATAGCTTGGGGATGGGTAAATTATTGTTTTTGTTTGGCCTGTCCAAAATTTCCAGTGGAAATTTGCCGATTTGATCCGTAGTCCGATGGGAATTTCGGGAACAGTTGATAAATCATCAACATCCAACCATGTGGAAATTTGATATTCAGCTTTCGGGAAACAGGCGTAAATAATCTTGTTCAAGATTGGCCGGCCGGTCGCCGATATAACGCCAATAATCGATCAGTCCGTCTATGGTTTTCATAGTGACATGCCCGCAATCGAGCATCAGTTTGAGGAGGTCGAGAGTAGATATGACCTTGGCATCGAAGGCGTGTGCAAGCTCTGTCATGTCCTGGTCATCGGTTACGACTGGCACCTCCAGTTCTAAAGCGTAAGCAATGTAGAGTGCATCGACTTTCGAGGGGCCAGGCAAATCGGTTTGTACATAATCCCAAATGTACTCGAATGCCTGATCAATAGCTCGGCGTTGTTTTTTTCCAATTTGAGGGAGGTATTGGCGATTTTGCTGATATTCCGCTTCGTCGATCCAGGGGAACTTAGACTTGAAACGATGATTTGCAAGTTCTTTGTTTAGCTCTGGAATGATGTAAAGACAATATTCATTTTTGCCAAAGGTAACAAACAGGAGCGGTCGGACAGTTTTGGCGAGCCTCAAGTAGGCATTGGTATCGACCAAAATCTTGGATTGCGGCATTAAGTCATCTCAGCATGCAAACTCCGCGCATCGAGGAGCGGCATATCGGTGACGGCGTGCACAATACCTGAACTTTTGCCACTTGCCTTGAGATAACTGCTTAAAATGTTGAAAAACGGGGTTTCGAACGCTTCTTCCGTTTTTTGAATGAATTCACGCGCATTGATGTTTTTAAGGTCGCCCAACAATGCTTCGCTAACGTTCTTATAACCCTTGTTAAAGTTCGTAATGATTCCCCAAATATTTTTGCCGAAATCAAGTTGGGGATTGCCACTGAACTCCGCATAGCGATTGGCCTGCATCATAACCGTATAGGGTGAAATGACTTCCTGATTTGCAATAGCCAAAAGGCTATTTTGTCTACTTTTCTGGGTCGTTTGATTAGCGATTTCCAAATAAGCGCGTTTGGCTTTTATTTCCGGAAACAACAAGGTGCTAGCAAAAGCATCGGCAAAATCCTCCGCTTTCTCGCCCCGCAGTGATGGTGATAGGCAATGGCCGAGCTCGTGGGCCATCCAAAACTTAAAATCGTGAATATTTACATCAAGATTCAGATAAACCCAGGTGGTTTGTGAGTCCGGCAAGAAAATATGAACCGCATTTTCATGTCTTTGTTTGCTGCCCCATAACACAGGGACCACGACAGCTTGTAAATCAGTAAACCGACGAATCAGATGAGCAAAATCGATTGTTTCTTCACTGTCGACATTGATTTCCATCCGCACTTTGGCCGCGATCATTTGCAGGTAATCATAGTCACAGACCGGGTTTTTCAATACCGGTGGCATTTCAAGCACGTCAAACGGTAAATAGGGCACCAGACAACGTAAAAAGCGCCCCATCTCTTGAGCTTTTTCAATGTGGTGGTCCTTCGTCTTTGTGCCTTTCATTTTACGAAAGGCCACGATCGGTGTATTCGGGTCTTCCTTGATGACTAGCTCGTCAAAGCTCAATCCAAGCAGTTTCCCGAGTTGGAGTAGTTTGTTTGGACGCGGAAAGGATTTTTCGTTCAGCCATTGGGAAACAGCTTCTTTGGAGACATCAAGCGAGTCTGCTACTGCGGTTTGAGTTAAACCTGCGGCAACCATGGCTTGATTTGCTTTTGTGACATTCAGTCTCTTCATCATCTGGCGGATTATAGCGATGCGTCAAGTTTAGTCAAGTTTGAAAGGAGGACAAGCTCAGAATTCTATCGTCCGATGAGAATTTTGGGATTAGCTCTCGGCAAGCGGCATCGCTTCATATCTGCAACTAGTTATTGCAGCTTTGCAAACCGTTGTTGCTGTTCCGCAAACGGTCGTTGCACCACCGCAAACTAACATATAACTAATAACATATCACCAGTAACATAAAACAACAACACGGCAGTTGTAGTTGTTTTTTTTGGCACTGATTGCCGAAAAAATTTGCAAAATTTCGCGAAAAATTGCGTCTCCACGGGGATTTTTCGAAAAACTAAAAATAGTATTTTATTAAAATCAATAACATATGCGAAAAAATCGAAATACGACTTTTTTTGATGCTTTTCGAACTGATTTTTTTTTTGATATTTGAAAAAATCTCCCTGCGCGCAAAAAATTTTGTCGGTTGTCGACACCGGCACAGCCCAGGCAAAAAAATGAAAATTAAATATATCATATATATCAATCAGTTATCTATTTGTTCGGCCGGGCTAGGCCAGGTGCTCAGCCTGGACGACCTAGCGCTGCTCGACCTCGTGAGAGGGTTCGAGAAAAATGAAAATTCAAAAAAATCAGCTGGTTACACGTGGATCGATTATCGCACAGCCTCCGACCAGTTACCCCTCGCGAGATCCCTCGGGAGCGTGTCCGGGGTCTCGCGCGCGATCCGGCGGCTCGTCGAGGCCGGGCTCGTCGAGACCCGGCGCGTAGACCGGGCCGTCTACGCGCGATCAACAGCCCGCTGCCGGGAGCTGCTAGGGCAGGCAGCGCCCGCAGTGCCCGCAGTGCCCGCAGCGGCCGAGGCGCCGGCGGCGCGGCAGCACCGCTGGCCGCGCCGCTGGCCGCACCAGGCGGTTCTCGACGCGCTGCTGGTGGATCTCCCGCCCGCCGACGCGGACGCCGTGGTCGTCCTGGTCGTCGCCGCGAGTAGCGCCGGAAAAATTCGGTCGGTCGTGCAGTACGCGGCCGGCCTGTCCCGATGCGCGCGAGACGGGGCGTTAGATACGACGACCCTGCCAGCGGTCAGCGCGCGCGTGCTGGCGGAGACTCGCGTACAGCCCCACGCCCCAGATGTCGATCCCGAGCTCGGCCCCAGCGCTCCTGGCGCATCGTCGGGGGTGGGCCGCGCGGCCGGGTTGGCGGCGCTACGCGCAATCACCGGCAGGAGATAAAATGAAATTTGATGAATTTTTCAATAAAAACAATCGGTTATTGTATAAAATTGCGGTCATTCACGGCCTCGAGGACGGAGACGTCCTGGGGACGGCGTGGCTAGCCTGGCACGACGCCAGCCGGTCGTACCGCGCCGCCGCAGGGGCGCGGTTTGAGACCTGGGCCAGCCGAATTTTTGAAACCGCCTGCAGGCGGTACGCAGCTCAGCAGCGATTCGGCGTCGAGCTGGATGCGGACCATTTCGGCGAGAGCCAGACGCCGCACCCCGCGATCTCGGACGATGCGGCGATTTTTTCTGTGCTCGAACCCGAACCTGAGAAAATTCTGGAGATCCCGACGTCCGGCGGTGGGCTAACGGGGGAAATTTGCCGCGCCGCGGCTGCAGGGCTCTCCGTCGCCCAAATCGCCGTGAGAGTCGGCCGAACTCCTCGGCGCGTGAACCAAATTTTCGCAAAAATGCGGCCTGATCCAAAGGCGCCATACCAGCAAATGACGTTGTTCGATCTCGCCCTGTGAGGATACGGAAATCCCCGGCGGTTCTCTGCCGGGGGCTCAAATTCTCAATGAGACAATACAAACTAAGTTAGGCTGCATAGCGATTTAATCATATAATTTGTACTATGCTGTATTTTACCCTGAGCAACAATGGCCAGTTCTGATCAATTAAAAGCTTTGCTTAAGTCGCATATCGATGGCGATGAGGCCCGCTTTTACTCGGTTGCCATGCAAGTCGCAGCGCATGAAGCAAAGGTTGGACATGGCAAATTGGCTGAAGAGCTTCGGGTCTTGATCGATTCAGCTAAGGCTAAGCGTCCAGTGGAAGCAACTGGTCGAAAAACCATCCCAATCAGTCAGCCGCGCGGCGAACTTTCGAACCTCCTTGAGGTTTCGTATCCGCATGCACGCTTGACCGACATGATCCTCGATCAAACTGTGGAGAATCGGCTGCACCGAATCATCAAGGAGCAACGCAACTTCGGCAAGATTCGTGAACATGGTCTACACCCTCGGAGAAAGTTACTTTTTGTCGGTCCCCCTGGAACTGGCAAGACCATGACTGCTTCCGTTCTGGCCGGGGAGTTGGGTATACCCCTTTTCCAAGTGCGACTAGACGCCCTCATTACCAAGTACATGGGAGAAACGGCAGCCAAGTTGCGCCAGGTGTTCGATTCGATACGCGATGTGCGTGGCATCTATTTCTTCGATGAATTCGACGCCATTGGTTCCCAGCGCGGACTCACCAATGACGTTGGGGAAATCCGCCGCGTGCTGAATAGCTTCCTTCAAATGATCGAGCAGGATGACTCCAACAGCCTCATCATTGCTGCCACCAACCATCCGGAGATCCTCGATTACGCGTTGTTCCGCCGTTTTGATGATGTCGTCGAGTACGGACTCCCGAGTGTCTTGCAAATTGTCGCCGTCCTTAAATACCGGTTGAGTGGTTTTTCCCGCAATATCAAGAGCTGGGAGGACATCGCCAGTAAGGCCGAAGGGCTCAGCTATGCCGACATTACACGGGCCGCGGAAGATGCCATCAAGGATGCGGTTATTCATGATCGCGTCACCGTTTCAGAGGTGGAAGTCGCATGTAATCTTGAAGAGCGTCGGGCCTTCCGTCATCGCTCCTAATTTTTCCAGTTAAGATCCTAAATCCGCCGGGATATGCCAGAACAACAAAACGAACTGCGGCCGCACCTCATGCTGGCCGGTACCGCGCAGACAGAACATTTTAGATCCACCGCAACGGTTATCCGAGAATCCAATCATCCTGCCCTTGACCGCCAAGCTCATGGTCAAGAGTTGCTGAATATGTTTGCGAGTCTCAAGACGCACGCATCACAGGCTACTCAAGCTCAACGAAATGCAGGTTTGGATGCCGGTTTCGGCATACAGATCCAATTCAAGAGCCAGCCGGACATAGAACTGGCGTTCGAAAGTTTGTCCAGAGACAGACAAAAAATCGAATTACTAAATGTTCGTCATGAGGATAACGTTACACTGGCCACTGTTTTCGTACCGGACGGAAAACTGGATGTCTTTGAGCATCTGATTGAGGATTATCTAGCGGAAAAACGGGATGCCAGAAACCGGCCGCGCGATAACAAGGGGCTCCTAAATACCATTCAGGAGGTCCGCGCAGCTACCTTCGATGCACTATGGACAGACGATCCCTCCGTGTTGCCTACCAATGAAATGCAAGATATTTGGTGGGAAATCTGGCTACCCGTTCGGGAAAATCGGGAAGACACTCTCGCACGGTTTCGTTCCGTAGCGGCCGGGATTGGCTTCGAGTTATCGACAAAAGTCATTAGGTTTCCCGAGCGGACTGTTCTTCACATGCGGGGTTCGAAGCAACAAATCATGCAGTCGATGTTACTGCTTAACCAGGTAGCGGAAATCCGCCGCGTCAAAGAGACTGCCGAGTTCTTTGACAGTCTGGCCCTGCCAGATCAGCACGATTGGACGCAAGAGCTATTAAATCGCACGACATTCGCTACAGGCAATGTGCCACACGTCTGTGTTCTAGACACTGGCATCAATCGAGGGCATCCATTACTGGCTTCGGCAATCGCCCCAGACGATCTCCATAGTAATAATCCCGCTTGGGGAGCGGAAGATACTGATGGTCATGGAACACAAATGGCGGGCTTGGCACTTTATGGTGATCTTACTGAACCATTAGCGTCAAATACTCCGCTGATCGTTGGGCATCGACTGGAGTCTGTCAAACTTCTTCCTCATGACCAAGCTAATCAGGGAGAACCCTATGGTGAATTGACTATTGAGGCAGTAGCTCGGCCACAGGTGACTGCACCGGACCGTGAACGGGTATTCAGCATGGCCGTAACAGCTAAGGATAACCGGGACCGTGGCCGCCCATCGGCTTGGTCATCCGCCCTCGACAGTTTGGCCTGCGATGTTCTAGGCGAAGGACTGAACCCGCGACTGATCATTGTTTCCGGAGGAAACATCAATGATCTGAACGCCTGGCGAGACTATCCGGACAGCAATGTCACCGACGGTATTCACGACCCAGGCCAATCTTGGAACGCATTAACCGTCGGTGCCTATACACAAAAGATCAACATCTCCGAGCAAGATGCGCAAGCTTATCACCCCATCGCGCCTGCCGATTCGTTGAGTCCTTTTAGCACGACATCGCTTACCTGGCACAACTCGCCGTGGCCCTATAAACCGGACGTAGTATTCGAAGGGGGGAATGCGGCGCAGGATGCAATCAGTCCGGCCACAATGCACAGCCTCAGCCTGCTAACGACCCATCACCTGCCGACCGAACGTCTGCTGACTACTTCAAATGCTACGAGCGCGGCATCGGCGCTTTGCGCCCGCATGTCGGCACAAATCATGGCGCAGTATCCCAATTTGTGGCCGGAAACCGTGCGGGCACTTATCGTCCACTCTGCGGAGTGGACGACGCAGATGAAAGCGGATTTTCTCGACGCGCGTAAACGTAAGGAGGATTATGCAAAACTGATCCGCTGGGTCGGCTTTGGCGTTCCCAACCTCGGTAATGCTTTGTGGAGTCTATCCAACTCGCTGACGCTGATCGTCCAGGATTCGCTGCAGCCCTTTCAGCGTGAAAACTCCAAGGAACCCACCGCCTACGATATGCATCTCCACCGTCTACCCTGGCCACAGGAGGCGTTGGAGGAATTAGGTGAAATTGAAGTGGAAATGCGGGTCACGCTTTCCTATTTCGTCGAGCCCAACCCAGGTGTCGTCGAACGGGGCGTCAAAGGGCGATACCGATATGAATCTCACGGTCTGCGCTTTGACGTCAAGCGCCCTGAAGAGACAGAACAAGAGTTCCGGATGCGCATCAACCTGCGTACCCGTAATGAGGAAGAAGGTAGTTATCAAGGCGGAGGAAGTGATCCCAAATGGCGATTGGGACCCGATCGTCGTCATATTGGCTCATTGCATTCCGACACTTGGACGGGAACGGCAGCCGCACTGGCAGAGAGAGGCGTTCTTGCCATTTATCCGGCACTGGGTTGGTGGAAAACGGCCAAAAAACTAGGACGATACCACAACCAGGCTCGTTACGCCCTTGTGGTTACGATCAAGGCACCCGATGCTACAATTGACCTTTATAACGTCGTGGCGCAGATGATCGCTACTCCGACTACTGTCGAAACTTAACAAAATTTTCGAAATTGAAAAAACGATCGTGCCTAATCGAGGCAATACATCATCATCGATGGCCTTCAGAACAAGCCTTTCTTTCACATTAACGCTCTCTCACACCGAACCAAGTCACTGTTGCCGATAGCGCGAGGCCGGTACCGGTGCGAGAAGCCTCGACATGTTCCCACACAGGCAAACCCAACCGGCCCTGGTCCAGCCGGTGCAAAAAATCCAACAAATTTCCCTCGTGCGGAAATATCCCGGTGATTTTGGTGGTCAGTTTTTTGCCGTTTTCCAAATCCTTCCAGTCATTTTCCTGTAAGGAAAATGAAAACCGATTGCCGAGACTGGCAAAATAATCCAAGCTTTTAACTCGGTCAATGTCAAAGAACCCGGTTTGCCGAAGCTGGGCCAATCGACTTTTGGTGGCGTCCGAATCTTCTTTTAATCGCTCCAAATTCGTTTTTTGACTCTCCAGACGAACCTGTGATGAAGCAGCCAGATCAGACTGTTCCGCCGAGAATTTGTCCGCCTGCCGCCACACAAAATATCCGCCACCACAACTCCCCAAAAAAATCAAAATTGAAAGAATTCCTCGCATCATCAAATAGCCCGCCGCATTCTAACAAGAATTTGGAAAGGCATCGCTTCCAACGAAGCCGCCGGCTCGGCGATGCTTGTGTTGCTGTCTCCGACGATGAAGCCTAAATTCTCGATTTTAGCGCTCTCGACAATTGCAGGATTCTTCTCTGACAGTAGATTACAAAATCCCCGTAAGAAATTGAGCGTTGCAGAGTAAACTTTTCCCGGTTGGAAAACCGGAGTTACTGTGCCAAACATTGTCATAATGGAGACGCCCCTTCCATCAGCCCTGACAATCGATATTTTTTCAAGATTGATTCTTTCGCCAAGCCCGGCATTTGCGATAATCTGAAAACCATCCTGCAAACTGGGCGCTCCGCTGATGGAGTCGGAAACCGTCAACGCCGTTCTCAAAAAAGCCTCGTTACCCAACAGGACCTCGCGCGACGTATCGATCGACGAATCGATCTTGGCAACCAAAGCTCGACGCTCTTCCTCAACCCTAAAAAATTCGCCTTGATTAGCTACCCCGGAACGATAGAGCCCGCCGGCAAACCACAAACTTCCAATTGCCACGCCAATTGCGCAAGTATAAAAAAATGCACCAATTCGTCTATCCCTAGAGGAGCGCCGCATTTCCTCCGTTGCAAAATTGGGCGAAGACCGGATGATTTTCGGGTGGCAAAAAATTACCTCAGTAAATTCACTAACGACCCGCCTATCATCGAGCATGAATTTAGCCCCGATTTCCAACCAAGATGAGGACTGCGCGCCATTCCACTCAGAGTCGATGGTAATGACGCCTTTTCCTCCCCAGCGTCGCCCTAACCAGGATTGAATTACTCTACCGATTTCCACAAGATCAGCACCAGCGCAGTCATGATACCCGACAATAACTCCGCGAGAATCAATGGCGGCCAGATGCTGCGAACCGAGCAGTTCGAATAAGACAATTTGATCTGTCCACCCCATCAATTCGGCTATATTTTCGACGCCCATTACCCACCACCGCATATCCTCGCTGCTGAAGGCTCGTGAACCATCCATTTTCGCGAAGCACCAAACTGCGCTATTATCCTCAGATAAGGATCCAATCATTATTGAAATAGCTAAGTCGCTCGACCCCGAAAATTCCTTGATTTTGCGACGTAGCATCATATTTCCAGATTTTCCCTTGACCATTGGCAAAGTTTGAACTGAAATTTCACCTCCAACGCCAAATACAACAGGGCCATCAAATACACCTGGGCCATCAAACCTTTCGTAAGACCTCAAGTTACCAAATAAATCCCACTTACTAACCCTTACTCCATCTTTGCCAACAAAATAAACTTGATTCACAGCACTATTCCGTAAAAAATTGTTATGACGTAATATCAATGACAGAGGAAATGCTTTTGTAATTATCAGGGCAATATGATAGATTTTCGGCAGATGTCGAGTAGCGAATAATAAAAAATGCTGGCGGCTAAATTGAATAGCCGCCGGCAAGGCACCTTGGGAGTGAGATTTTTTTACATTCTTGTCTGATTTGTTTGGCTCAGGTTAGGAGTATTAGTTTTATCAGTTTCGCCACCGCCAGCATTTGTTTTTTCCTCTTTGGATTCCGGTTTTGTCTTAGTAGAAATGCCTTCCAATTCTTTCTCGGCTTTTGCAACGGCTTTTTCCAACAACGGCACCAGAAGATCGTTTACGTCGAATTCCAGGTCGGCGTTGTTGGCAAGTTCTTGGACGTTGCGCAACCTTTCATGCAAGGTTTTCGACAATTTCAACGCCACTGTTTGATATTCGGTTTTTTTGAGCGGTTTTAAAATACCCATAAGATTTCTTACCTTGTTTTCATAAAGTCGATGTATTCTAGCCAGGCTTCCCCTTTGTCTATCCAATCCAAAAATTTTTGGCAGGCGGAAGAGAGAATGTGGGCTTGAAGAATCAGTACAATTTCCTCGATGCGCATGGAATCGGAAAAATCCTGCTCTTCTGCAAGCCGAATTAACTCGTTCGGAAGCACCCCGGCGATTTTTTCATCCCCGTCATCCTCAAGATGAAAGCAAAATCCCTTGTTTTCTTCCTCGTTGTCCACCGCAACCAACTCACCGCGCTCGCCGACCGAAATCAATTTTTCGGCAGGCTCCCCATTCAAATCGATGAAGACCCGTATCCCGTTGACCCAAATGAGTTGTTTCAATTTTTCATTAAATTCGTGTTGTCTGATCATGGCGCAATCCACTGTGTTGATGACAAGTTAATATCAGCGCGACAGGAAATAATCGGTTCCAACGCGTCCGGCTATTTTTCCGATCAAAAGCTCGGTCGATAAAAACTCGACCACATCATCAAATTCGCCACCGGGAAAATTTGGCTGATCCAGCGCAGGCCGCTGGAAGTATTGGGGGCCGACTACATTGCTGTCCTCGTCCCGGTTGGACGCGGATAAGTCAGCTCGCTCTTCGCCATTTCCCTGTGTTCCCCAGTTTCGTTTTCCGTGTGAGACAATGACTGCCGCCGCCGATGCGCTCAACGCGACCTGTTCGCCTTGCATCGTCCGGGTAGAAATTTGAAGATTGCCCTCGCTGCTGTTATCGACTGCGACAACGAGGTTTTCCGAAACGGAATAGCTTAAGAGTTGGCCGTAGGGATCAACCCTGGGCAGGGAAAGCGTGGCCCAAGGCAGAAAACCTCGGCATTGGCCGTTGTTGTCAACACAGCCAGACGCCTCTCTCCCATCAAATGTGGAAACCGCAGGCCTGGGCAGGCGACCGTTTTTGATCGCAAACCCGATGAGCGCGGATTTGGCATCCTTGATCATTTGCTCATTCTGTTTGGCCTGATTACGCTCAATCATTCGAGATGCAAGCGGAAGACCGAGATCCGCGGTTAAAATCCCAACCACAGCCAGGGCGATTGAAAGTTCTAGTAAGGTAAATCCAAAATTTTTTTCAATCAGCATCAAACAGCTCCTTTGAATTCGATCTGCGGCCAAAACCTCCAGGTTTATGTATGGACTGGGGCATCGATTTGATAATGATTTGTCGTTTCGGGCCTCCATCAACCCTGATTTCGCCAACCGGCCTTTCAATCGGTTTCCCGTTGCGATCAATCGCACTACGCTCTGCGGGCGTAAAAAAAATTTTTGAATGGCTTAGCAAAGATAATATCCCGGTATTCAATTCTCCTTTTCTGACTCCGCCAACCGTCGACGCGGTAGAGGCTACACCCAACAGCATGAACATCAACAGTCGCAAATGAATTTTTCTCATAACACCCACCAAATAAATTTGAGCTACAACTCAATATCAAAGGCGCGGGAAACGATTGCGCTGAAAGTGTCCCAACGTGGGACAGTGAGGAATGTTGGTCTATGCCGCAGGCACGAGGGAAATGTTTGCGATAAAGGTGTCCCAACGTGGGACAGTAAGGGATGGGGCTATGCCCCAGGCATGGGCGGAATGGCGCGAATAAAATGTATCCCAACGTGGGACACATTGAGAAAGGTGAAATATTTTAACTCCAACGTTTTTTGATCGGTAAGTTGGCATCGACATCTTCGTCGGAAGGAAAGACAAGAACATCGTAGCCTTCGCCGCAAGTGATGCTATCAATCGGCATCGTCGCCGGACGCTCAAAAATTAAGCTGGCCGGCGAGCCAACGACTTTTGTGGTGTTCGTGCCGTCCAAAATCTCGGTAAACTTACTGGTAATGCGGGGTATCCACAGGTTGGCCGTGCCTTTTCGAGGAGGAAATGACATTTTGCATATATCGGCAACGGCGATCTTGACGACAAGGCGAAGAGCGCAGGATTCGGGCTTGAATGCTACAGGATAAGTCGCGAAGGGAACAAACCCGTGGAAATCCGGGCTCAACTTACCATTAAATGATTCGAATCCAATCACATTCCCCGCGGCGTCCTTCTTCTCGCGCTGAGCCTTGAAAATTTCCTTACTCTGGATCATCTGAGGAATATTCGCCAAGGTGCCAGAGCGCAGAATATCAGAGAGGGTAAGATCCGTCGCCGGGTTCTCGGGGTCGGTAGATCGGAAAAGGATCGGATTCACAGTGGGGAATAATACGGACTGAGCAACAACAGGGATTTTTTTTCCGCCATCGGTACAGCCATGAGCAATGACGACATTATTGCTTTGCATGGTTTTCGGATCGATCTGACCTTTTTCAATTGAGGTATGGCCAAATGAAACAGTGACCGTACATGCAATCATCAGGGATGAACTCAAAGCCAGTTTCAGCATTTTGTTTTTCATAAGTTTTTCTGTAAAAATTTGGATTTTGATTATTGGATGGTTGAAACGGCGTCGTAAATCGGCAACACCACGCCGCATACCATTGCCGCAAACATACCACCCATGATCAATATCAAAACCTGGGGAAGAGCGCCGAGCAGACTGTCAATCCGCTTTTGCAATCGTTTTGAAAGAAGGGATTCGGCACGTAAGAGAGCCGCGCCTAACATTCCTGATTTTTCGCCTATCCTGACAATCTTCAACGTTTGTTGGGGAAATAGCCCGAATTCGCACAACATATCTCCAAAACTTTTACCTAAATGAAGGCCGCGACTGACCCGATCAAGGTCTTTTTTTAGAATAGGGTCGGCAGCCGTCGATGCGCTAAGATCGACCGCCTTGTCGAGCGAAATTCCCGCACGATACAATCCGCCGATCATGGCCAGCAGCTGAACGCGCTCGCTCATCCGATAAGCGGCAAAAATCCACCCAACGTATCGGCTTATCACCATTTTGGCCGCCTCGACTCGCAAGATAAGCAGCAAAAGAATGGTGATTCCCAACCCAATACCCAAAATCAATTGCCAATGCAACGTGCAGAGCCGGGAGATCTCGCCTAAAAATGTAATGTGCTCCGGAGGCTTTACGCCGGCATCAGCCAGAAAGGCGATGAAACGCGGTACCAAATAAATGATCCAGACACCGAGGGCTGTCAAAGCGGCAAGTGAAGTCAAGAGCGGGCCAATCAACGCGCGAAGAATCTTTGATTTAACCTCCACGCGGCGACGTAAAATTTTAGCCGCGCAGAGCAGGGCGGTTCCCATGTCGCCCGATGTCTCGCCAGCTTGAATTAAACCGGCCGAAATCGGATCCATCTCCCACGCTTCACGGGCAACACAAACGGACAGCAGTTCACCTCGGGTTACCCCGTCGAACAATTTTTCGGCTAATCTCGAAGAGGCGGTTTTCTGCTTGACTTCGCTCTCAATCATTTCTTCGAGCGCTTCTCCAATCGGAATGCCAGACTCGAGCATTTCGCCAACCGACTCCAAAAATTCAGCTCGTTCATTGTCGTTCATCGAAATGGCATGTTTGAAAATCCGCCATTTTTTCGCTGGGCGAGCATCCACTAACAAAAGCCCGCGTTCGATCAGCATGCGCTCCAGTTCTTCAATATCGGACGCCTCCGCTTCGCCTTCCGTCAAGCGCTTGAAATCGGCACTGTTGACGGCAACATACATAAAACGGCTCATAAGATGAAATTTTTCACTAAAAAACTGAAAAAATTATTCATAGGTCTATCCCGAGAACACGTATCAATTCCTGTTTTGAGGTTACCTGCTGCTGTACCAGCTCGCGAGCGCGATTTTCCAGGGAAACAAGGGGCGCTTGATAACCACTACATGTTTCGATGATCTCCATTGCGGCGATGCGGCCGCTGTAGCCTGAACCCCGACATAGCCGGCATTCATTTTCTTGGCTTCGTTCGGGGACGCAATGACAAACGCGCCTGAACAATCGAGTTGAAATAATGCCCTTGATGACCCTGTCGAAAATTTGCGCGGAGGCGCTCAATTCGAGGAATCGATCCTGGACGCCGGCGGCTGAATGACAATGGATGGTGGTCAGAACCCGATGACCCGTCAACGCGGCCGAAACTGCAAGCGCCGCGGTTTCCTCATCACGGATCTCGCCGATGATGATCAGATCCGGATCGTGCCGTAAAATGCTTTTTAAACCTGAAGCCCACGAAAATTTGTCAGAAACCGCGCACTGGCGAACCCCGGGAAGTCGGTACTCGGGCGGATCCTCCAGCGAAACGGCAGACATTCTGTCGCCTTTCAAAATGTACTTGGCCAACGCCGCCAGGAGGGTTGTCTTGCCGCTGCCAGTCGGTCCCGACACCACAATAAGCCCGCCGCCAGCACTTTTGCGGCAGATGTTATACAGGGCTTCCCTATCATCGCTGACCAGATCCATTTCCTCCAACGCCAACGCGTCCCCATGCAATAACGCGCGAATGACAATGGATTCTCCTACCTGGGTAGGGAGAAACGAGAGCCGGAACGATATCTTTTTATCACTGAATAACCGTTCAAACTGACCGTCCTGGGGCAAGCGCGTGTTCGCTATATCGCAGCCGCTTAACACCTTCAAATAATTTGCTACCCCGGCATTCAAGTCGACATGCAGCGATTTGACGTGCTGCATTACCCCATCAATTCGGTAATATAAACGCGTGATGCCGCGGCCGGGCGCAAAATGAATATCCGACGCGCCCATGCGAACGGCATGCGTCAAAACGGCCTCGACGATTTCAACCACTTGGTTTTCGAGGCCGCTCTGAAAAAGCGAGCGGATCCACAGCGAACCGCCGTATGTCTTCACCAACCCTTCGTCGATCAATTTGGATGTGGCAAGCCGCAAGTCGATCTGGGTGAGTTTTGTCTCTTTTCGAATCATGTCCGCGACATGAATCTTGGTCGGGTCATCAATGATGAATACCCAGATGCCCTCGATCAACAGCGATAAAATTCGATACCGCTTTGCAGTAAACGCTGAAATGGGCGGGTTTTCGCTGAGCCCTTCTAAATTCTTGATGATGGGTAGTTGATATTGTTGAGCCAGCCCCCAAAGAAGCTGGTATTCGTCAATTAATCCCATCTCCAGGCAAGTTGCCCCAAGGCGTTTGCCGAGCCTGGTCTTTTCAAATAGCGCAATTTCGCGCTCTTCTTTATCAATAAACCCGCAATTGACTAAAATCTCGCCTAAGTACATGCTGCGGTACCCATGTTTTCAAACAGACGGGTGAGCGTTGGATGCGCCTGTTCCAAAACATGGTCCAATTGCCCCAGCTCGCGCTTGCCATTCCTGCTTTTTTCCAACGCCGTAGCGATCCTTTTCCGGCTTGGCAGATAATTCGCGCTAAAAGGCGTCACCACAACCCGCTCGATCGAAACGCCAAATTGTTCAAATTGCTTCGCCAAACCTAACAGTCGCTTGTATGGCGTGGCTGTTCCAACCAAGCGAGAGCTGCCGTTAGTCAGGCCCACGAACAAGATGTAGCCGCCGTCGAATGCGTTGACGTTGGGCGCGATATCCAGAATTTTGTCATCGAGGACACCGTCATAAATGACGAACTCCATTACACTGTGCTTTTGCATAACAATCCCCTTTTATGTTGATACCCCATTATCAACATGGCAGGAAATCAAAAAAAACAGCTCCGAGCGGTTGGATTCTTCCTTGTTGTAGCCAGTGATCCAATTAAACCAAGAAAGCCAGCCTGGCAGTCGCTCTGAAAAAGGGATGCCCACATAACTTTTTCCCTTGGATTCCAGAATTAGCCCCCCAAGCGCGACTTCCTGACCGGGCTCAATCACAAGGCTGCTTTCTAGCTCACGCTGCTGAATTTGAGGAACCTCGGACACAACGTTCTGCTCTGCAAGAAGCGGATTAGGGTCTTTAACATAGCTGACAAGCCGCGTTATTCGCGGCCGGATATGAAGATTGACTTTCCCATCGTCTGAAACGGCGGGCATCAGTGTCATCGTCACTCCAACGTCAACCGTATGCGGTGTTGTGGTCACGATGGGCGGCGTAATGACTCCTGTGGAGGTGGTCTGAGCCTGACTGACTTTAGTTGTGAAATATACCAGGGAATCAGTTGCTCTAATACTGGCTGCCTGCCCATTTTGGACAAGCAGCTTAGGTTGACTCAGCAGGCGCGCCTTCCCTTGTTCGCCCAACATGCGCAAATTGGCCTCGAAGTTTTTTGCCGCATAGCCAATCATCAGATGAGGGGACGATGCCAGTGTAGTCCCCAGGAAATTCCCTTCCGTGATGAAACCCTTAGTATTCAGTGATTTCCAATCAATGCCAAGCTCGTTTTTGGAATCAAGCTTCACCTCGATCATTTTCATATCAATGAACACTTGGCGCTTTAACGAAGCTTGAAGTTGCTCGATATAAGCCTTTACCTCGCGGTGTTTTTTTGCGGTGGCAACCACCGTCAACAGGCCGGTGTCGGGTGCCAGGGCAACACTGGATTTTCCATTGTCCTGTTCGGACAATGAGCCATTTGGATTCTTGTTGCCCTTTTCAGATACAGTGCCTTTTCGGAGTCCAAGGATTGCTTTTACACCGTCCTCGACCGACAACCAAAAATTCTTTTGGGATACTGTTTTCATCGTCACATTGCCGCCGCCCAAGCCATCTGAATCGCCCAGATGAGTGTCACTGCTCATATTCGTGGTGGAATTGATAAACGGCAGCCCATAGGTTTTGGTCGCAGGTTCATCCGAGAGCACTAAAATCCGGCCGTGTTCATGTTTCCAGACAACCGGTGCTTGTTCGCTCATTCTGTCTAAAATTTCGTCAAGGGGACGATGGCTGGCATTCATCGTAATCATCCCCTCGACAGTGCTGGCCACATCGAAATCCACAGCCATGTCCTTGGAAAGCGCTTTCAATACTTCACTAATGGGGGCATCGACAACGTTGACTGAAGCGGAGGGCAGATTAACGAACTGATTACTTTCTACTGGATGGTCTACTAATTTGGAGGTGGCCGACAAGGGTTCGGCGTAATAACCTGCTGCCAAGTTTTCACTAAACTCAAAGTCGGTTTTTTTATTCAATGCCGAACAGCCCTGCAATAGTAGTAACAGCAAGTTCACCAGTAACAGATTATTCATTTCCTTGCTCCAACGCGCTAGACTCTGCTTCTCTTTTAGCTTTTGCGTCCTTGATGGCTTTGTTAACCAACTTGTTGATGATCAGAGAGCGCTGTTTTTCTTCTCTCTCTTTTTCTAATCTAATAGAGTCTGCCAAGGAATACTTATTCCAATGACGAAGAGGAAGAGGGTCAATTCTTTCGGGATGAGGGTTTTCATGAATCAATAGTCTTTCGCAAGTTTTGGTTGCCTCATCTTTAACACCAGTTAGTTGGTACCCAGCTCCACCAACAGAGCCAAGACGAGAACTCATCACTTTATTTGCATCAACAACACAACTAGCCAATTTGAACCGGTAAGCAAGCTCGCTCTTCATTGCAGCGCAACCGGTCAATTCAATCATCAAAGTAATGATGACTAACGTATTAATTTTCATTATTTCCCC
>Ga0208116_1000206_pt1 | contig 19526 bp, 23 predicted proteins | sample LakWasMeta9_HOW4_2_FD_183859 | JGI IMG/M metagenome (GOLD analysis project Ga0208116, IMG submission 183859) | Freshwater sediment methanotrophic microbial communities from Lake Washington under simulated oxygen tension - Sediment Metagenome... | ecosystem: Environmental > Aquatic > Freshwater >... | reverse complement strand
GTGCTGTTTATGCGGTGTATTGACAAAATTTGTCACAAAAAGACAAAAACATCCTTTAGTTACAAGCAATGCGTAGGGTGGGCAATGCTGTTTTGCCCACCGGCAACACTAAAACGTGGACAAAACAGCATCGCCTAATTCGTCTACTGCTGGCACCCAACCTACAAACAACTCATTGATAATAATAGATTAACTAGATGATCAAGCAAAAATCCCATAACAAACCAATACTTTTCAAGCTATAAAAACTAACACTTGGCACGCCCCCTGCTTTAACCATTATGCACACTCATTATTGATCTTGTGCAGATCACTTTTCCCACTCAAATAAAGGAAAAACAATGAACATACAATTAAACAGACCACAACAAGGTTTTACCTTAATCGAATTAATGATCGTTGTGGCGATCATCGGTATCTTGGCGGCTGTGGCGATTCCGGCTTATCAGGATTATGTTACTCGTGCAAAATGGCAAGATGCTGTCTCAGCTCTTGAGTCCACTAAACTCCAAACTGCTGAATGTATTCAAAACTCTGCAGGAACCGCTAGTGCGTGTGATACTGATGCAAAACTAATTACAGCTAATGGCGGTTCATTTGCAATGCCAACTAGTGCATCAAACACTAATATTACTATTGCACGCGGCACCTTCACAGGAACTACAGCAGTCTTTACACTGGATGATACCTCTACCGGAAACGTAATGGGTAACTGTACAGTGACCGTCACAGGAACCGTGACTCCGGCCAATGTGAATTGGGCCTATGTCAACAGCGGAACTGGTTGTAGCAAAGCTAAAACTGGTGTAGGTACCTAATTAACATATTTATAATGATGTAGTGAGCAAAGCTTTTCTGCCACACACCTAACGAATAACAACCAAACCATCCAATCCTTCACTGGGTTGGGTGGTTTTTTTATGTTTTAAACATCCTTAAATGTATTTGGCCTAACAATGATTTTCCGCAATCCCACATTAGTAGTTTCTCGCTTTTTGGGCTGTGCTTGCGCCGCACTTTACGGGTTAATAGCACCTTGGTATTTGCTAGAGTTTACCGGCCCACTTTACGATAGCGCCAGACTCCTGGAGCTAATACTGCTCATCCCGATTGCGGCTCTACTTATCGTTATTCCAATTTGGCGACGCCAAGCCCTAACGGTGTTTACTTCGATTCCAAATACCATAAAAATCGGGCTTAGAGCGCTTTCAATACTTGCACTAACAAGCAGCATACTCGCCCAATTTCCAGAAAAATCCTTACAAGAAATCAGCCTGTTTCTGTTGTTGTTCATGTTCGGCATCATCTGTCAGTTTCTGACCAGTAATAACAGAACATTAATGGATCGTTTATTTATAGCGACAATCTTATTGGGCGCTTTACTGTTTATTTGCCATTTTGTTATTTGCTATCTAGCAGCAGTTGTTACCAACATTCCTTTTTCATGGGTTACTCCATTTGTCAGCTTTAGTAATGTACGATTTTTTAGTCAGTATCAAGCTTACACTCTACCAATTTTGGTTATTCCGCTGGTTACATTCAAACTTCCGTTTCGCTGGCGTGCAGTAACGCTTATCCTTTTAGCCTTTTGGTGGGCATTGCATTTTGCCACTGGCACTCGCTCGGTTTGGGTTGCTCTGATCGTTACAACGCTATTTTTGCTTATATTCTTAAAAGATCGGGCACGTCAGTGGCTGATATGGCAATTGATGGGAATGCTGATTGGGGGGATTTTCTACTTGGCATTCGATTATTTAACGTTAGACAACAGTCTTTATGGACTAGGCAGCATCACCAAAAGAGGGTTAGATGATAATGGCCGCTGGCCCTTGTGGTTAAATGCTTTTGAAATGATTAAAAATCATCCTTTGTTAGGCATTGGCCCGATGCATTTTGCATTTAATAATTTCACTATTGCCGCACATCCTCATAACTCTATTCTGCACATTGCCGCAGAATACGGCTTGCCTGCCGTATTGATAGCCGTTTATTTAGTGGTTGCCTTACTCAAGAAGGCTGTAGTGTGGTGTATTAAGCCAACTTACAGCGAAAACCCGCAAATCAACATTGCTTTAACAGCCTCGCTCGTTTGTGGTTTATGTGATTCACTCTTAAGCGGCAATATTATTATGCCGCACAGTCAGATGATGCTGTTTATGATTGGCGGTTGGCTGATCGGTCGCAATCAAGCAACGGATTTAATTTCTGTCGAATTACAACCTTTACAAAGCAAAGGACGAACTTTAGTTTTAGTTGCCGTAGTTTTAGCTGCTATCACTATCCAATTGAATGACGTACAAAGTTACTACTCATATATGAAGCGCACGCAGTTTTCTGTACCTGAATATGCTCACCCAAGATTTTGGAATGATGGCCATTGGCCCGCCGAAGAAAAACCATAGCATCGTTAAGTCAAATAATGATGACCATTAAAACCGGCTTTTTTATGTCAACAATTTAAGCAGGCTTAGTGGCAGCAAGATTATTAGGTTTTTTGATTGAGCAAATTCAATTGCAAACTAATTACATTTCACGAAACGTCAGACATAAAAAAGGGCTGCTAATGTGCAACCCTTTGATTTTATTGGTGGGGTGTTAGGGATTCGAACCCTAGACCTATGGATTAAGAGTCCCCGCAAATCACTATTTATCTCTGTTGATTGTCATTCAATAAATCCCATATTTTTACTATAAATCAATATCTTGCTTCATTTATCTCCATTTGTTGTGTTGATTAATATTCAGCGATATACTGCAAAAGCGGTTACAAATTGGTTACAAAAATAAGGCGGAATTATGGCGAAGTTAAAGTTAACGGCAGGAAGGGTTGCAAGCTTCAAATGTGATGAAGGGAAAGTCCAAACTTTCCTTTGGTGCGACGAAGTTGCGGGCTTGGGTGTGCGAGCAACACCCAGTTCAAGTGCCAAGCGGTATATTTTTCAAGCCAAGATAAAAGGCCAGACCATGCGCGTTACGATTGGAAAGGTTAGTGCATGGAGTATTCCAGAAGCGCAAGCCGAAGCCCGCCGCCTCCAAATCATGATTGACAACGGTAACGATCCGCGCGAAGTGAAATCTGATAAGGAAGCCGCAAAAGTTGCCGCTAAAAAAGCTAAAGAAGCGGAAGCCGCCGCTATAGTAATGCAGGCGGCCCGCGAATCGGTGACGGTGGGTATGGCATGGGCTGAATATATCGCCGCTCGAAAGCCTTATTGGTCCGAAAGTCATTACCATGACCATGAAAAAGATATGCATCTCGGCGGAGCTGTGCGGAGTCGTAGCACTGAGCTTACTAAACCCGGCACACTCGCATCGTTGGTAGAGGTCCGCCTTATCGACCTGACCCCGGAGCGGGTGGAAGAATGGGCAGATGCTGAAACATTGAAGAGACCGACACGCGCCAGACTTTCATTACGATTATTGAAAGCCTTTCTTTTTTGGTGTGCCAGACATCCAATGTATAAGGCAATCGTGACTGCCAACCCAGCACAAAGCAAAACCGCCCGCGAAAGTTTGGGCAAAGCCAAGGTTAAAAATGATGTGCTACAGCGGGAGCAGTTGCCCGCATGGTTTGCCGCCGTTAAGCAGATCGGAAACCCAGTGATTAGCGCTTATTTGCAAACATTGTTGCTTGTCGGTTCTCGGCGCGAAGAACTGGCCGCGCTTCGATGGACTGATATTGATTTTAAGTGGAACAGCATAACAATACATGACAAAGTTGAAGATTTTCGAGTTATTCCATTAACGCCCTATGTAGCGCATTTGTTGGCTGGATTGCCGCGCCGTAGTGAGTGGGTTTTCTCAAGTCCGACCGCCGCATCAGGCCGTCTGACTGAGCCACGCATTGCCCATAACCAAGCCTGTGCTATTGCTGGTCTGGATATGACTCTGCACGGCCTACGCCGTAGCTTTGCAACACTGTGTGAATGGACAGAAACGCCCGCCGGAATCGCTGCACAAATCCAGGGCCATAAGCCGCAAGGAGTTAGAGAACAGAACTACATACGCCGTCCGCTTGATTTGTTGCGGATGTGGCACGTAAAGATTGAGGCATGGATGTTGGAGCAAGCCGGAATTGTGTTTAATCAGCCAGATATGGGGCATGGTTTGCGTGTCGTTAAATAATCCGCTTGCACTTAATGTTTTGTAACTTATAATTCACAATAATGTATAAAGTTGAAGATTACTTAACCGAAGACGGGCGAATTCCCTTTAAAGAATGGCTGTCGGCGCTTACTGACCGTCAAGCGAAGGCGCGGGTATTGACGAGAGTGCAGCGCATGGCTGCTGGCAACTTGGGCGATTGCAAACCATTACAAGATGGTGTTTGGGAATTACGCATAGATCATGGCCCCGGCTATCGTGTCTACTACGCTCAAACAGGTAAAAAGCTGTTGCTGTTGCTTATCGGTGGCGATAAAAGTAAACAACAATCCGATATAAATAAAGCCGTAGACTATTGGAAAGACTGGAATCGGAGAACGCACCATGAATGAAGCATCAAGACCCCACGACCAAACCGTTATAGAGTTATTGCGGGAAGACCCTGATTTTGCAGATGAGTATTTAACCACCGCATTTGAAGAAATCAACGAACCCGGTGGACGGGAAGCTTTGTTAGCTGCTTTACGGCACATTGCCGAGGCTCAAGGTATGGCAACAATAGCTGAGCGAGCAGGTATAAAACGTGAAAGCCTCTATCGCGCCCTGTCCCCCAAAGGAAATCCAACAATTAAAACATTACTGGCCGTAATGGGTGCAGCTGGACTGAAATTATCCGTACACCGGCAAGCAGCACTTCATTAGAAGCAATAAAATGAGCAGAATGCACAATCCAGCACACCCCGGCGAAGTATTACGGGAATGGCTACCAGAAGATATGACGGTAACAGAAGCTGCAAAGGAATTACAGATTTCCCGCGTCATGCTTTCTAAGGTATTGAACGGCAAGGCTGGAGTGACGGCCGGGATGGCCTTACGCCTTTCGGTATGGCTTGGCACAACCCCTGATGTTTGGCTTGGTATGCAAACGCAATGGGATCTGTGGCAGGCCGAACAGCTACCACGACCATCTATCAAGATGGCTTGATAGACAGGCAGCTTAGCTTTATTAAATGATTATGTTTATCCGCCCTATCCGAGCAGTACTTTGAAAAAAGATGTTTTATAAGAACTGGTCAGTATCTCCGATGCTGCCGTTAAACATTGCATATCGCGCTTTGCTCTGTACCCTGTGCAGCATCTGTGCGGATATAGCAATTCGCCTTGAAGTCTGGGGAGCGGTGCTACAGCCGAAAGTTGGGGGCATATGCAAACAGAATTCGACCTCTGGAAAACAGACAAAAACAGCGCCCAGTATTAAATTCGCTAAAAAGCTTCACGCAGCCTGATAGCGTATCAAGACAAATCAAGCAAAACTACCAAGGGGTGCGAACATTATCCCAGTGACTCGATACTATTTCGGAAAGCCTTCATTTGCACTTACCTATGTGAACTGAACGGGCAAAATCAGCCGCAACAGTTGCCGACGCTTACTGATTTATTTTTTTGTTATGTTTCAATATGTTATGTTTTTTAGTATGTTATCGCAGGTACGGAAACATACTAAATATCGTTAATAATCAATGGCTTATTGATTTTTAATGCTGTGACTCTATAGTGATCCTTAATATCAACAGAATTGAGGATCAATCAATGGCAACCACCAATCAATATATCCAGCTAGATCAAGTGACCTGTCCAACGGTGCAAACCAATGCTGCGGCGTACTATCTAAATCGCAAGCCACAAACACTAAGGTCGTGGGCCTGCCTAGAAAATGGACCGATCCGGCCACTTAGGATCAAAAACCGACTGGCGTGGTCTGTTGCAGAAATCAAAGCATTGACTGGAGTTATATAATGACTACCCAGTCATGCAAAAAATTCTACTTTGTCAATAGTGCAGACTGCTTCGCTATTGACTGGACTTTGTGTTTCCAGGCTTTCTGGCTGGTATAGTTATGGTCTTGTTAGTCCAAGTGGCGTCGAAAAATCGACATTTGCACGAGAGCTTTGCTTAGCTGTCGCATGCATCATTCGATGCGCCAAGTGCGCTATTATGTTAAGTATTAATCTGGCAGTGATTGGCGAATTTTGCCCAGCTTGTGATGAATCCATTTTGACTGTAGAGGAAAAGCGCACGATGAATCTGATGCTGGAATTCAACGTACAAGTGAATGCGTAGATTGTTGATCCAGATTACATTGCAAATGTACGCAAGAAGCTAGCACTTGACCAAGGGGAAGCTGCCGAGATTTTCGGTTGCGGAGTCCATGCCTCTTCGCGTTAGGAGAATGGAAAAACTAAGCCGCTTTAAACGTTAGTTAAATTATTTAAAATGGGTATTCAATTAGCACCGCTACCCACTATATATTGCGTTGCTGCCAAAATTAAAGCCATCGGCAATATCAGTCTCAATTTAGAACCACATACTAAACAAATAAAACCATCTGGCCACCGTAACTTGATCAGAAAGGCAACACAAGAGTCATTGTCAGGAAACCACTTCACAAAATACCTATAGGTTCGCGAGTAATCTCGCCCCGCTTCTAGAACCGGTCTTGTTTTGGTTTGATGATCTAATTCGTTCACCACTATATTTTGTGTCAGGAGGCGCTAATTGACTACCCCCTTTATTTAAATTGCTTGACCTGCATCCCGATCCTATCAATGAAGTCAGGACGATTTAATAAACGTGTGCTGACGCAAATCTACAAATGTTATGGTTGCAGACATTCATTATCAATGGATTGGGCAGTAACTGACCGCCTCAGTCCGGCCAACTGCAGTCATTCACTTTGCCTCAATCTCGGCCCTCTAATTGACTGCTTCTTGATCAAAACCAGACACCCGAGAATTACACAAATTGTTAAAATCCTTGCTTTGGTGGATCTTTGTTATGGACACTGCCTGGGAGATTATGTGGAAATCTTATTATTTAGCACCGCAAATGACTCTTCGCTGCTCACCGCGCAATTTGCTGGAAGATACAGAGCAGTTTCAAATACCCGATACTTGGCGCCTTCTTTGTTGTCCAGGACAATTAATTTTTACATTCCCACCTTCTTTTCTGGCGAAACCAAGCACCGCATCCATGCCCACACCGCGTCCTGAAACATCCGTTAATTTATCAGCAGTTGAAAATCCGGGAAGGAAAATCAACTCAGCGGTTTTCTCGTCGGTCAGGATTTGGCTTTCTTGTATCAGTCCATTATCTAATGCCTTCAGGCGTATTTTGTTTAGCGGCAGTCTGCAGCCATCGTCTTTGATGGCTATTTTGATCTGGTCGCCTACCATTTCCATTGCCACATCAATACATCCTTGAGCTGGGTTACCAATGATCAGGCGGTCTTCCGGCTGTTCCAGTCCATGGTCGACGCAATTCCTGAATAAATGCGTGAAAATATCTTTGATTACGCCAACGCTTTGGTTTTTCAGCAGTAATGTGCCATTCCGGATAGCCACCGCCAGCTCTTTTTGTCCAAGCTTTGGCCAATGCCGGCAAGGATTCAATGATTGCCGCGAAGGATGTGTCAAGCGTTTCCGTGCCAAGCAACCGTAAGGTCCTATGGACAACATTTTTAGCTTCAATCAAATCGTGAATGTTGGAATGACTGACCTTTTCCAATAGCTTGATAGTTTCCTGAATATGATTTCTATCTACCATGATGTATTTTTCGATGCTGCCTCTACGGCCGGGTCCTTTCCGCCCCAAGCTGACTTCATTGATCCTGGCGTAATGCTCGACCAGTTGACGCACTTGCGCCTCCTATCCTTTGCCAGCTTATCCTGGCGCACTCGCTTATGGGTCGCCCCCCCATTTGCTTTAAAAGCAAAAAATAACATTGATGAACGGCTGCTATTGAAAACTCACTTTTTGGATCGTCAATTGGTATGCTAATTCTTCCCCATATGGCTCCAGATCGATAAGGTTTGATTAACGAATCAGCGAACTCCAATAAATGGCTTCGGCCGCAACTGTTTCAATGGCGGGTAAAGCCCAGTTATCCTGTTCGATAAAGTAAATACTGTCATCAATAGGAGCACTTAGCGTATCGACAATGCCTCTATCTAATAAACCTACGGCAGCCAAAGGAAGAGGATGACCCCACCGGGTTAATCGTAAACTCTGTATTTCTTGTTCTGTCAGTTGGTAATAGGGGTAAACCTCATTTTTTAATTGTGCGGAAATTCTCGTTTTCATATCCGCATAGGCGTCTTGGGAATACAGTTCTGCTCGTCCGCCATTATAAGGAAATGCCTGATAAAAACTAAGCACGGTCTTCTCACTATCGGGCGAAGAATAATTGGCATTGATGATATCGGTAATTCCTCGTTTTTTTGCATAAGCAGCTACTTTATTGATATCCGCATTACCGGAACCTAACCAATACAGGTCGTAATCTGATTCTATGATCGGACGATTGATGAGCAGATTGGCTACTACATACGCCCGATATTCAAGTTCGGCAATAGCCGCTAATTTTGCGGCAGGCATTTGGTCTATGAGTTTTTCTGCAACAAATTTAGGGCACGACATTATCACTTTATCAGCCAGAATGCTTTTAACTTGATTGTTCGCATCAAGGTAACTAACCAATACACCGTTTTGCTCTTTTTTAACATCAAAGACCAAGCTTCCAGGAAGTAAATGATTATTCGGAAGTGCTCGGTATAAATGCTTTAACAATGCTTCAGCTATATGTGAATTACCACCCGGAAACACTGCGATATCCGAAAATTCTGCAGCAAAAAAATTAATGCCCGCCGCTGCGGATATTTCTTTAGAAGACCCACCGAATGAGGAATAGCAATAATGTTCAAGCAATGTGGTTAGATGCGATGGAAGGGCGGTACCGGCCATTCTTTCTAAATGGCTTTTGAAATCTTCCTGGTCAAGTTTGTTGATATATCGGCGTAAAGTGGCATCTTGTGTCGGGTATTCAGGAAATGTATTGCCGCCTTCGGTAATGAACGACATAAAATAATCATAGAGCCTTTTGTACGTTGCTTTGTGATTGGGTTCAGAATTGCCAGACCAGAAATTTTCGATCAATTTGCCATTAATAACGACATTGCCTTCACCGCCTCTTTTTAAAGTCCAATCATTGATAATGCCAAGGTCTTTGAGGAGTTTATATAGCCCTGAATCCTGCTCGGGCTTGATTAAATAGGCGGCGCCGATTGAGTATTGCAATCCTTTCCAGGCTTCACCTTTGGCATTGCCACCAAAACGGCTGGCCTGTTCCAATATTACTGGTTTTTTGTCGCGCAATAAGTAAGCACTCATCAAACCACTCATGCCGCCGCCAATTATCACCAACTCCTCTTTTCGAATCGGCTTTGTTAATCCTCCGATAGATTCAATATAAGACTTTTTATCCCACAGAATATGATGAGGGCGTGAAAAGTCATCACCTGAAAAAACTGAGTGATCATTAATCGTTCTGTTGATAGGACTGATCATGGAAAAAAAATCGCTTTCAGAAGAAAGAAGCTCTTTTGTTGCTTGTTGGCAAGCCGGTAATAAAGGTATAAGCGGGATCAGTCCAAGCCCTTTTAGGAATGTCCGACGGTTTATTGTTTTCTTGTCAATTCGTGAGCGTTTTTTATCCATCTACTAATACCATTTATTATGTTTTTGATTCTATACCTGTAAATGTGCTCTATTTTTTATTGGTTGTCAGCATGATTATTGTCAGTCCAGTGTTTCTATTGTATTGACAGTATAGGGAGGAGAATACCAGCTAGAGGCAGCTACTTTGGCTTCGGCAAATCAATCAAATTTGATTGTCAGTTAACTAGATTCGTTATTTGAAATTGGCGAATAAATAGTTTAGGCCACTATGCAACAGCGGCTTAAGCCGAGGATGATTACATCCAGAATGCAATATCCACATTATCAGAGACGGGTACCGTTGAGTTAGATAGTGAGCTGGTAAAAAACAGCATGCTTTACCTCACATCAAAATCAATCATATCAATGAACCGAGTTAAAGAAATTCTAAAATAAACTATCCAAGGCCTTCTCCTTGTTAATCACCCGGTAAAACTCAACAGGGTACCGGTTGACCCAACATTGAAAATGTTGCCACTTTAGCATTGTGTAATCATCCAGAATAATTGCCGTGGTTTCACTGAGTTTTATCAATCAAATTTAAAGCATAAATCCTATAGCATCATTTAGAGCTACGAAATCATCATTTCAAATCAAGTGTGCTCATCCAATGGTTTGTGCAACAGCTTAAATGCACAAAGGCCATTGCTTCATAAAACCAATCTGCATGACGAAATTTACATGCGATCAAAACATTAGCGGTTATGTACGATAGCGTACCGATTTTTCTAAGCGTTAGGTTTATAAAGGTACTTGGAGTGTTAGTTGATTTGTCGATGTGTCAAGCACGTGACACGGGTGGGGACGCCAAGCGAGTGCAACTTAAAGCCAACTCCTGAAAGCACCAAGTAACAGGCAGTTGTCTTGCAAGATGAAACCGCTGCCTAATTTGACGGCTCAGATTGGAACAATCCATAAGAAACCACATTTTCTAGCCACGCCTTAAGGTGGCGTCACTACAACCCAAAAAACCTAACATGAAAAATTTTTACTATATGAAAGATTACAAGTTGGCTAATGAGTTGGCGAAACAGGCAACCGCGGATGCCAAACTGGCCTCAAGCAAAAATAATTCACCTCAACAGCAGACAGAGTCAACAGCATCGTATGCCTTGCATGACGACCTTCGTAGCGTGAGTGAGCTGCTTGATTGCAATAGTCACTAATAACGGATAGTGACAACACAACACCTACAACATAGCGAAGTTATGGGCTTAATGACTTGCTTAAGGTGGGTACGAATTTATATCAAAGTGTGAAGACAGCGCTGGGCATAGCAATAAAAACTGCTCATTCTTGGCTGTGTAGTTGTAGTTATTTTATTTGAATAATCACTGGAGAATGCTATGAAAAATAACGAAAAAGAGACAACAAAAAACACCGATGTCATCCCCACCTCATCAACTGATCGTCTGATTTCATCCGACGAATTTGATAATTTACTGGATGATTTTTTCTCTCAACGATGGCCTCATTTATCTGGTCGGAATTTCCCTGCAGGGTTGGAAAGAGGTTTTCCGAAAGTCGACATTGTTGATCACAATAATGAGGTAGAGGTGCATGCAGCATTGCCGGGTGTAAAAAAAGAAGATGTAGATGTTTCAGTTAATAATCATACGATTACTATCCGCGCGACTATTAAAGAAGATAAAAAGGAAGAAGGTAAATATTTTCGTCGTGAAATCATACGTGGTGAATTTCAGCGCACTCTAACCTTGCCAGAAAATGTCGAAAGCGACAACGCAAAAGCCTCATTTAAAGACGGGATCTTAAAAGTAACTATCCCCAAAACAGAAAAAAATAAGCGCAAAAACATCGAAATCAAATAGTTCAAATTTAGTTAATGTGAATATTAGGATAGTTGTGTCAACCAATGCTCTGTGGGATTTAAACGTTGCCGATGTTGACGATATAACAAGTTATGAAGAAGGTAATGAAAGATGGATAATAACACCTTAATCAATCAAGCGCGGCAACTTTATGCGGTATTGCAGGTGGAACAATGTGCGTTATCCATAGAAAACAAAACTAAGTTTGATCGTCTTGACTACTTAGTCATGTGTGCATATTGCCGTTATCAGCGTCGATTAAATCGCTGCGTTTGTTGTTATCAGCATCGGTCAGGTGACTGTGATCGGGAGTCTTGGAATAATGGACGCCGGTTTTGTCCACCGCCCATTAGTCATGTGCATCACCTCGAAGAACAGCGAAGGGCATATTTGCTTAAAAGCGCCTACTCATAAGTGAGGTATAAAATCCACGGATAATGAGTCGTTAGCTAGATGTTTTTCAGTCATAAAACATTGGGGTTTAGTGGCGGTTTCAGTCGAAATATTTTCGAATATTTAACCTTCATTTTCGAAGTGATGACACTAGTCGATTAATGTGATGAGACCGGTATCTAGTAAGAGTATATGCGGCGACATTGTCATTAACTGTTAATACTCCATTAGTATTATTCAATGCGATTAGACCATCACAAACCCAACCACGCCCTGCTGGTCAATATGTGCTTACAATTTGATTTCCCCCCGAGGTTATCGGCTGAAAAATTTATTGCAATCCTCAGCAGTAAAACAGATGCACAGCTGGTTTCCAGGCAGCATTGCCTGAAGACTTATTACGATAGCTTTGATTGGCGACTTTATACCAACGGTATCACTTGTGAATTTAACCGTTCAAAAACAGCATCAACTGTACTAGTAACAAATCTTGAAACTAACCTAATCTCCGCAAGCGCAGAAATTGAGGAAATCCCCGCGTTCAGTCGAGAATTCGAATCCGAGGAAATACGTAGCGTCTTAGAGCCCCTATTAGAAATGCGCGCATTATTACCCTTATGCACTCTCGATTATGAAACGTATCATCTAAACATAATCAATAGTGCTCAAAAAACCGTACTTCGGTTAGATTTAGAAGAACACGATCTGCTACCTAACCGGGTCACATTGAAAGTAGTCAAAGGTTACCGCAAGGCTACCAAACACATTATCGAATTACTCACGACGAAGCTGGGCTTAACGCCAGCCAAGAAACCCTTGCTGCTTAACGCCTTAAAACTGCAGGGCCGTAAACCGAATGACTATTCATCAAAATTGAGTATCAAACTGGAGCCTGACATGCGTGCTGATATTGCAGCTAAGTCTATCTACAGTCACCTACTCAAGGCCATTAAGGTGAATGAGCAAGGTACCATTGCCAATACCGATAGCGAATTTTTGCATGACTTCAGAGTCGCAGTTCGAAGAACCCGAGCGGGACTTAGCCAACTGAAAGGCATATTACCGAATAAAACTAGCGCGTATTTTGCTGAATTTTTTTTCTGGCTGGGAGAAAGCACCGGTTCTACCCGAGATTTGGATGTTTATCTGTTAAATTTTGACCACTTCAAAAGTAGCCTACCCGCTTCAATCCGTGATGACCTCAACCCGTTATATGGGTTTCTTCTGACCAAACAGCAACAAGCGCAGAGGGAACTTGCAAACAAACTACGTTCCACCAAATATGTGTTCTCACTATCGGAATGGGAACAATACCTTAAGAAACCAGCACCGCTAAAACCGGCGGAGCCCGATGCAAAGCTGACCATTAAACAACTGGCAGACCAAAGGCTATGGAAAAATTATAAGCGAGTTATAAAGCAAGGTGACAGCATCACCAAACATTCAACTGCTGAAACATTACATGAATTAAGAAAGTCCTGTAAAAAATTGCGCTACTTAATGGAATTTTTCCAAAGCCTTTATCCTGAACATCAAATAAAACACTTCATTAAGCACCTGAAAGAACTCCAGGAGGTTTTAGGTAATTTTCAGGACTTGTCAGTACAGGAAAGCACACTAAAACTGTACAGCGAAGAAATGCGAAACGCCAACATACGCGCTGATACTCTTGTAGCCATGGCTGTTTTAATTCAGAACCTAGATACGTTCAGACGCAGCGCGCGCAAAGACTTCGCCGTTAAATTTGCAACCTTTAAGCACGAAGAAAACCATTCTGCGTTTAAATCGCTGTTAGCGGCCACAGACTAGTACAACATTGCCGAGTTTGTTTAAACGACCTCTTAATACAGACATTAACGGCCAATTTTTCGAGGCCAAGCTCATGCAAATTTCTGTCACATGATAAGAGTAGAATGGAATTGCTTTATATAGTTAGTTGATGCCTCACTAAGAGATTAGTCCATGACAATTCTAACCGACGATGTTAATGCACCTCCCCACACGTTACACCATTTTGATAGTCAGCTGGAGCAATTACACGGCTTAGTGCTGGGCATGACGGGGCTGGTGATGAAGCAACTGCTTCAGGTCTTGAAGGCGCTTGAGGCTGGCGAAATACATTTGGCGCAAAAAATCCTGTTGTGCTGCGAAGAAGTTAATCACTATCAACTTAAAATCGACAGCGAAGTCCTGGAAATCATAGCCCGGCATGCCCCGGTAGCAAACGATCTGCACACTATCATTTCAACAGCCAAGATTGCCGTTGAGTTGCAATACATCAGTGACGAAATATACCGCTTAGCCCGGCTGATCACGGTGTTCTACTATCCGAATACCATTGACCACGATTCAAAACCATTTGCAGACATTGTTAAAATTGGCGATCTGATCAGGAGAATACTGGGCAAGCTTAGAAGCGCTTTGAAACATAGGGACTCAATTCCAATCCGCAAGCTGTTGCAGAATTTTCTTAACTGCGATAAAAAATTGCAGGAAGGCTTTAAGCACCAGGTCACCAACATGAAGCAGAACCCACGCTTGATTGCTAGAGCGCTGGATGTCATGCAAATGATGAAAGCGCTGGAGCGTTGCAGTGAACATTGCCGGACTATTGCCGAACACTTGATTTTTAGCATTGAGGGGATTGATGTTCGTCATAAAGCCAATTGGACTCAAGGCTAGGCTTAGCATTCAAGTACAACGTTAATCTAACGATTGCACTAACGTCATCGTTGTATCAGTAAAAAGTGCATGAAGACTGACTATTTAACCTGTACCGTAGTATTTGCCACTTCAATGTCATGCTCAGCTTCAACGAGTAAAGACTATTCAACAGCAATACGGATGTCCTCCATGGCGAGCAACAGCCTTGGCTCTTCATACCCCAGTGCGACTGATGCTAACCAAATATAAAGCACTTATGCCTATCATCCAAAAGACACCCAAAGATCCCTATGACGCGATTTTAAAACAATTGCTTGTTGAGCTGGTTGAGTTGCGTGAGACCATCGAAGTCCATGCCAAGCAACGCCTCCAAAAATACCAGACTAGCTATCATGCGGGCTTATTTTCAAAAAGCGCACGCAATCTCGCGCACTATCTGGCGATGCGGCAATTTGATCTGCGCCATTTACAAGATCGCCTGGCACAAGCGGGCTTATCCTCATTAGGTCGTTCAGAATCGTGCGTGTTATCAACCTTCGATGCGCTAATTGAGGTATTAAAACGTGCCACAGACACGTCCTATCAATCCAGTGGCATGAATCCCAGCGAAAACGGATTTAATCAGGGTCACCAGCTACTAGAACAACACACCATCGCCTTGTTCGGCTCATTCCATGATCACAGTAAAGCCCATGTCATGGTCACTTTGGGCACTGACGCCTCATGGGATTATGCGCTGGTGAGTGCATTGCTGGAAAAAGGCATGACCTGTGCGCGTATTAATTGTGCCCATGATGATCCCGTTGTCTGGCAAGAGATGATTGGAAATGTCCGTCGCGCCGAAACGGAACTGGCACGGCCTTGTCGAGTACTGATGGATTTAGCCGGGCATAAAATCCGTACCGGTGCGATTACCCTAGGCCCCGCCATCTATCGTATCAAAGTTCAAAAAGACCGCACCGGCAAAATTATCGCCCCTGGCTATTTAATATTAACCAGCCAAGTTAACCCAACGACGGATACTGATGGCTTATTCAGAGTGACTATCCCCAAAAGACTACACAAAAAACTAGGTCCCAAAATGGTCCTGAGCTTTATTGATACCCGCAAAAGACAGCGTTATTTGCAGGTGGAAAAAGCTCTTTCCGATACGGACTGGTTAGTTAGTTGCCAGCAAACAGCTTATCTGACTTCCGGCTGTGCCATACAACTGTTGTTGTCGGATCAGTCAGACAACCAGAAAACGGTCGGCAAATTTAACTTGGGCGAATTTTTAGGTGAGCCTTTAGAAATTCGCGTGTTTAAAGGCGATGCGCTGTTATTAACGGCAGAACATATTCTTGGGAAACCGGCTGAATATAATGCTGATGGTGAGTTGACGCATCCAGCGCAAATTGGTTGCACCCTGTCATCAGCAATCAACAAACTCAATGTAGGACAACCCGTGTGGATTGATGACGGCAAACTGGGGGCAGTCGTTGAAGACGTAAACAAAAAAGGTGCGCTCTTACGCGTCACCCAAGCAAAAGCCAGTGGCGTCTGTATAAACAGCGATAAAGGCATTAATTTTCCAGAAACCGATCTTGAATTGCCGCCATTAAGTCAGAAGGATTTAATCGACTTGGATTTTGCCTGCGCACATGCCGATTTAGTCGGTTTTTCCTTTGTCGAAAGCCAACAAGATATGGAGTTGTTAATGGCTGAACTGGCAAAACGCAACGCGGCGGAGTTGCCTATCATTGCCAAGATTGAAACCAATCGTGCCGTAAAAAATCTGCCGGACATTATCCTGGGTACTATCGGACGCTATAACCTGGGCATCATGATAGCCCGAGGAGATTTAGCGTTAGAACTGGGCAGCGCAAGACTGGCTGAAATCCAGGAAGAACTGCTGTGGTTATGCGAGGCCGCACATGTCCCCGTTATTTGGGCAACACAAGTATTAGAGTCTATTGCCAAGAAAGGCACCCGTTCACGGCCAGAATTTACCGATGCCGCCATGGCTGTGCGTGCGGAATGCGTGATGTTGAACAAAGGCCCCTACATACTGGATGCGATAGAAGCACTAGTTAATGTGATGAGCCGCATGCATGAACACCAACGAAAAAAGTTTTCGCGCTTGCGCGCTTTGCAATGGTGAGCCTTGGTTTATTGAAGTCATTAATATCCGGGAGAGACTGCATTCTGCATAGTACAACTCTTATTGTCTGCGGTAGACTTTTAATTGCAGCTAGGTGTCCGGAGAAGTGTTGACAAATCAAAAATTGATTTAATAATGGACGGGGAATTTTAATTCTGCTGTTGAACTAGTAAAGAAGAGTTAGCGATGAAAATCAGTACACCGGATCAAGACTACATAGAAAATGCCAGACGTCTAACTGAGGAGGAGACTGAGCGCTTGCAATCCAGAATGTCCGAAAAACTCACACGCCAACTAAAGAAAGAAAAATTTAGCACGCTGGAAGCATTGGCTATACAGCTTCAGAGGGAAGACGAGCAGCTCAAGGAATGGCGTCAGGCATTTCGTAAAAACAGTGAAAAAGAGAAAGGTTAAATTTCACATTTAGCGTACTGAGTAGGCAAGAAAAAAATACTGACGTTGTGCGCCAAATGGAACACTGCATCAACAATGGTAAAAAAACTATTTCTCAAAATCCTGCCGACAGAAAGACGCCAGCGTTTGGTAGGTTGTCGAAAAAATTCCATTGATTTCCCCTTGCATTAAGGGTTTAAAACCACTCTAAGCGATATAAATCCTGACGTCGATTAGAAAGATTACGTGCTGCACCGCGGGTACAGACTTGTTTTAATAAATCCAAATTAACATCGGCAATCAGTGTCATTTCAGTATTAGGCGTCGCTTCTGCGAGAAGCGCATCGTGGGAAAAGGAAAAGTCACTGGGGCTAAAAATGGCTGCTTGCACGTATTGTATGTCCATGTTTGTCAAACGCCCGCTTATCGAACCAGCAGCCATGCTTGCTTATCTGACCATCTATACATTTTGATTACTGATTACATCACGTTGGGCGAGCGTTCTGTCTCCTTTTATTACAAATTAATCGAGTAACAAGTATTAAAATTGTCAAATTTGGTAGCATTAATTTAGATAGTTCCATAGTAAAAACAGCTTTCTGTATCTGACTCAAAATTCCATCATAACGGAATAGAACTAGAGATATTTTTCAAATCCTCAGCACAATGTGCTAGCCGCACCCTTGTTGATTTACACCCAAATTGTTTTTCAGCAGTATAAATTTCTGAATGTTTATAAAATAAATATCTATTAGATAATTGTGTCATGGAAAACAACGAGCTTGTAGCGAATCATTTTAGATATATAGAGGTGCCATCCGCCGCCAATGATAACCTTGATGAGCTCTACCATCCCATTCATGTAAGGTATGTCGGATGCCTTTTTGCCGAAGAATTTGGCTTAATGTGTGATTATTTTGCAGAAACGGATCGTCTTTCCCTATTACCAAAATAATGTCCATTTTTTTGAGTTGATCCAATCGCCAATCACAATTCAGATTAGGCAAAAAATGCGTGGGGGTGTGAAAATAAACGTTTTCGTCGTAATAACCGTCAAACAAATTCCGAAAATGCTCAACATTCAGCGTTAAATCAAAGCGTCCTGAGAATGCAACGAGTTTTTGAAACAATTGCGGATGTCGGAAAGCCATATTGGCTGCGTGGTAAGCGCCCAAACTGCATCCGAAAGCGATCATGCATGGATGCGGGTTTTTCACGGAGATAAAGGGCATGACTTCATGAAGAACATATTCTTCAAAGTGCAAATGGCGTTTAATTCTATCTGCGGGATGGCGCCATGAGGAATAAAAGCTATCGTGATCGATACTGTCTAAACAAAACAGTTGAATGTGCCCGGCTTCGATTTTGTTGCGCAAACTCTCGACGATTCGAATATTTTCATATTCGTAAAATCGCCCATCGCGTGTCGGGAACATCAACACTTTTGCCCCGGCATGACCAAAAACCAGCAATTCCATATCCCGTCCGATATGCGGACTGTACCAGCAATGATATTCGCGATTCATAGCTCGAAAAATAATTAACCAAAGAAGGTTCTCAGTTCCTGCAATAAAGCCTGTTCCTGGGCTGCTTGATGAGAATATTCGAAGTGCCCAGCCTCAAGTACGAATAACTTTTTTGTGCCGGTCCAGGCATTGTATATGGCGAATTGTCCTGGGGGCGCGACAACGGGATCAAAAAGGGCGACTGCAAAATGCGCGGCTTGCAACCCATAACAGGCTGCAGTAGCGGCATCATAATAGCGTAATGTTTCAGACACATTACCATGCTGCCGCGCATATTCCTGTACCGCAGCGGCGCTGCCACAAATGGGCAATTTTAAACGTAGCGGCTGCTGTCCAAAACTCGGTACGTTAAAATGAGCGCGTTGGATACGCGGATCCCACGGTACCCCTAAAGCACCAATCCCGCCTCCGAAACTGATCCCCATATAACCAATTTGTCCGGTAACCTCAGGAAATAAAAACAACAAGCTTGATACCGCCAGCCATAAATCATCAACGCAACCTCCCAATACATACCGTTTAGGATTATCTATATCATGCAGGACATGATATTGCGGCTGATCGGAAAAAACGCTGCAGCGGCTACGGGATAATCCACGAAAACAGGGAAACAATAATACTGCACCGGGAATCGCCAAATGGTAGTCCGGCTGATCTCTGCCACCGTACCCGTGACCTACAACGATACCTTGGGTAATCGGCTGATACTTTGGCACCAGCAGCCAACCACCTACAGTGATATTGTCAGTGGAGTGATAACTGAGGTCGTAACTATCATAGTCAGCGTGATCCCCATCAGAAAGTTTTATGAGGGGTTGTGGATCATGGTGTAACACCTGTTCATAACGTTGCCGCCAAAATTTAGCGAAATCTGGAAATGCCAGTGGCGCGGGTATGGTCAATAGATCTGCCAAGCTATAGCCG
>Ga0208116_1000205_pt1 | contig 19578 bp, 42 predicted proteins | sample LakWasMeta9_HOW4_2_FD_183859 | JGI IMG/M metagenome (GOLD analysis project Ga0208116, IMG submission 183859) | Freshwater sediment methanotrophic microbial communities from Lake Washington under simulated oxygen tension - Sediment Metagenome... | ecosystem: Environmental > Aquatic > Freshwater >... | reverse complement strand
TATTACACAGATATTGATCTTCACTGAATTTAATCATTCTGGGAACATTGTCTTTAGTCCCCTTGCAGCATGAACAAATCTCAATTTCTGGTGTCATGTAAATCCTTTTTGTTGTTATTGGTTAAAGTTATAAGAATATTATAACATACTAATGTGAATTTGTCAAGTTAAAATATAACGAAATATATTAACCATGATAATAGAGTCATAATTGATGCTCCATAGAATTCAAATACCCCTGCAAAATATCCACCCTTTGAAGATTCAACCCTAACCCAAATAACAGAACCGATTGTTATAATTGTTGGTATGATCCACCAACCTAATGTAATTGTCATAATATTTACTCACATGAAATAATTTGTGCCAAATCTAACACGCAGTCCCATCGCGGGTCGTGTTTGATCACATTCTCTCTGTTGTAGTCTTGGAATATATTAGGATTAACTTCACAGTACCCTCGTTTAGCTGTAGATGACATACATTCAATATATGTTCTGCAATCTCGGTAAACATGGTATGGGAATAGTGGTTCCATCTCTACAGCTTTGGACAATGAATCAGTGGCGATTTGGTCTAATGATCCACGGATAAAAACGATAGTTTCTTGTGGGTTACATTGTTCTTCAATATATGCCTTTAGAACTAATAACCCATCTTTTGCTGGTAAATCTGATTTAGATGGAAAGAAAGATTTTTTCTTTACAATATCACATTGCTTATTCCACCAATCGATTGTGCCCCTATCAGTTTTTCTTCCATATACTTCAACTTGCTCTCGTACAGAAAACTTTACAAATAAAGTGTTCTTAAACAGCCCATTGACGGAAAATGATTCTGATTCTAAATCGACAAAACAAATTGCCGCAGATAAAATAACAGAATTACTTTCTGTCCCTAGCGTTTCAATATCTAAACATGCTATTTTCATTTTTTGTCCTTACATACACTCGTATTAGGGGTTGAGCTATTTTCGACCTTGACCCTTTTAATTATTTGGTCATGTGTAGATTTCAAATGCTCAAATACCACTAGCGTATATGACAGAAAATCAGACTTTTCTTTTTCTGTCATTTTTCCAGCATCAAACTTCGCCTTTAGTTTATATAATGTTCTAAAGTCTAATTTTTTTGGTAATTTAATCATTTTGTTGGACACCAAGTTTTTGGATCTTTCTTTTCTCCATGATACTCAACCGCCAGCTTTGACTTAAGCATAAACTGGGAAATATCTTCCCCGTTGTAATCCACTTTACATAGCCATCGTGCAAATTTATCATTGGTACAATCAACCAATGTTACGGTTTTATCGAGGATCTTATCAGACAAAAGTTTTTTGGCATTCAACCCATTTTCTTTTTCAATAGCACACTTTGAGTGCACTTCTGGCGAATTGATCCCGTCAATTCTAACAGAAATTTCTTTCATTTTCTGGAAAGGTATTGTTCCAAGGTAGATGTGGATAGTATCTCCATCCAATACCTTCGTAACTTGGGTTTGGTACATTTCGGTAGCAGTACAGATGCTAGGTAAAATCAGTAATGTAAATACTAGGTTTTTCATTAAAATATCTCTGTGGATGGAGCAGGAACAACTATATAATCTTCGATGATCATATCAAATAAAAATGACCTATCTACTTTCTCTGTTAAATTGAGGGCTGTTGCAATATGGGTCGCAACCGCCCATTTATCAAAACTTGATTTATCTTCTGTGATGATGAAGTTATATTCGTTTTCTCTTAAAACTACACGATCATCATCTGGATATTCTTCCCCACATACTTCTGCGTTTGGTGCATGTTTTTCTCTAAATGTTTTGATGTCTTCTACCCAAAACATAATATCAATGTCATTTGGTTTAATAGAAGGGCAAATATATTTTGACCCCGTTAACAAAACTGCTTTTGCATCTTCACACATCTTTACTACAGGATACGAAAACGATTCTTTTTTCCAATTTCGTAAGACAAATGTGTTGATTTTTCTTGGTGGGGTAAGTGCGGCTTGCTCTATAGTCATGTCAAAATAACTCATGCTAATTCCTCTAAACTGTTTGCTGTGTCTTTGTCGCTACGGACGCATTTATAAATTGGGAGAAAAAGTGATTTCATATCATCACCTTTGTTTTCTATAATAGCATTATACTTCACTTCAATGATTTTGTCAATATATGATTCAGGATCATCACGTTCACCTTTATTTTGTTTGAATCCACTACCAACATTGACTTGTAATTTTCCACAAGATGTTTGACAGATAAGTGATCCTAACATACCTTCAAATTGTGTGCCTTTGGCTCCGTAATTAAAGCCCACAACCAAAAAATCTCCGGTCTTCTCAGCCTTTAATTTAATAGCACCGGAAATACGTTTTGCTTCCCAAATGGCATCCATATTCTTTAGGATACCCCCTTCATAACCTAAAGCCAAGTTCCGTTCATATTTTTCCAGTGCTTCCTCTAAGTTATAAACTACTTCATTTTCTACCACACGAAGTTTTGATTGTGTGTCATCAATCAGGTCTAATACAACTGAAAATCTAGCATCATATCGAAGAGGACTCTTTCCTATAATGAATTCATTATATGGAATATAATCCCAACAAACAAAAATCAAGTTCTTAGCATCTTCCTCTGAAATGGTATCTCTAATTGCTTTAGTTATAAATCCGTTTCCTAATTGTCTATCCGCAATAACCCCACCTGGAGCATATAACAGTTCACCATCTAAAATGAAATGGCTTTGATCCTTTACGGTAATATCATCAAATGTTTTAATGGATAACACATTACCGTTTCTGGTGGTAACAGAAATACATTTTCCATCTTTAAACTCAAGATTAACTCTGCCACCATCTTCCTTTTTCTGAAAATATGCAGGGTATGTGATTTTCTTGATAGATTTCTCCTCATATTTCGAACATAATTGGACAGGATATTCAGGAATGAAATTCTTACCAAATACCTTGTTTAGTAATTTACTGCTCACTCCACATTTCAGGTCCCGTTCGATGACTCTAAGTAATACTTCCTGATCATCTTCTGTTAGCTCATTGAGTAAGTATTTTACATGCTCAATTGCAGAGTTTCCAGTTTTAACTCTTGTTACAACATTATCAGTTAATTCATGTAAAGCCCTAGCCAATGACATATTACCACTGGCAAAATCTGAACTAGGGCGTTTCTTAATGAAATATTTAATTTTGGGATTATATGTAAAATAACATACGTTCTCAAATGTGATGTTATCCTTGTGTAACTCAATGATAGCCAATTTATCATTGGTTGATGGTGTGCTCGCAAGCTGATTTAAAATTGTTAAAATGCTCATAATTAATGGTGCTCTATAGGTCCAATTTGTAGTAATTCTGTAATCACCTCATCTAGTAGATAAGGTGTGCAATTATTAGTATCCATTCCTATATCTTTGATTCGACCAGTCAGGTTTGATGGGAATCCGTGTAAGTGTCCATGTAACATAAAAGAGCCTCTACTGGAATCTTCCCAAAACGCTATAGGGTGATGGAACATGATGATGGAATATCCTTTATATTTTAGCTCTAATATTTTATGCACTGAACTAAAACATGATATAAAAGCGGGTTTATTCATGTATCCTCTATCATGATTACCCATGACAAGAATTTTATTCCCATTTAGTTGATTTATAATTTCAGCAGTTTTTGTTGCTTTACCGAATGATACGTCACCTAAAATATAGACAGTATCATGTGGAGCAATTTTTGAATTCCAGTTTTCCAGTATAGCATTGTGCATCTCTTCTACATCCGCGAAGGGTCTAGTTGAGGCACAATGTTTTAGGATATTTTTGTGGAAAAAATGTAAATCCGATGAGACCCAAGTTTTTGATTCTTTACTCATAAGTCGGGTGATCGATGGTAAAGGTGATTTGCAATTACTACAGATATGTCATCTCTACATTTCACTAATTGATTGTCACTACTGATAATATAATCAGCAATAAATCCAATCTTAATTTCATTATTCCAGAAAATTCCTAGACCCCGCCCTTTTAGTTCATTATCTAATAGTTCGGATCGTATAAAATATTCACAATTTCTGTGCCGCACACTAGTATAAAAATCATTTATTTTTGTAATAAGTAATTCGTTTGTCATAGTAATTTTACCTCAAATCGATCTTTCATTTTCTGTTTAGTGTCTTCTGGGACATTGTGAATATCATTGGATCCATGCCTATTTTCCACAATTAAAGATACTACTTTGTAACCATACTGCTCAGCTAGGTCAAAGTAAGGTTTCAGTTCTTTTTCTGTAGTAAATGTATTATGAACGGCAATGTTATATTCTCCTTTCATCCACCATTCAACTTCTCCCTGACACCATTCATGGGATTTCTTCACATTCTGCGGTTTCCAATTATAGACCCCATGCTCATCTTCATGGTAGTAATCTGCACAAATTTCCATTTGTACCACTCCATTAGTGTATAACCCTACCGCTAAATTGGATTTACCAGAACCGGGGCACCCGCGTAATAGATACAATGTTTTCATATTATAACACCTAATTAGTTTTTTGTCAAATAAAAAGGGGCTAATTAAAGCCCCTTCTCTACTTATGGATAAAACTGGTGGATAATATCACCTAGTTCTGCTTGATGACTTGCTCCAACTGCTTGGAAAATCCATTCATCACCACTTCTGAGTAATGACCCCACTTGAATAGCCGTTGCATTACCGAAGTCTTCTAGGTTATATACACAAATTGGTTCATTTGTCTCATCATTGAAGATTTGGATATATGGATTACGAACCTGTGCAAATGATTGTTTACGTTTTCTTGCATCGTGAATTGTGACCACAAAAGACAATTCATCAGCCGCTTTATCAACCTTCGCCAATTCAACCTTGATCCATTCAACTCCGCCAGACAATTCATCAGGTGACTTTGTGATAGCACCATCATTTGTTTGAATGTTAGGACCTTTGTCTTTGCTGTGGTGGTTGTAGTAAACAAAGTAGTCTTCTTTAACCAACCGTGGACCAGTAGGAGATTCTCTCAAGCCAAACAATGACACATCAAGATCATATGATGGAAATACATTCTCTGGGGTTTCCCAACCCAATTCAGCTCGAATTACTTTAAGTTGATCGCTTTCCTTTGTCAAGTTAAAGGTATCATTTTTCTCTAATTTAAAACCATGTGACATATTATATCCTTACTCAGTAATTTCGTTTTTGTTGTATTTAATCGAAGAGATCAAAGATAATACAATAAATGTAGCACCTAATCCACCAGTTACAGCCTCTGAAATTTCATAGAATGTACTAATGAACATAATGGAGGCTAAACAACCGATAGCCCAAAATGCTCCCATCTCAAGATACCGGTATTCATTTAGAGTACCCTTTTCCACTAGCATAATAGTCATGGATCGAACAAACATTGCACCAATACCCAAACCAATTGCGATGATAAACAAGCTGTTGGTAATAGCGAACGCACCAATTACACCATCAAATGAGAAGCTTGAATCTAATACTTCCAGATAAATGAATGATGCCAAGCCTGTACGAATAACCGCTCCAGTGTCATCTTCCTCACCCAAAACCAAATGTAACGCATCAACCGCAATATAGACGACAATACCCCAAACACTTGACTTCATGAAGGCGAATGCTTCCTCTGCTCCGTGAGTGTGCTCCAAGTAACTAGAAACCGCTACAGTCAACACAAGAATGATACCCGCCTCTACTGTAGTGATAACCCCTAGTTTAGTCAGCTTATCTTCAATTCTTTCAATCCAATGAACATCCTTTTCATTGTCAATAAAGAACTTCAAGAACACCATGAACAGGAACGAACCACCGAACCCCATAATATTAACATGCGCAGAGGTGATAGTTTCCTTGTATTGGTCTGGTTCGAAAATTGCCATACTTAATGCTGAGAATGGATTAATTTCAGCAACTACGCTCACAACCAAGAGAGGGAAAATGATTCTCATACCAAATACTGCAATCACCATACCCCATGTTAGGAAACGTTTTCTCCAAACGGTATCCATGACATTTAATTCCTTTGCGTTGACGATAGCGTTGTCAAATGACAGCGATACCTCCAGAATCGCAAGAATAGCTGTAATGAATAACCCAGTTGGACCACCGATCAAAAAGCCTAATGTAAGGCCAATTACAGCGACGATAAACGAACCTTTAAAATATTGCATCATTATATAATTTACCTTTATTGTTTATTTAAACCGTTTAACCCACTCTGCGAACTCATCGTTCAACAGTTCATCATACAACTCTTCTTCGGACTTCTTTGTGATGTTTGGGATTGATACATAGCCAACATTTGGATACGCATCGCCTAACTCTTTCAAGAAATCAAAATGTAATGAACCAATACCAACCAATTGCCAGTAGATATTCAGATTCTTTGCTTCATCCAAAATTTTTCTGGTACGATCACGATCATTATTTGAACCATCTGTGATGATAATAGCCAACACTGGAGGAATGTTACCATCTGTAGAATTATCATCTTTCTTACCACCAAATAGATTCGAGAAGAACCCACCAACTTTGGCAATAGCCTTCGGTTTTACGGTATCACAGATTGCTTCGATTACAGGAGCATAATTTGTATCACCAGAATCCCAAGGGGAACTCCAATTCAACTTGATATTTTTGTTAATATAACCATTGATATTCTTTTCGGTTACGGCATTTAATTTAACCGCCTTGCCACCGAACACATACATATCCAGAATTTTATCAACATCAACAGACATTGAAATGGTGAAAATACGGTCGGTTACAGTTTGTACAGTGCCATTGTAATACAAACCGTCCATTGAACCTGAACCATCAATGCCGAATACAACATTGCATGGGATGTTATTAATTTTACGCTTTTCCAGTACAAACTGGACCTTCTCAAGATTAAATGCCATTATAAAATACCGTATTTGTTTCTGATTGTGGTTAAGTAATCGGCCTTTGCTTGTGCCAATAATTCTCTCGTTTTAGATCGTTCCTCTTCTCCTGATCTATTAATTGTTACAACTTCCTTAAATGTATCAATTAATGTTTTGTTCACCTCCATTAGGGTTGATGTATCCACTACATCACGTTGTCCTACTCTTGCAGATAACACAGCTAATTCTTGATGCTTTCTAGCACTAGCAAGCATTAAATCGTTGTTTGCATTATCAATGCTATTTGCCAATGTTGCCGCTTTTCCGATACCAAGTGCATCGCTATACATTTTAGCGGTACGTTTCCACATGGGAATCGTGATTGATTTGATAACCTCAAACTTCTCTAGTAATGTTACACCACTATCTTGTATGTGTCTAATACTGGGGGCAGTTTGCATGGTAACAAATTGCATCTTTTCCAATGTCATCAAACGTTTATCAAAACGATCAATTTGCTGCTTCAATGCATTTGTTTCTTCAATTTGCATTGGAGTCATATCAGACCTTGATGACAATCGTTCATATTCTTCCTGCTTGATTTGTAAAACTATTTTAGCATCATTTACCAATTCGGTCAACAACAAATAATCATCCATATTATTTTTATAGGTAATTGACAGTTGGTTAATTTTTTCTTTTAGAGACTCAACATTATCATCTATTTCATTGATAACGCGATTCATCTGGGTTTCTGTGCTGTTGATATTGGCTAAGGTATCTTCCTTAACATCAATAAACAAACTTTTCAATTTTGTAGCGAATGATTTGTCTTTTGACTTATCATGCTCTACCATTTTCATAATAGATGACAACTGTTCGACAATAAAGTCTACCTTTGTGTCATCCATTTGTTGAAGCATAAGGTCAGACTTTTCCGAAATCTTAGCGATTTCATTTTGCCCAAATGACAATACTGCCAATGGATCATGGATTGTTTGAAGTGTTTGAACTACCCTTGGACTATAGTTTGTCGTGGTAATGTTTGATTCCCGCATTTTTTGTACGTTGATTGGAGTAAATGTCGCGACCTCTGTACGTGGCGAGTCTAGTTGATTAAGTTCTTTTTGAAATAGTGGTGTTGCCATTTTCATGTTTTCATTCTCAGTTAGCATGAGAATATTATACAACACCACCTAATTTTTGTCAAGTGCTTATGCTAAATAAGTAGCAAATTCTATAATATCTTTTTTTCTGGTATGTTCTATTCGAGCAATGCCGTTAAGTTCCATATTATAATACAATTTGATTGCGTCAGTTTTATCCATTAATGACCGATATAGTTCAGGTTCCAGAACATAATACATCATTTCATCTGAATGGATATTATATACAGCTAAACGTATAGGTCCAATTTTTGATTTGACATTTCTGATGGGCGTTACCGCAAAGCTAACCTGCGATCCTCTTCTTCCGTTAACCGAAATGGAAACGGTTTTTAAGTCACTCTTACATGAATCATTGAAGTCATATCCCTGTTCGTTCACAAATTCATAACCGCCAATGGTAGCAATGGTTTTCTCCATCAAATATAGGCAGTCAAAATGTTCAGGGTGGGATAGTATCCAGTTTTGAATATCTTTTGGTGCAGAGGAATAGTATGGACAATGATTCAGTACAATATTTTTTACAATGTGTTGCTTCTTTTTGAAATCTGTAAATAATAGCTGATCGCTTGTAGGAGGAGGTTCTGAGGTGGGTGGGGGTGTATTAGGCCAGAACTTACTAAAAATTGATAAATAGGATTTGATTTGTTGCATTGAAACTCCTTGTAATAAAGGGGAGCATCATAGCTCCCACAATACTACTTAGGAAGTATCGAATAACTATTCTTCTAGGAGCATTATTACTTCATTTAAAGCTCTGTGCCTACCCAACATTTCTGCTGCTGCACAATGAGATTTCAATTCAGCTTCACCAAATTCTTTACGTTCAAGTTTAATTTCCCATCCTAAACTGGTATCTCTACGCAGTATAGAAATGTATTCAATGTACGCATTTTCAGCTTTAGCTCTTATACGTGAAATCTTTTCATCGAGTTGTTTATCCCCACTCATCTTAGTATTCATCATCAAACCAAACATCATCTGGATCAATGGAGAAGATATTACCAGTACCAAAACCCCCATAGGTGAATTGGAAGTATTTGAAAAATACTTCTGCCTCCTCCTCAGTCAGTTCAAAAGTTGTGATATTTCCGGTTAAGTCTTCAATGCGATCAAATGTATTATATTCATTTGATCCGAAATAGAACTCTGTATGACCTTTATCAATTATGAGTTTAACAGCATTAACCCAGACATTATAGTCTTCTTGTGATTGAAACACTTTGAATTCTTCGCATTGAAATTCATCCGCCCAATCACCACTATACTTTGCTAAAATTTTCATTCAAACTCTCCATTATTAAATTTAATTAAAAACCATTCACGGGCCACTTTAGAGCCAGCACTACCAATATCTTTTGGTTCCAAACCAGACTCAATAATAGTATCTAGTTCTTCACGGATAGCATCGGTAGTAATCCATTTGATAAATGCACCCAAGTTAGTTGGAGATTTCTCCAACCCATTCATTTTCAGATACTCAAGACCTTGGTTCAACCGATTTTCGGTAATGATCTTATCAACACATTCATTGATAGAATTTACCTTCTCAACATCAACAGAGGCGAGTTTTTTGACCTTCGAAGAGCTGTGGAGAGACCCCTTAACCTTCCACATGAATTTACCACCGACATATGGTTCCGTTACGATTTTCCAACAAATCCCTTCACCGATTCCAGATACCCCGAAGAATTTACCTACGGGACATTCTTCTTCAACTTTTTCAGTGAGAGCAATCAATTGATTTGTGACTAATTCTGGATGATTGAAATCTACTTCAAGTTCCCATTTACCGAATGTGAAAATATTAAAAATTCTAGCACCATCTCTGTACCCAACAGCAGAAATTAAATCTTCATCAGCTACCCAGACGTTTCCAGTATCTTCTGTATCAGAAATTAGTTTAGCACCAAATGCTACAAACATTTTATCTAATTCGGATACAGCAACTCCTTTCTGAATCCCTTTACCCACCCACTCTCCAAATAACACAATTCCTTTGAATTTAGTAGGGGCATATTCGAACTTTGAAAAAATGTCTTGGAACTCTTCTCTATTCTTATGAACAAATGTAGCAAATCCAAAGTTATCGTTTTCCGGGGTAATAATCCTTTCTCTAGATTGTGCCCACAAAGTTCCATCATTCAGAATCCCAATCCCAGAATTTGATCCATGAATTTTCGTCGTACCGATACACTTTAGTTTTGGTAACAGAACATTTGGGTTGTAAATTGGATCACCATTTTCATCTTTACCAAAGTAACGGGTGGTATCCATTACTTGTCTAACCACATTTCTGAATTGTTCGATATGTGGAAACTTAACCATAATAGTCATAATTCCTCCTTTTAGTCTTCAATGTGGTTATCATTGAACAGCCCAGCCCAATAAACTGTCTGTTTAATATCATAATCAAATGTTTCCTGTATAACTCTAGCAGCAGCATCGTTTGACAATCTATGTACATTGAGATCAAGGGGGAGTTTTCCACACAACTCATCAAAGATATTCATAGCAATATTACAATGCCAACTCCATGCGTATCCAGCATCTGCATGAATTTCGTTCTGTAAGGTATCAAATGCGTTCTTAATTTTCTCACTCATCTTCATTCTCTAAAAATAAACCATTAAAAATTGATGGGGTTTCTGGTGTAAATTCAATATTATAATATCGAACAAAGAACGGTAATCCTCTCTTTTTCATTTCCTGAACCATATTCTTTGTACCGTTACTTTTACCATCCCACATGATAACAGCAGAATCTGCTACATCAGCCATTTGAGCGTTTCTAATGAAACCTGCCACTTTACCATATTTACTCCAATCGGCTGGATAAACCTCAAGAGGAATATCATTGTCATCTGCATAAATTTCACCCAAGGTATCTGCTCCGGTAGCATGACCGGAAATTACCGTTGTGATCTTATATCCAGATTCTTCAATAGCATCTACGAGATAATCATAATTAGAAAAATCTCTACCCCCAGCAATAATTACTCTCATTTAATTACCATAATGATCAGAGGAACATTGTTCGGGATGTCTAGCCCAAACTGAACAAGGAGACTCAGCAGAAATCTCTATAATAACCTGAAACGCAACTAATAATCCAATTAAAATATATAACACCGTTCTCATACTTAAATCCTATTCAATTTATCACACAAAGATTGAGCATACTGTAATTTTTGTGTTTTTGTACTGTAATCTCCAGTAAGCGTCATCATTTCATCATGTTCGAAATCTCCAGACACTATAAACACTTTACCTTGATACTCCCGTACTGACCATTCTTCCGTTTTCTGAATGTGTCTAGTATTCCACTTTTCAATACATTCTTCTCGGCTATCGGCATGAAGTTCAACTCCACATCCACCGTAATGTTCAACACAATTAAATACATAACAAGCTTTATCGCCCTCTTGGCGGTCCTTGAATCTGATATATTTTTTTATATCCCATTCTTCAATGTACCTCCAGAACAACCCAGATGGGTGAAGAGTATCTGGGTCATCAAGGTCTGGTAAATGTCCACAAAACGGGCAGGGTAATAGATCATTCATATATAAAATTTGCCATCTTTGGTAGTAGGATCACAGGAAATTATTACGTAGTCACCTTTACCATATTTTTCATCTAGAATTTTTTCTACACCAGAAAAAGTATATGATTCAATGAGCAGTATATCCCGGCCAGTTCTTGGGATTCTATATCCATTAGTGCCTTCTTCAAACTCAACTTCTACTTTATAAGTTTTCACAAAATTTCCTCAATCATTGGTACGTCTGTATATTCTATATAATGAACGTGATATTTTGTCCCACCAACAATATATTCTTCCGTGTATGACCTCTGATTATTCCACTCATCAATTGGATCCCTCTCCTGGATTGCTTCCCAAATAACCAAATGTTCATCACCAAAAAGTTCTCTGGTGATAGGTTTAATGTTAACCAATCTGGTACTAGAATGTGAGAGCCCTCCTATAATTCTCTTAGCTTCTTCCATATTACCGTTAGCTTGATATAATGCTTTCTTACAGAACATTAACCCAGCACCAGTATCTTCACGTAATTTCTTTACTTTATCTGCGTTAATCTGTTCTTTAATATACGCTTGATAAGCTTCTTCTAATTCTTGTTCCTCAGAATAACAGGTTTCCCATGATTCACCATAACCAGCTTCCCATACCCCACTATAATATCTGCGATATAGATTAGGATAGCCGTCACTCATGGTCACATATTCAAAACTAGATGGTTCAATACTGTCAATTTTAAACATTTAATCAGTCCACGCATATAGTTTACTATGAACAGTATACAACAGATCATCAAAATTGTCAAGCAATTTTCTATTGTAACGTTCACACATTACTTCGATATTACCCTTTCGCCAAAATGCATCAGGACAACAGATAAGCATACTCTTGTTAACTTCCCCAACATATCTACCAAATTCAAGTAAGGTAATAGGCGAAAGGGCGTTTGGATCGAAGTACATGATGATCATATCACATTTATCTAACGCATCCAACTCCCAATTAACTTGTTCTTTGAACTGTGGATTGGTTACGGTTTGTCCCCATGATGAATCCCAATCAGATCGGCGCGGATTAAAAAATGTCACATCTCGATAATGTTTGAACTCATCCAATACCATCTGTTGCCATTTACTAGCCACTCCCATTTCAATAGAGCCAGCTAAGAAGATCTTTAATCCAATTGCTTCACTAATATCATCTGGGGCTTGAATTTCTAACATATATCACCATAAATTTTGAGTGGAGTAATTTGGAATTTTATTATTCATAAAATATTGTCGCACAATTTCATCGGCATCCTTTCCTTTAAAAATGTTTATTGCTGGGTGGAAGTATGAATAAGATGAATACTCTTTACCAATTTCAGGTAAAGATTTACCTTGCCAGCGTTCTACCAAATCAATAATTGTAGTCTTAATAAACAAATAATCCAATAAAACGCTTTGCTCAATTGTTTCAATTAACTCTAAATGCCTTTGGTCTACCATTGCCTTAAAATCATCGATACATTCCTCAATAACCATCTTGGCAATATCCCTTTCATTGATTCTATCCAATGTTCCATGTAACAGACAATAGCTAGGATATTTGATCTTTACTCGTTGCCCACTCGATAGTACGACAACAAATCCTTCTCGATTCGTTTCTTCATCATGATTAATTGATGTCAATGCATCTGATATAGACATATTATCGTAAATTTTTGCTATAGGGATACCCCACCATGAAGCATTAATAATCAAAGAATGGCATAATATGTAATAACCTTCGTTGGTATGTCGCATTGCGAGCAATGTCAATTTTGGCTCATCGCCATAATCAATAACCACCCGGTTCTTAGGGCTAGTATACTCAAAAATCGGAGTATATCCCAACCCCAAATAAAATTCACAAAAATCAGCATAGAGCAGATTATCACCAAAATCCCTTTGACAATGTTGAGCTACTTCACTATAAAATGATTTCTTGGTCTTATAATAGATTTTATCATTAACCAAAACCGGAGTAATCATGGAGCCATCCATCTTGTCCATGAAAACTGCTCCAGTAAAATCAAGGTCATTGTACTGGGTTGAGCTATGCCCATTCAAGTTATGAAACTTCTCAAACGGTCTACACACAATTTCACCAGAGGAATTAAAGGTGATACCCCTTGCTTCGTAGAGATAGGGGTCATGCCATAATGAGTTATCATTGTAGATATATGATACAATAAAAAATGATTGCCCATCAACAACTTCTTCTTTAATTGATATTAAATCCTTTGGTATTTTATTTTCTACATCCTTGTAGAAATTCTCCAGTTTGATCGTAGACATCTAGTTTTAATCCATATTACATTGTAAAACTTTAAGATACTGTTTCAATTCATCCCTGTACCGTTTTACGATAACATAAGGAGCACTTGTACAGTCAAAATTATTGCTATTGATGAATTCTGTTACTCGGTGTTGTTCTTCATCAAATAATCTATAAAGTAATTCTACATTATTTGATTTACTAGAAATAACAGTTAAATCTACTTTTCTATCATCCAAACACTCTCGGTACATATATCTCCCACCATCACGAGTATATGTACCTGTATACTCCCCAAAATATGAATGTTTTTTATCCCATTCTACTGTTATGGGGTAAAACGTTCCCCAATCAACGTTAACAACAGTTCCAACATTGTCGTATCCATCTTTAACTCTATCACCTACTTTGAATTGCATACTTACCCCTTCAATTGGCTTAAAATTTGCTCCAACATTTCCAGAGACATACCGTAATAAGATAAAACATTATCCCGTTTCATTCCAGCAATCATTTGTTCTAGACACTCAATACTATATTGTAGATTCATAATTATTTCGTAGGAGTACTTAAATCAGCTTTAATTCTGGAATCATAATTAATGGAACCCCCTCTGCTATACTCCATAGTGCTTGCTGCCAAAACATCCATGCCTTTGGTGAAGTTTCCTTGTGCAAAGTTAAGTGTTTTACCAGATAGAACGCCAAGACCAGCAGATTGAGTTTCTACATCAGCAAAGTTTGCACCCAAGAATACCACTTCGTAACCACGTTTTTCCCACTTACCAATCAACTCTTTAGAATTGAGTTGGGTGTATTCCTTACTTGCTGTATCTGCACCATCAGTCATAACAACTAGGATGGATTTCTCTGCATTATCCTTAAACCCACGTTCAATTGTCATTGCTACGGCATCATACAATGGAGTCCAACCACGCGGAGCTACTTCATCGAAAGCAATTTCATGACACTCTGTAACTACAGAATCTCTAATAGTTTCATACATAACTTTCTTGTTAAAGTTATCATAATCAAATGACGCAATAAAAACTTTTGAATCTCGTGGGAGTTTTCTGATGTATGAATTAATAGATTCAACTGCTTCCATCATCAATGGTTGCATGGAAATTGACCTGTCAATTAATAAATAAATGTTCATTCTATATTCCTCTTTTTAATATGTACAAGAAATTATAACACAACTTCTTGATTGTGTCAAGTGTTATTCTTCGTCTACTACTGTCACCGAAACCTCTGTATCTTCATTTATGGTATATTCGGTAGTAGTTGAGCTATTAGAGCAACGAATGACTCTATAATCATACCAATTGGTATTAAGTCTGATAAGCTTGCAACCTTCTAACCCCTTAACCGTGTTTAGTGATACAGGTTCATTTTGTTTTTCGGTGGGAGGAACCGTTTCTGGTTCACATCCAATCAATAGGAATAAACATCCAACTAATATAACAATACCACTTTTTCTCATTAATATCACCAAAAATCTACTTTAAAAGATAAGTCATCTTCTTCGGCATCGGAAACTATAACTTCCGCACCGATAAGGGACTCGAAATAACCAATCCAAAATGGGGAAATAATATCACGCTCTTTTGTTTCAGAAACTTTCAACCGTATACCATCCACATCATATGTCCCATGACTCACAGTTGCCTTTGTGATATAGAAATCGGGATATTGTATTTCTCTTTTGTCTGAATATTGCATAGAATAAGAATTCTTTTTTATATAAACCTTATAATGCTCTTTGATGCGTCTAAGGTTTTCTTTGGCAATTTCTAGGGATTCAACAGGAAGATCAAGAGTATCAGAGGTTTCATATGACTTGAAACTATCCCCAGTTTTATAATCTATTCTAATATCAAAATATTTACTCATATGTTATTGTATAATAGTCTGAAATACCAACATTATGTTCACCCAGCAAGTTTGACAAGAATTTAAATTCTCGATCATTACCTAATAAAAATTTACTTGTATCCCGCTCTGAATTTCTAAGGCTACATAATTCGATAGGAATTTTATCCCAGGTTGGTTTATCTACAACATAATACTGTATAACCTGTTCTCTATACTCTCTAATTATCATAACCACCAGTATACGTATAAAATTAATTTCCTATGTTCATCATAATGAACCTCTGCAATGGTTTTGTTATCATTAGTCAAATACGTAACACAGTCACCAAGACCATAATATCGGCCTTGCCAACCCCTAACTAGTAACCGTTTAAAAACCAAAAGATCATTCATTTTATCGCTATGTAAAACGCTATGAGACATCGTGTTTCCCCTTGTACTCTTTACTGAGTTCAGCTATGTATGGAACGCATTTCCCACATTCCATACATTTAAATTCATGTACCACCTCTTTAGCGGTTTTACCTCCCTGTAAAACCGCTTTTATCATTTTGTCATTGATATTTCGACAAACACAAATTATCATGCTTTTCTTTTTGTTGGATACTTAACCGGTAGCGTACCGTTTTTTCTTTTCATCTCTTTTGCGGTTCTAAAAACCCGATATTTGATTTTCGCTTCAAATAGTTCATCTTCGAATTGATACATGAATTTACACCGATCTGCTACAGCTAAACCGATTTCGAAGTCAATAGTAGAATAGAAATGATATTTATAACCGTATTTAAAGATTTCGCGTTCCATTTATAACCCCCAAAAAGTATATTTGATAATTTCTTCTTTTAATACAGGTCTAGCATATCTAAATCCCACATTATTGCGAATTCTAAATCGGTAATCGGTTATTGATTTATCACATCTGGTGATTATTTCCAAAGATACCTCTGGATTATATTGGTTGAGATCCGCATCATAATCACTTACCCAACACATCATTCCGGTTTTGGGGACAGGTTCATACCATTGAACATCTTTATATAAGCGATATCCATCCTTATACATATTACCCCAAAACGATACAGGAGCATCAAGTGAACTAGGAATCCCATCCAGTAACAAAACCCCGTCCACAATCTTAATTTCTGTACCCCAGGTATCGCCATTTCTCAGTACATATCCAGCAACCAGATAGGTAAATAACTCAGCAATATTCTTATATTTTACTTCTGTTTTAATCAACATAATCTAAACTTCCTCTATAACATCATAAAGATCCCAATCTTTATCTGAAATATATTCTACATCACCTTTTCCACGAGTTTTGTACAATTTACCAATTTCAAAATTAATCATGATAACATTTCACAAAAATTATTTTATCTTTAAGAAATTGCTTCAAGTCTGATTTAACTGCTTCACATTCCCTTGGGAATCGAAATTTCTCGGTTGAAGTTGCTATATTACCAAACCCTACGGTATAAATCAATAGTAATGTAACTGACATATTAACACGCAAAGGCTAGGCGTTTTTCGTTGATAATCCATTCACGATCTCTATCAACTGGAGTATCCAATTCTACAAGGTAATATGGAACTGGAGAACCTTCAATGTATCGTAATTCTTGTCTGATAATTTTCCCGCGATTCCCATTCCAACTATCAGATATATCAATCACGGTGACATACGAATTAACAGGAAATTTGTGTTGTACTTCTGTCATATCATTTCTCATAATAAAGTTAGTATAGTCATAGATTTACATCCTAAACGCTTCATCGCAAACTACCAAGCGATAAATCACTTCGGCTTTACATTCGCTCTGCGTTCGTTAAGCATTGTTGACTCCCAATGCTGTTTAACATTATAATCGGTATCTAACTTGGTTCTCGTTAGATACCATTAATGATTATAATTGTATATATTATATCACATAATTACTAAATTGTCAAATTAAAATTTCAATTCAAGAACAGGAATACCTAGATAAGTTTCAAACCAATCTGCAACCAATCTCCGATGACAGAAATCTCCAGGCTTTTCATAACATAACAATGTTACATTCTCACCATAGGTTTGAACTAAGTATTGATAAACCTGTGAGGCATCTAGATGCCTCAATACCTGATCATAGTAACACTCAGTATAACCAACAGAATCAATTTCTCCAGCTTTATATGCGGAAAAGAATCCATATTTAGGAGCCAGTATTCTATATTGTGGTCCACTATACCAATCAGGAGCTTTACCTGATATAGATAATGGATTGGTAATGCTTTTTAACTTAGCGAAGTAACTTGTGTTCATACTACAGCTACCATAGATTCAGTCACCTCAAACTCAAAAAATTCAAGACGTTCTTTTGCAACTTCCGAATCCCATTTGCGGAAGTTCAATGCCCTAGCCGCACCTTGCTTTGTTTTATAAGTTTTAGCCTCATCTATGTTTTGAGTATAGGTGACAAAAATGGATCTATAATCTTGCTTATTCGCAATGAACCCACGTTCTTTATCTTTGCATTTGAACACTTTCATTAAAATTTCTCTCTGCAAGCTTTGTCATAGGAATTCTCTTGTAGTCCCATAGAATCTAAATCCCAGATACCAGCTTTTCTAATATCATCAGCTACAGGTTTTTGTGGCATTTCGTTTCGTTTCTTACAACACCACACCGCAGAACCCCAAATCGGGTCTTTTTCCCAATGTTCATATACTTCTTGAATTTCTGAATAGTCCATACCCTCCGCATCAGAACACGCCCATGCAAATGCATCATTTGCGTTGACGGACAATGAGGTTTGTTTCTTTGCATCCTCAGGCCAATCTTTCTTAAACCAAAAGCTATTCAGGAAAACAACTTCATGATATAGTAATGCAATCAAAGCATCCTGAGTTTCAAAGTAAACTTCCTCTCTATCATCAAATTTCCATTCAACAATAATGTCTTCTTCCAATTTATGTGATTTCAAAATTTGCATATCAACCAACCTTTACTTCCATCTCAAATGGACCCTGAATGTGATAATGCCCGTAATCATGTTCTTCGGCTAGTTCTCTGGTAGGGTATACATCTTGAATATCCCCATAGCTATTAACTGTAGCCCAAACTTCAATTATTAGTTTCATTGCCAATTACACTCCAAAATGATTGTTAGTGTATGGCTATTATACATAACCCTACACATATTGTCAAACTATCTAATCAGCCCATGCAAGCATAGTCACTAATTCATCTTTGGTGGGTGTTCCAGTGAAACGTTTAACTTCTTCACCATCCTCAATGAATAGTAGGGTAGGTACACCTCTAATATTGTATTGGGATGCTAGTTCAAAGTCATCATCAATGTCACAAAAAACCACTGGAGTTTTTGGCGGGTTAGCCTCGATTAATTTATCAAGAGCTTTACATGGACCACACCATTGCGCTCCCATCTTAACTACAACACGTTTATTTTGTGGAATTTTAGGCATTGTATCCTCTTGACTCCAAAATAACATGTTCAGAAGCACCAGAACATACAGCAAACACCATAATAAAACTCACAGCCTCTACCAATGCTGCATCAAAATAATTCAACGCAACGCCCATAACAAATGCAGGTGAATACTTAAAAATAAAATTAAACATAATCCTCAATATCCGAAATAATTCTTAATTGGGTATTAGATAACTTTCGGTTCACAACCAAAAAATCTAATATCTCTCTTGTCTCAATTCTTGATTTCTCTGTTGGGTGATCCATCATGTTTGATAAACGATCACACAACTTAATAACCAACCCATA
>Ga0208116_1000204_pt1 | contig 19579 bp, 15 predicted proteins | sample LakWasMeta9_HOW4_2_FD_183859 | JGI IMG/M metagenome (GOLD analysis project Ga0208116, IMG submission 183859) | Freshwater sediment methanotrophic microbial communities from Lake Washington under simulated oxygen tension - Sediment Metagenome... | ecosystem: Environmental > Aquatic > Freshwater >... | reverse complement strand
GTGATGCTGAGTGAGTCGGCAGGTATCCACATAAAAGCCAGATACGCCGCACCTGTCCATTGTTGGCAGGTTCTGCAATGGCAGTTCATGCTGTCAACAGGGGGTGCTGATATTGCGTATCGGATGTTGCCGCAAAGGCAACCGCCCGTAAGGGGGAGTTTCATATTATTTCCTACTAACTACTACGCTGAATATTAGTACAATAAGCGTCATAACTTTTACCTGACCGCTTATGGCGGATTTTAACTCATGTTGGATAATCTTGTTGTAATAAGTTTATTTTTGTTGGCTTATTGGTACTGGCAGTATGCGCAGACCAGTAAAATAAAGGCATTGCACGCCACCAAAGCCCGTTGTGCCAACTTGGAATTGTTGATGCTGGATGATTATGTGGCATTGATACGCATGGGTTTAAAAAGAAACGCCGCAGGAAAATGGCAGGTTTTTCGTTGCTATGCGTTTGAATTTGCTTCCACAGGTGATGAACGCTACCAAGGCATCTGTACGGTATTAGGCGATAGGGTTCTGTCTATTGACCTACAGCCATATCGAATTGAGTAACTGATGTTACTCACAAGAAACTTTTAATTTCACACACATTAAAACGTCATGTTAAGAATTACCGAACTTAAATTACCTCTGGATCATGCCGAGAGCATGATAACCACTGCAATTATTGAACGACTGGGCATTGCGCCCGCTGATTTTATTGCGTATACCGTGTTTCGCCAAGGCAATGACGCGCGTAAACGTAATGCTATCGAGCTGGTGTATACGCTGGATGTTGAGCTTAGGAATGAAGCGCAGGTATTGGCGCGGTTACAGAATGACCCGCATATTTCGATTACCCCAGATACGACTTATCAGTTTGTCACCCACGCGCCCGCACAGTTAAAACAGCGTCCGATTGTGATTGGCACGGGGCCGTGCGGTTTGTTTGCAGGTTTGATTCTGGCGCAAATGGGTTTTCGTCCGCTTATTTTAGAGCGTGGTAAAGAAGTGCGTGAACGTACCAAAGATACGTTCGGCTTGTGGCGTAAATCGGAATTTAATCCTGAATCCAACGTGCAGTTTGGTGAAGGTGGCGCGGGAACGTTTTCTGACGGTAAGCTGTACACGCAAATCAAAGACCCGAACCATTACGGGCGTAAAGTGCTGACCGAATTTGTCAAAGCGGGCGCACCTGCGGAAATTCTTTATGTCAGCAAGCCGCATATCGGCACGTTTAAATTAGTCACGATGGTGGAGCAAATCCGCGCCACCATTGAAAGTCTGGGCGGCGAGATTCGTTTTCAACAGCGCGTCGATGAGCTGATTATTGATAACCATCAAGTACGCGGCGTGAAACTGGCGAGCGGCGAAACGCTGGACAGCAATCATGTGGTTCTGGCGGTCGGACACAGTGCGCGTGATACCTTTAAAATGCTTTATGAGTGCGGCGTGTACATTGAAGCCAAACCGTTTTCCATCGGCTTTCGTATCGAACACCCGCAATCCTTAATTGATGCGTGTCGTTTTGGCGCATCTGCGGGGCATCCGTTACTGGGTGCGGCGGATTATAAATTAGTGCATCACTGTAAAAATGGACGCTCGGTGTACAGTTTTTGTATGTGTCCGGGGGGTACGGTGGTCGCGGCAACTTCGGAAGCAGGTCATGTGGTCACCAATGGCATGAGCCAATATTCGCGCAACGAACGCAATGCCAACAGCGCGATTGTGGTCGGCATTTCCCCCGAAGTCGATTATCCCGAACATCCGTTGGCAGGCATAGATTTACAACGCCGTCTGGAAGCCCATGCGTTTGTCTTGGGCGGCAGTAATTACCAAGCCCCTGCGCAACGCGTCGGTGATTTTCTGGCACAGCGTCCGTCTGAACAGTTAGGTGCTGTACAGCCGTCCTACACGCCCAGCGTACATTTAACCGATTTAAGCAGCGCATTACCCGCCTATGCGATTAATGCCATCCGCGAAGCACTGCCTGCGTTTGATAAGAAAATCAAAGGCTTTGCGATGGATGATGCAGTATTGACCGCAGTAGAAACGCGCACTTCCTCACCGATTCGTATTAAACGCAATGCGCATTATCAAAGCATGAATACCCACGGCTTGTATCCCGCAGGGGAGGGTGCAGGGTATGCGGGCGGGATTTTATCCGCCGCTGTCGATGGAATTAAAGTGGCGGAGGCGGTGGCGTTGGCAATGCTGAATGAGGCAGGCTAGTACATCGTCAGCTGAGTGATGGCGGCTAACGTTGCCAGACCTGCGAGGTTTTAAAAACCTCGCAGGTCTTTATCGCGCACGGCATAAAAATGGACTAACTACTGGTTTAAATTTGATTATTACAGGGATATAAAACAATGAACATTGCATTATTAGCAGGTACGCATTCAGGTTGTGGCAAAACATCGGTGACATTGGCATTGTTGCAGGCGATACAACGCGCGGGCTTATCGGTAGCGAGTTTCAAAACAGGGCCGGATTTTCTGGATCCCTTGTGGCATCAGGCGGTGACGGGTAAGGCTTCTTACAATGTCGATACGCAAATGGTCGGTTTGGCGGATTCCTTGCGCCAATTGCACAACGCAACAGCTGATTACGCGCTGATTGAAGGTGTGATGGGTTTGTTTGACGGGCGTACTGGAGTCGGCGAGTCTGGCTCAAGTTTAGATCTGGCGCGGGTATTGGGTGCGCCTGTGTTGCTGGTGGTGGATGTCGGCGGCATGAGCGGCTCGGTCGTGCCGCTGGTACAGGGCTTTTGTCAGAGTGCGAAGGCGAAAGGCGTAACCATTGCGGGCATTATCGCCAATCGGGTCGGTAGTGCGTATCACGCCGAATTGATTCGCAATTTTTTAGCCGAATATGAGCAACCGCCGTTAGTGGCATGGATGGAAAAAAACGCGCCAGTGTTACCTGAGCGGCATTTGGGTCTGGTTATGCCTGAGGCAAGCGATGTACCTGATTTTTCGGCGGCTTTTCATGTCGATTTGGACTTGATAGGCTGGGGTGACTTAGCTGAACCGCAACAACTGTCCTCCTCTGAACGCGAATGTTGGCATTCGCCGCACATTCTATCCAACGGTTTGTTGCAAGGTAAACGCATTGCCATTGCGCGTGATGCCGTGTGTTGTTTTATTTATCCTGCTAATGTGGATTGGTTACGCGCGGAAGGGGCGGAACTGGTATTTTTCTCGCCGCTGGCAGGTGATGCTATTCCAGACGGCAGTGACGCACTGTGGTTGGCGGGTGGTTATCCTGAATTACATACCGAGCAGTTATCACAGTCGGCAACGTGGACTTCATTACGCGCGTTTATTGACGCGGGAAATCCCGTGTTGGCGGAATGCGGCGGCATGATGGTCTTAGGGCAGGAGTTGATTGATATTGACGGCAGGGCGTGGGCAATGGCGGGTATCATGCCGTTTTCAGTGCGTATGCAGCCGCGTTTGGTGTCCTTGGGTTATCGAGAATCGGCATCGGGTGTGCGCGGGCATGAATTTCATTATTCAGAACGCTTTGCTGATGAAACCTTACCCGCCTGTTTTGAACTGGAACGTGGCGATACAGGTCTTCATTATAAAAACCTGCGCGCGGCTTATATTCATTGGTATTTTCCCAGCAATCCTGAAGCGGTCGCACAGTGGTTTTTAAAAGTGTGTTAATTCTATCTGGAGGCGACAAATGCAACGTATTGCTTTAACTTTAGGTGAACCAGCGGGTATCGGCGTTGATTTGTGTATTCAACTGGCACAACAGAATTTGCCCTGTCAGTTGGTCGCGATAGGCAGCCCTGAGTTGTTGATGGAGCGGGCTAAGCAGTTAGGTTATCCGCTGCAATTATATGATTTTAATCCCGATTTTCCATTGACAGCACAGGCGGATGGGCAGCTGACGGTGTTGCCCGTTGATTTGGCTGAATCGGTAAAGTGCGGGCAGCTGAATGTGGCGAATAGCGCGTATGTATTGGAAACGCTGAGAATAGCCACGCAAGGTTGTCTGGATGGTACCTTTGCCGCAATGGTGACCGCGCCTGTTCACAAAGGCATTATTAATGATGCAGGGTTTAGCTTTAGCGGACATACCGAATTTATCGCCGACATCACAGGCGGGCATCCCGTGATGATGCTGGCGTGTGAAGGTTTGCGGGTGGCATTGGTGACTACGCATTTACCGTTGTCCGAAGTCAGTCAAGCCATTACCGCGCCTGTGCTGGAAAAAGTAGTGCGCGTGTTGGAATACGATTTGCGCACCCGCTTTCATATCGCTCAGCCGAACATTTTGGTGTGTGGTTTAAATCCTCATGCAGGTGAAAACGGGCATTTAGGGCGCGAAGAAATAGAGGTGATTAATCCCGTGTTGGAGGTGTTGCGGCAACAGGGGTTTCATTTACAGGGCGCGTTACCAGCGGACAGTTTATTTACTCACAAATATCTGGAATCAGCCGATGCGGTGTTGGCGATGTATCACGACCAAGGTTTGCCCGTGTTGAAACACAAGGGCTTTGGACGCGCGGTCAATATCACACTGGGTTTGCCGATTATTCGCACCTCGGTGGATCACGGCACTGCACTGGACTTGGCAGGTACAGGCAAGGCAGACCTAGGCAGTCTGCAATATGCGTTACAATGCGCGTTGATGATGATTAATCCGTAGCCAAACCTGCGAGGTTTTTAACACCGCGCAGGTTTTTGTAACAATCAACAGGACAACAAAAAAATAATGAGTCACATAGCACGCAAGCGGTTCGGGCAGAATTTTCTGCAAGACCACCGCATTATTGACAGTATGATTTCCAGCATTGAAGCTAAACCCAATGAACATTGGGTGGAAATAGGGCCGGGGCAGGGAGCGTTGACTGAGCCGTTGCTTAAGTCGGGTGTACAACTTGAAGTGGTGGAACTTGACCGCGATTTGGTCACGTTGTTGCAGGAAAAATTCAAGCAGTACGACAACCTGCGGATTCACAGTGCCGATGCCTTGCGCTTTGATTTTTCTGCGTTGGCGGTTAATGGCAAACTGCGGGTTATCGGTAATTTGCCGTATAACATTTCCACGCCGCTGATGTTTCATATCTTGGCTAACTCCGCCTGTATTGAAGATATGTTTTTTATGCTGCAAAAAGAAGTAGTGGATAGAATTTGCGCTGAACCCAACAGCAAGAAATACGGGCGGTTGAGTGTGATGATGCAGTATTACTGCGCCACGGAATGGCTGTTTGATGTACCGCCTGAAAGTTTTGATCCTGTGCCTAAAGTCATGTCGGCGATTGTAAGATTAGTGCCGCATACCGTGCCGCCTGTGCAGGTGGATAGTTTGGCTAATTTAAATACGGTGGTGACGACGGCATTTTCACAACGCCGTAAAACCTTGCGTAATTCACTGAAAAAACTGATTGATGAACAAACAATGCTGGATTTAGGCATTAATCCTGTGTTAAGAGCGGAAAATATCAGTTTGAGTGATTTTGCCAAGTTGAGCAACGCGCTTATACCCGCCTAAACTCGGTCATATTGAGATTATTTCTTCAACACCGACAGGTTGGTTATGACGGATAAAGTTGCTGAACCTGTGAGGTTTTTAAAACCTCAATAGTTGATGCAACATCATGAACGGCGGCCTTTTTTGAAAGAGTTTCGCGTGGTTGCTTATATTCTTTCAGATTTTTAAAAAGGCTGCTTTTTATACTTAATCTTAGGTCGAACTCAGGTTACTTTAGTCGATACAACGCCGATATATCTTCATCACCCATCAGCGCGGCAATTTTTTGTCAGTTCCGAAGCTCCAACTTCCTGTCATAAAAAACCAAAGCCATTTAAAACAGTGACGCAATACCTAACGAGTGTGGGTAATTTGTAATACGACTTTTCGGATTTTGTCTCTCCAAACGAGTTCATAAATATCGAACTCATTCGCGCTTTGCGTGTCATCGTTTTCCAATTTAATGCCTAGCTTGCTGAGTTTGAAATGAATTTTATCAATGCTCAATAAGTCGGCTGGGTTTTCGATGGATTCAATCAGGGTATTCAAATACACATCGGGATTAGCCAGACTTTTTACTCTCGCTTCATAGGAGTTATCGCTGGCATTTAAGGTTTCATTGGCGATACGCGCTGACATCTCCTGCTTTAGAATTTCCACTACGCGGATGAACAGATATTCTTTTAGTGTTGCAGCCAGTTCTGTACTGCTGGTACACGGTGTATGGATTTTATATGCAGAGAAATTAACAGCCTGTTGCGGCACTTCGCGCAGGAGCATATCACCCTGCATACTGATACCCAGTGTTTGTTTTTCATGTCGGTCAGCAGTTAATACGGCATACACTTTCGGAGCTTCATCTTTACTGTAGGTACGCAAAAAGGCACTCATATTGGGATCAGTTGCAAACAATTTGTCAATGTCCTGACTGTTGACGAACAGTGCGTTGACCAGTGTATGAGTCCCAAAACTGTCTGGATTCAAGTCGATAGGTGGTGGAATTTTATCGGCAATCTGGAGGACATGGTTGTACAGCGGACGCACATAGTCGCCTAATTTATCAGTGTAATTGCTCACTGCGCGTATTTTGCTGTTTGATGCCTCAACGAAATTTTCAACTATCTGTTTATCTTCGTTTGCCTGCTGCCTTTCGTCACGAATATGACTGCTTACCTCACTGACAAGGCTTTGCAAGTGCGTTAATTGATCGTCGAAAAAGGCTCTGAAACTGGAGGCTTCGCGTGTTCGTTCAATGTTGTTCATAATAATAGAATCATTATAGTTAGCAGTGATACGTTGACGGTATAGGTTTGCGGGAGTTCAAATTATCCTGAATTACCTCTTCAAGCGATACAACGCCGATATATCTTCATCACCATAACCCTCACGCATTAACTGCTCGTAATCGGTAATGGTCATTTCTGCCAACGGTATCGCAACGCCCGCTTGTGCCGCCATTATTTCGGCGATTTTTAAATCTTTGTGATGCAAGGCGAGTTTAAAACCTGTGCTGAATTCGCCTTGGGTCATGGTCAAGCCGCGATGATCGAGAAACCAGTTGCCTGCCGCGCCGCCTGCAATGACTTCAATAACTTTCGCCATTGGTAGCTGTTGCGCTTCAGCAAAAGCCAAGGCTTCGGTAACGGCTTGGTTGATACCTGCGCACATGATTTGATTGACGGCTTTGGTCGCCTGCCCTGAACCTGTCGCGCCGATGTGAATAATCCGTGCCGTCATGCACGCCAACACAGGACGCACACGCTCTAAAACCGCCACATCACCACCGACCATCATCGACAGTGTGCCGTTTTTCGCACCTTCCACACCACCTGATACAGGCGCGTCCAAAAATGCGGCGTGTTTTTCGGCTAGACAGGCGGCGGCTTGTTGGGCAGTTTCGCTACTGACGGTGGAGGTATCTATGACGATGGTGTTGGGTTTGATGGTGGTAGCGATGGCATCAACCATATCCAACACGTCTTTATCCGCCGATACGCACAGCACAATCACGTCCATGTCTGCCGCTAACAGTTCGGGTTGTGCGTAATGCGTGACGTTAAATTCTGTCATTTTGGCGGCGGTGCGATTGTAAACGCCTGCCAGAAAACCCGCTTGCGCCAGTCGTCTTGCCATGCCCAAACCCATTGCACCTAAACCGATTATGCCTACTTTCATAAACTCACCTTAATAAAATCACATCAACGGTAACAACTGATCAAGAATTTTGCCGTTGGTGGCTAAAATCTGTTTGGGGAAAATACCGTTATTGCCTTGAAAATCAGTGACCGTACCACCCGCTTCTTGGGCGATTAATGCCCCTGCCGCCACGTCGTACAGGTTTAATTCCTGTTCCCAAAAAGCATCCACCTGACCGTCAGCAACTAAACATAAATCCATTGCCGCTGAACCGAAACGGCGTTGTCCTGTGGTGTGTTGCGCGACTCTGCCGAAACGCGCCAGATTGTTGTCGGTTAAATAGCTGCGCAGACAGGCAAAACCTGTGGCTATCATGGAGTTTTCTAGGCTGGTTTCATCGGAAACGCGCGTCGGTTCGCCATTTTTCCACGCGCCTTTGCCGTGTTCGGCGCAGTAATAATCATTCAATGCGGGCGCATAGACTGCACCCATGACCAGCTGTTGGTCAATTTCCAGCGCGACGCTGATAGACCAGAAATACTGACCTTTGGAAAATGAGTGCGTGCCGTCAATCGGGTCAACAATCCAGCGATTGGTTTGATTGGCAGTTTGTCCGCTTTCTTCGCCCCAGAAACCGTATTCTGGGTATCGTTCTGTCAGGGTTTGTTTTAAAAATGCTTCCACGGCAACATCGGCGGCGGTGACAAAATCACGCGGGCTTTTTTGGTTGATGGCGACATTTTTGAGGTCTTTGAAATAAGTTAAAGCAATCGTTCCTGCTTCACGCACGACTTGTTCAAGTTCAGCAAGCGAAATGGGCATTTAAAATTCCTGTTGGTTGTGTTGTGTTGTCTGGTGAGGTGTTCCCACGCTGGAGCGTCACTGCTCACAGTTAAAAAACCCCAGAGGGGTGAAATATTTGTAGACTAACCGTTTAAACGTTTTCACAGCCCCGTAGGGGTGAAATGTTGATGAGACAAACATTTCACCCCTACGGGGCTGTGTACATTTGTATGTTGTTGCTACAAACATCTCACCGCTACGCGGTTATGGATAGTCGAAGCATAAACAGCTTAACTTCGGGCTTCGGATTTTTCCATTCACCCCATTCGACAAGCTCAGGGCGAACGGAAAAATCCTTAACATAATAATGGTAGTGCGCTGGAGCGAGAGAACAATACTAACCCGCCATATTAAATAGCTGATAAAAATTAGCGGTGGATTGTTGGGCGATTGCTTCTACCGAGGTGTCGCGCAGTTTGGCAATTTGTTCAGCCACATAGCGTACATACGTCGGATAATTGGGTCTGCCGCGAAACGGTACGGGGGCTAAATACGGCGAGTCGGTTTCAATTAAAAACCGATCTGCGGGGATTTTTTTCGCCACTTCTTGTATGTCTTTCGCACTGTTAAAGGTGACAATACCCGAAAAAGAAATGTAAAAGTTCAAATCCATCGCTTGCTGGGCAAATTCCCAATCTTCGGTAAAGCAATGAATAATGCCGCCGACTTCACTCGCGTTTTCTTCTTGCAGAATGCGCAAGGTGTCTTGTTTGGCTTCGCGGGTGTGAATAATCAGCGGTTTTTTTAGGACTTTGGCGGCTTGAATATGGTTGCGAAAGTGGCGATGTTGCCAGCTTAAATCCCCTGAGCTGCGAAAATAATCCAGCCCTGTTTCGCCGATGGCAATTACTTTGTCGTTCGCACCCAAGGCAATGAGTTTTTCAACACTGGGGTCTTCACCCTCATCGACATTAGGATGTACACCGACCGAGACAGAAATTTGCGGGTAATCGGCGACCAGTTCCAGCATCGCTGGGTAGGATTCCAAGTCGATGGCGATACACAAAAGATGTTCAATACGGCTGTTGTTGACTTCCTGCATGAAGCAGGAAAAGTCATCGTTATAGGGTTTTAAATCCAGACGGTCGAGGTGGCAATGTGAGTCAATTAGCATAATTACATGGTGTGAGTGGGGCGGTCGGATTCTAATGCGCCCGCCAGATAGGTTTCGATTTTATTACGCGCGTCGATGCTTTTGCCGTCTTTGACATTGAACTGTACGCCGATGCCTGAAATACGATGCGCTTCGGAATTGGGCGGGGTTTTCCAGACCACTTTGCCCGCAATGGGTAAGCGGTCGGATTCTTCCATGATGTGTAACAAAATGAAGACTTCCTGTCCCATTGCAAATTCGCGATTGGTAGGAATAAATAAGCCGCCGCCGATGACAAACGGCATATAGGCGGCATATAACGCGGGTTTATCTTTTACTTGCAGGGTTAATACCCCGCCTTGTCTGGGTGCAGGTGCGACTTCTGCCATGTTATTGACTCCGATTAAGTTCAGACCATTGTATTAAAAGTTCTTCAAACAAGGATTGTTTATTGAGGGTGGTCTCCAGTCGTGTGCGACTGAGTAATAATAAATCGTACAATTGATACAAACCTCTAATATCCAGTTGTTGCGCCAAGCCTTGTAATGCGGACTGTAAGTCTGGATTATACAAGTGTTCGGCGTGACTTTGATAACTACATTTAATTAAATCCACCACCCACGAAGTCAGCCAGAATAATAATGCGGTTTCGGGCAATTTAAGCCATTGTTCCGCGATAATAATAGGGTGTGTCTGGCGTTTGGCAACCGCCAGCCATTGTTTAAAACAGTCATTACGCTGGGCAACTACGCCATCTTGCGCATAACGTAATGCCAATAACGGCGCACCTTGTGCCAAGCCTAACAATACGTCGGAATTTTCGTGTATTGCCTGAGTTTTTAACCAGTTCGACACCGTGCTTTTGTCAGGCATGGGAATGGCTAATTTCTGGCAACGGCTGAGAATAGTAGCGGGTAATTTGCTTTGGCGGTCGCTGATTAACACCAGCACCGTACGTTCATTCGGTTCTTCCAGACATTTTAAAAAGGCATTTGCCGCCGCCGTATTCATTTTATCTGCTGGATTCAGAATCACCACCCGATAGCGTTCAAACTGCGGTTTTAAAGTCAGTTTGGTAATTAAATTCCGAATCTGGTCAATGGCAATGGTGGTTTTGCCTTCATCGGGTTGCAGCCGCATAAAATCAGGATGGGTGTGTGCCTGTAGCAATAAACAGCTATGACAACGCCCGCAGGCATGGCTGTCGGCAAGCGGCTGTTCGCACAATAACGCGGCGGCAAATTGTTCGGCAAGCTGTTGTTTGCCAACGCCTTTACTGCCTGTAATCAGCAAGGCTTGCGGAACGCGCTGTTGGATGATGTAACTGTGTAAATGCGCCCAGTGTGCGTGTTGCCAAGGGAGTGTGGTCATGTGTGAGCAAAGGGAGTGAAAGGAATCCCAGTGATTATAAATCATGTGTTCAACTTAAGACCTAATGTTACGCATAAAAAAGCAATATTCCACGAAAAGCACGAAAGGCACGAAAAAAATCAAAGCTAATCCGTCCAGTATAAGCTTTTACGCTAGACCTGCGAGGTTTTAAAAACCTCGCAGGTCTTTATTGGATACGTCAGAATAAAACGGGCTGACGCTGGGTGTTTTTTCTGACTTTGCGAGCCATAACTTATACGACACTTATTATTTTTTAGTCTTTTTCGTGCTTTTCGTGTCTTTCGTGGACAATCGCTTAGATTTTCAAGCGATAGCCGACCCCTGATTCGGTCAATAAAAACTTGGGCTGCGTCGGGTCGGCTTCCAGTTTCTGCCGTAACTGGCTCATATAAATGCGTAAATAATGGGCGTTTTCCTGATAAGACGGCCCCCAGACTTCTTTGAGGATTTGTTGATGCGTCAATACCCTGCCCGCCTGTTTCACCAGCACGACCAACAAACGATATTGAATCGGCGTGAGATGAACTTCCTCGTCATCAAGCGTCACCACCCGATTATGCAAATCGACTTTTAAATTCGCTGTGGCAAATATATCCGCTTGTATATGTTCCATCGGGCGAATAGCATGACGTAATGCCACACGAATACGCGCCAGTAATTCACCAAAACCAAACGGCTTGGTTAAATAATCATCCGCACCCGCATCCAGCGCGTCGATTTTATGCTGTTCACTGCTCCGCGCGGACAGAATGATAATCGGTATTGCTGACCAAGTGCGTATGGCTTTGATGACTTCAACACCTTCCATGTCGGGCAAACCCAAATCCAGTATAACCAAGTCGGGTTTACGCACTTCCGCTTCGATAATGCCTTGCTTGCCCGTGTCGGCTTCAAACACGGTAAAGCCTTGCGTACTCAAACCCGTGCGCAAAAAACGCCGAATGGGCGGATCGTCTTCGATGACAATAATCACGGGTGCATTAGTCACATTATTCTTCCAGTTCCATCACAGGCGGCGATTGATTAATCGGCAGGACGAAGGTAAACACCGCGCCGCCCTCTGGTCTGTTTTGCGCAGTAATTCGTCCACCGTGAGCTTCCACAATAGCACGACAAATTGCCAAACCCAAACCCACGCCGCTCTGCGCGGCTTCGTGCCGTGCCTGATAAAATTTTTCAAACAAATGCTCTTCGCGCCCTTTGGGAATGCCCGCACCATAATCGGCAACGGCAATTTCCACCGCATGATCGTACATCTCAGCGGTAATCTCCAGTTGACTGCCCTGCGGCGTATAGCGCACCGCGTTTTCCAATAAATTAATCAGCACCTGTTCAATCATCACCGCATCGACAAAGACCATCGGGATACCCTCAGGCAGTTTAACTTTCACAACACGACCCGCTAAATGTTTGTGCAGCCGCGTCAACACCGTACCGATGATTTCTTCCAGCGGATGCCATTGTTTATTGAGTTCCACCACGCCTGCATCCAGCCGCGCCATATCCAGAATATTGTTGATTAAATTGGACATACGTTCCGCTTCATCGACAATCACCCGACTTAAATCCCGTTTATCCTGCGCTTGTAATTGCCCTTCACCTTCCAGCAACGTGCTTGCTGAACCGATAATAGTCGCCAACGGGGTGCGTAAATCATGAGAAATAGCACTGAGCAGTGAATTGCGCAAGCGTTCTGCTTCCACCTGCATTTGCGTGATTTTGGCTTGTTCCGCAAGGCGAATGCGCGTTATCGCCTGCCCAATTTGCCGTAAAAACGTGTCCAGCAGTTTTTGCTGTTCGGGTAAAAATACACGCCGTAAATTAACGGGCAATAACGCCAACACCCCCAATACCTTGTCTTCAGCACAGATAGGAAAATAAATTTCCTCCGCACCGGGTAAGGTATTCGTGCCCTGCCCTGCCATTTCATTATGATCGAATACCCATTGTGCCACGCTCAAATCCGCACCGTGCAGCGATTCAATCATGCTTTTTTGCTTGGGATAAATGATACGCCCGTTGCTGTTGGGGAATAAAATCACATTACGACTGCTGAATTCGGAATGCAGATGGCGCACGGCAATACGGACAACCTCCTCCTCGCTCTGACTGTTTGCCAGTTCCCGACTCATGGCGTACAACACCGCCGCGCGACGCTCTCTGTGTGCGGCAACTTTGGCTTGCGAATGCACATTAATCATCAAATTACTGATAACCACACCCACCACCAGCATAGTGAGCAAGGTGATTAAATACTGACTGTCCGACACCGCAAAACTGTAATACGGCGGCACAAATAAAAAATCCAGAACACTGACACCGAGTACCGATGCCAACACAGACGGCCCACATCCAAAACGGGTGGCGACAAACACCACGCCCAGTAAAAACACCATCACTAAATTGGCAAGTGCCAGACGGTCTATCAGCAAATAATCAATACCAGCACTGCACAGCGTAATGAATACCGCCCAGCCATAACCTGCATAATAGCCTTTCTTTTTAGCCGCGACGCGTTGTTGTAAACCGGGTAATGGGCGTTTACGAAACAAACTGATGTCAGCGTCTGGCGTACCGCTATCGGCATATTGCGGGCTGCCCAATAAATAGATATTCACATTATGCGCATGACTGATAAGTTCATCCACCACCGAACCTAACAGCCAGCGTTTCCAGCCGCGCCGCGTCGGTTTACCGACCAGAATTTTGTTGATATTACGTTCCCGCGACAACTGAATAATCGCTTCCCCCATATCGGGCGCACTGAGTGTCAAGGTTTCTGCGCCCAACTGTTCTGCGAGACGTAAAATGCGTAATATGCCATCACGTTTTTCTGCGGGTAAACGTTGTAAGGTCGGCGTTTCCACATACACTACCAGCCATTGAGCGCGTAAACTGACTGCCACCCGCTTACCCGCGCGTACCAATCGCTCCGCTAACATATTGGGGCCGATACAGACCAGAATACGTTCATTGACTTGCCACACGTCGCGTATGGCGTGGTCTTCACGGTAATCGAGCATTTGCGCATCGACACGGTTGGCAGTCTGGCGCAACGCCAGTTCACGCAACGCAATCAGATTGCCTTTACGAAAAAAATGCTGAATCGCCTGCTGGGCTTGTTGCGGAATATAAATTTTGCCTTCTTTCAGACGCACCAATAATTCATCGGGCGGCAAATCCACCAGTTCAATTTCATCGGCATCTTCAAACACGGTATCAGGCACGGTTTCCCAGACGCGAATACCTGAAATCTGCCCGATGTCATCATTAAGGCTTTCCAGATGCTGCACATTCAACGCGGTATACACATCAATACCCGCATCAATTAATTCGTGTATATCCTGCCAACGTTTTGGATGGCGCGAATTGGGCGCGTTGGTGTGCGCCAGTTCATCAACAATAATAATCGCGGGGCGGCGTTTCAGTGCGGCATCAATATCAAATTCATGCAGCACCGTGCCTTTATAGTCGATTTGCCGCGTCGGCAACACCTCCAAACCTTTCAGTAACGCCTGCGTTTCTTTACGTCCGTGGGTTTCGATTAACCCCACTACCACATCCAGATTTTCCGCGCGGCGTTCGCGTGCCGCCAATAACATAGCGTAACTTTTACCGACACCCGCCGCCGCGCCGAAGAAAATTTTCAGCCGTCCGCGTTTGGCTTTGGCAGTGTCACGTTCAACACGCGCGAGTAATTGGTCGGGGTCTGGACGGTCATTGTTCATGGTTTTTTAACCTGAGTTCAACTTAATCAATTATTGTAGGGTGGGCATCGCCCACCAAGCAATGCGGGTGCGAACGAGTACAAAAGGTGGGCTATGCCCACCCTACACATCAATACCATTAAGTTAAGAAAAGGTAGGCGCGAATTTATTCGCGTCGTACGCGGGAAAGCGCGAATAAATTCGCGCCTACCTCAGTCAATTACAAGGCTTTTTCAGCTTAACTTAATGGTAGTGACCCTACACATACCTAGTTCCAAGCGTCGAGTGGAAATATAGCTAATGTGCGCTATGCCGTAGTACCCATATAAAAGCAACTATTTAACATCCAACGCTAAATTCAACTGCAATACATTCACTCTGGGTTCACCGAATACCAGCCACTGCCGCGTTTCAGTGTGAGCATTCACCAAGTCACGCAGTTGGTTTTCATCCATGTTTCGGGCTTTGGCAACCCGTTTAAGCTGATATTCTGCCGCCGCTAAGCTGATATGCGGATCAAGTCCACTGGCTGAGGCGGTGACCAAATCCACAGGGATAGCGGCTTTATTGCTTGGTTCAGCCGCTTGCACCGTTTTAACTCGCGCATTCACCGCGTCTATTAAAACAGGATTGGTCGCCCCCAGATTAGAACCGCTGGACGCGCCAGCATTGTACGGATAAGGCGAAGTCGCCGAAGCCCGTCCCCAAAAATACTTAGGCAGCGTAAACGATTGCCCAATCAACGCCGAACCGATTGCCTGCCTTTTGGTATCGTAAAGCAAACTGCCATTGGCTTTATCAGCATAAAATAGTTGCGCAAACGCGGTGACGATTAGGGGATAAATCACACCTGTCAACAGCGTCAATAACAGCAACAGCATTGCGGCGGGTTTAAAATAATTCAACATGACTAGCTCCTTTACACCAGACTCATAGCAGTCAACAGCAAATCAATCGCCTTAATGCCGATAAACGGCACAATCAGCCCGCCGACACCATAAATCAGCAAATTGTTTTGCAATAATTTTTCTGCACCGACGGGTTTATAGCGAATGCCTTTCAACGCTAATGGAATCAAGGCGATAATGATGAGTGCGTTAAAAATCACCGCCGATAAAATCGCACTCGCAGGGGTTGCCAAACCCATTACGTTCAACACATTCAAGGCAGGATAAGTGGTGGCAAATGCCGCTGGAATAATGGCAAAATATTTGGCTATATCGTTAGCAATTGAAAACGTGGTCAACGCGCCGCGTGTCATCAACATTTGCTTGCCTGTTTCGACAATTTCAATCAATTTAGTCGGATTGGAATCCAAATCCACCATATTGCCCGCTTCTTTCGCCGCTTGTGTGCCGCTGTTCATGGCAACTGCAACATCAGCTTGTGCTAGAGCGGGCGCGTCATTGGTGCCGTCGCCTGTCATGGCGACTAAACGTCCATCGGCTTGATGTTGACGAATTAATGCTAATTTGGCTTCGGGTGTAGCCTCGGCTAAAAAGTCATCAACGCCCGCTTCGGCGGCAATCGCGGCGGCAGTCAGGCGATTGTCGCCCGTTATCATGATGGTTTTAATGCCCATTTGCCGCAGTTCAATAAAGCGTTCTTTAATGCCGCCTTTGACGATGTCTTTTAATTCAATCACGCCCAACACCCGCGCACCTTCGGCAACCAGCAACGGCGTACTGCCGCGCTTAGCGACATCAATCACGCTTTTTTGTAACTCTTCGGGAAAGTGTCCACCTTGTTCAATGACATAATCACGAATCGCATCTTCCGCGCCTTTGCGGATTTGCCGACCTTGTAAATTAACGCCGCTCATGCGGGTTTGTGCGCTGAAATGGACAAACGTTGCCCCCAAGGAATGCACATCACGTTCGCGTATGCCGAATTTTTGTTTCGCTAACACCACGATACTGCGTCCTTCGGGGGTTTCATCGGCTAAGGAAGCCAGTTGCGCGGCATCGGCGAGTTGTTTTTCATTCACGCCTTTAGCGGGAATAAACAGCGCGGCTTGCCGATTGCCTAAGGTAATCGTGCCCGTTTTATCCAGCAACAACACATCGACATCCCCCGCCGCTTCGACTGCGCGTCCTGAGGTGGCAATGACATTTTTCTGCATCATGCGTCCAATACCCGCAACACCAATCGCCGATAACAAACCGCCGATGGTGGTCGGAATCAAACACACCAGCAACGCCACCAACACGGTGATACTAATCGGTTTACCCGCGCCTGCTACTTCCACGCTGTATAACGAGAATGGCAATAAGGTCACGGTCGCCATTAAAAACACCAACGTCAGCGCGACTAATAAAATAGTCAGCGCGATTTCATTCGGGGTTTTTTGCCGTTTCGCCCCTTCCACCATACTAATCATGCGGTCTAAAAACGTTTCACCCGAATTAGCCGTAATACGCACTACCAACCAATCCGATAACACCCGCGTACCACCTGTGACTGAACTGAAATCACCACCCGACTCACGAATCACAGGCGCACTTTCGCCCGTAATCGCACTTTCATCCACCGAAGCCACACCTTCAATCACATCGCCATCGCCCGCGATAAAATCGCCCGCTTCGATTAACACCACATCACCTTTACGCAAAGTCGCGCCTGACACCTCGGTGTATGGACTGCCATAGCGGGGTTCATGCAATTTCTTGGCGGTAATATCCCGTTTAGCGGTGCGTAAAAATGCCGCTTGGGCTTTACTGCGTCCTTCGGCGACGGCCTCGGCAAAATTGGCGAACAACACGGTGAACCATAGCCACAGCGTGACCGTTAGAATAAACCACGCAGGTTCTTCGCTATTGCCGCTCAAGGCTTGCACCCATAAAACCGTGGTTAACATACTGCCCAGATAAACAACGAACATCACGGGATTTTTCCATTGCTGGCGCGGTGTTAGTTTTAAAAACGCCTCCAGCAATGCCTGCCGCACAATCGCGGGGTCAAATAAAGTGGTAGTCACTGCATTGTTACTCATGGTTGCACCTGTTGGGTCATTTGCAAATGTTCAACAATCGAGCCTAAGGCTAAGGCGGGAACGAAGGTCAACGCGCCGACCATCAACACGGTAATCATCAACAATACCGCAAACAGCGGCGTGTGCGTCGGCAACGTACCTGCACCGACGGGGACAATTTTCTTATTGGCTAATGAACCTGCAATCGCTAACACAGCAATCATCAACCAATAGCGCGAAAACAACATAATTAATCCCAGCAGTCTGTTATAAAACGGCGTGTTAGCGGATAAACCTGCAAACGCACTGCCGTTGTTATTACCCGCCGAGGAAAACGCATACAGCACTTCACTAAAACCATGTGCGCCATTGTTCAATACACCCACTTTGCCGACCTCCAGCATCAATGCCAACGCCGTACCACCTAACACCATCAATGGCGGTACAAGAACAATAATTGCCGCCATTTTCATCTCAAAGGCTTCAATTTTTTTGCCCAGATATTCAGGCGTGCGTCCTATCATCAGCCCTGCGATAAACACCGCAACGATGGCAAACACAATCATGCCGTACAGCCCCGACCCGACACCACCGAAAATCACCTCGCCCAATTGCATCAACCACATCGGTACTAAACCGCCCAATGGGGTGAATGAATCGTGCATAGCATTGACCGAGCCGTTAGAAGCGGCGGTAGTGGCGACTGCCCACAATGCGGAATTAACAATCCCGAAACGGGTTTCCTTGCCTTCCATATTACCGCCCGCTTGTGATTCCGAAGCGAGTTGATCGACCTGCAACAACGGATTACCGCTTTGTTCGGCGGAAACATCCACAAACACCAACGCCGTGAATATCAACGTCATTGCCGCTAAAATCACCCAACCTTGACGAGTATCACCGACCATCACGCCAAAGGTGTAACACAAGGAAGCAGGTATCAGTAAAATCGCCAACATTTCTAAAAAGTTGGACAGTGGGGTAGGATTTTCAAACGGATGTGCTGAATTGACATTAAAAAAACCGCCGCCATTCGTGCCGAGTTGTTTAATGGCGATTTGTGAAGCCGCAGGGCCTAAGGCGAGGGTTTGTTGTTGGGTTTTGATAGTTTCAGTCGCAGGTTTACCAGTAACATCCATAACCGCTTGCCCGTTAGCATCCAGTTTTGGTTGTTCATAACTGACCGTTTCGGTCAACGTCACCGTTTGATACGGTTTGAAATTCTGCACCACACCTTGACCAACCAGCAACATTGCCAATAACAAGGACAACGGTAGTAAAATGTACACCGTGCTGCGTGTCATATCGACCCAAAAATTACCGATGCCGTCAGTATTACGGCGAATAAAACCGCGTATTAACGCCACTAACACTGCCATACCACTCGCCGCCGATAAAAAATTCTGCACCGTTAAACCCAGCATTTGGGTGAAATAACTCATGGTAGTTTCGCCGCCATAACCCTGCCAATTGGTATTACTGGCAAAACTGATGGCGGTATTAAACGCTGAATCAGGATTAACAGCCGCTAGATTTTGCGGATTCAATGGCAAAAAAGCCTGTAACCGTTGCAATGCGTACACTGCCAACAAACCCAACAAGTTAAACACCAGCAAAGCCAATGCGTATTGTGTCCAGCGCATATCTTGCTTAGCATCCACACCACTCCAGCGATACAGATAATTTTCAAAACCTGCTAACCAGCGATTTAAACCCACCGATTCATCTTGATAAATTCGTGCCATGTAACCGCCTACTGGTTTAACCAACACCAGTAAAACCACCAGATACAGCATAATTTGCAAAAAACTTTGCGCAGTCATTAGAACTTCTCTGGATAAAATAACGCCATCAGCAAGTAAATAAATACTGCCACCGCTAAACCACCACTCAGCACATAAAGCCAGTTCATGATTGCCCCCGTAATTTCTCGCACGCCTTGATTGCCAACGCAGTACCGAC
>Ga0208116_1000203_pt1 | contig 19733 bp, 18 predicted proteins | sample LakWasMeta9_HOW4_2_FD_183859 | JGI IMG/M metagenome (GOLD analysis project Ga0208116, IMG submission 183859) | Freshwater sediment methanotrophic microbial communities from Lake Washington under simulated oxygen tension - Sediment Metagenome... | ecosystem: Environmental > Aquatic > Freshwater >... | reverse complement strand
CATGACACTGCTCCTATCTTGAAACAAGGCGGATTGCCTCATTCCTTAACATTAGGAAACAGTCACACTCTTTCAACCACCTCGGGCTTATGATCGCAGCGTCAATACCGCGTGAGCGGTTTAGTCCTTCGATCCTGTTCGGCCTATCAACCAGATTTTCTGAACAGCAACGTATCAGCAGATAATGGACATTCGATTACATGGAGTCAATTCGATATATTGGCCATTGACAGAAGATATTCGGTTTATTGGTGCATTTTGATTTATGATCGAAATCAAGCAGGCTTTGCGCTTGTTTTATCGTCGGGGTAGTTTTAGCATCGGTGTTATCTATACCGGATTATCATGCTTAATATGTAGGGTATCCCGCTTAGGAATTCAAAGCTTTTAGAAAATTGTGTTGCAAATTAATGCTTCAATTGAGCCAGTTTGTTTAGGGTGTAAAAGTCATAATCTGAAGGTTGCACTCTTTTGGCTTCAACTAAGCCCGATTTCTCCCGCATTAGCGGCTTTTCCAATCAACATTCAAGCGGGACTGGCTGACACCCCAGCCTTCCCTAATTCAAACGTTAGCAGCTATGAATACACTCGCGCGACTACAAACTTGGTATTCAAACCAATGTAATGGTGCATGGGAGCATTCGTCTGGCATAAACATTCAGTCTTGTGATAATCCGGGATGGTGGGTAAAAATCAATCTTACAGGTACGCCTTTACAAACGCAGGTATTCAGCGAAATCGCGGAAGGAGTTGATGCCCAGCGTTTCGCACTTGGCTCGCATTGGCTGAGTTGTCACACCGAAAATGATACTTGGCATGGTGCGGGTGACGGAACAACGCTGGAGCGTATCCTTGAGGTATTTCTTGAGTGGGCTGAAGAGAATGGCAGCTAATTAGCGAGAGAGTATCATGCAAAGAGATATAGAGCGTTCCGAGATCAGCCGCCGAGCCAGCGAGGTATTTTATGCCGATGCTTTGGCCGCCCCCCAGATGACACTGCGCGGCGGCTACGCAGAGGACAGCTATGACTTCGTACCGCCACCTGACCCAGTTCTCGATGCATTGACGGATATGTACCTTGAGACATACACTTTCTGGGGTCTTGCTTATCTCGATCCTGCTTCGTGGCGGCACTACCTGCCTTACCTGATCAACTATACTTTCCGACACATGGACGATCCTAAGATGGCGGTTGAAGGACTGCTCCATAATCTTCGACCGCCGGATAGGGAGCCCCCGCGACTCGCCTCCCTCACAGCAGAACAGGAAGCTTTGATCGTCGCATTTCTGGAGGAGGTGGCCTTCAGTGAAGACTCTGCGAACAGGGACTTTGCAATACAGGTTCTCGAAGAATGGTGGATTCCCGATGCGCTATACCGGAAGCGCTAACAATGCGATTAAACGGAGCGCGCGTTTATAGCGCGGTATTGTTTTCAGCTCCGAGCCGCACTCGGTTGGCTTTACGTTATGAATGGCCGCTTTCCTAAACTGACCAGCATTCACTTGGCAATGGTGATCATCGGTTAATGACCGATCCAAGACGATCGGCCGTATTTAACCCGTTTAAGTCGAGCTTGAAGCTTATTTCTGAAATGCCAGATTGGACTCATATTTCTATCATTTTTAGACACTTATCATTATGACTACTGCCACTCAATTGGTCCTCGCATCGAGTTCGCCGTACCGCCGCGAATTATTGAAAAAACTCGGCCTTACTTTTGCTACGGCTAACCCGGATATCGATGAGACGCCGCTGTCCGATGAAGCGCCCATGCAGACCGCCATGCGTTTATCGCGGCAAAAGGCCGCAGCGCTGGCGCCTAACTATCCGCAACACCTGATTATCGGCTCGGATCAAGTGGCGATGCTGGAAGGTCAACCGCTCACCAAACCCGGCTCCCGCGACAACACGATTGCGCAATTGGCGGCTGCCTCGGGTAAAACGGCGCATTTTTATACCGGCGTCTGTGTTTACGATAGTCGTAACGGGCAACATCGAGTCGACTGTGATCATTGTGCCGTCACGTTTAGAGTGTTATCGCGACAGCAAATCGAGCACTATGTCGATCTTGACGAGCCTTTTAACTGCGCGGGCGGATTTAAAGCGGAAAGTCTAGGCATTGCCTTGTTTGAGCGAATCGAGAGTGATGATCCGAATGCGTTGATCGGTTTACCGTTGATCAAGCTGATCAGATTGCTGGAAGCTTTCGGGGTCCAGGTGATTTAACGTCGACTCCGGTTCCTTATCACACGGCCGTACGACGGATCAATCGTAAGGCGGCCTCACCGCTTTGCCTTTGCGGAAGGCCATCGGGTCAACTTATGCCTACCGGAGGCGACGCCAGCAGCCTGATGAGTTCGTGGGCCGCCGCTGTTGAAGACGCCGGATTCTGCCCGGTGATCAGGTGGCCATCGACGATCGTGAAACTCTGCCAGTCGGCGACATTTTCGAAGTGGCCGCCTAGACGCTTGAGCTCGTCCTCGACCAGAAACGGCACTATCTCAGTGAGGTGAACGGCCTCTTCTTCAGAGTTGGTAAAGCCTGTGACGTGTTTCCCTTTCACAATCGGTTCGCCGTTAAACAGAGCGTGACGCAATACGGCAGGACCATGACAGACCGCCGCGACGGGTTTGCCTGCGTTGTAAAACGTTTCAATCAAGGTATTCGAAATGGGATCTTCAGCCAGGTCCCACATCGGACCGTGACCGCCCGGATAAAAGATCGCGTCGTAATCCTGCGCCTTCACGTCGGACAATTTCGTCGTGCCGGCTAGTACGGCCTGTGTTTTAGGATCGTTCTTAAATCGGCGTGTACAGTCGGTCTGCCCTTCGGGTGTGTCGCTCTTGGGGTCGAGCGGCGGCTCACCGCCTTTGGGAGACGCGACCGTAACGCTAGCACCCGCATCAATGAACGTATAGTACGGGGCGCAGAATTCTTCCAGCCAGAACCCCGTCTTCTTTCCCGTATTCCCAAGCGTGTCATGAGACGTTAGTACCATCAGAATGTTCATGGTGTTTCTCCGTTGTTCAATCGATTAGGTAACTACAACTGCGATTAAGCCGGCAGCGTGGAGACAGTCTGTTGGACGAAGATAGGGTCGTGCCTCCTTATCAGTCGGCGCGGCGAGTGGCGTTAACACGTCAATGTGCCTAAAAACAGTTTGCGGATAACATAGATGTAAACCGAATGTCCGCAATTGGTTGCTGAGGATCATCTATAGTTTAAAAGCGCCATTCCATTTTAACCGTTAAAAAAACCATAACACTTCAAACTCAATACGCAATATGTATAGAAACGTATGACGCTAACTCGATGAATTAATTGCTTTGGTATTCGAAAGCCTACTGTTATTAAATATAGACGCTGAGATTGATTAAATTACACGTCTAGGGGACTTTACTGTTGTTTGTCAAATGCACCCAAACATCAGATTACCATTAAGGTCCGGACTCTTAGACGACTGCCGGAGAAACGGCAGGTTTAGTCATAATTGCTCCAGATAAACAATTATTTATACAATCGCTCGCGCTGTGAAAGAGTCCTTACGCCGAGCCTATTACCTTCATAAAGACCATGCCCACATCCGCAGCCTTAGAGAATTCCGTTCCCATCATCTTCGTGCGCGACGTTAACAAGACGTTTGCCGGCGGTTTCCAAGCGCTCAAAAAAATCAACCTGGAGATAAAACGCGGTGAGATATTCGCCTTGCTCGGACCCAATGGTGCGGGCAAGACGACACTGATTAGCCTCATCTGCGGCATCGTCAAGGCGACCTCCGGAACCATCATCGCCGACGGTCACGACATCGTGCGAGACTACCGCGCGGCGCGGGCAACCATCGGCTTGGTGCCGCAGGAACTCTATACGGACTCGTTTGAGTCGGTCTGGGCCACAATCAAATTCAGCCGGGGGCTGTTCGGTAAGGCGCCCAACCCAACCTACCTGGAAAAAGTGCTGCGCGATCTGTCCTTGTGGGACAAACGCGACGCTAAAATCATGACCTTATCAGGCGGCATGAAACGTCGTGTGCTGATTGCCAAAGCCCTCGCGCATGAACCAACGATATTGTTTCTTGATGAGCCGAGTGCCGGCGTGGATGTGGAGTTACGACACGACATGTGGCGCATGGTGCGCGAACTACGTGAGCAGGGTACCAGCATCATTCTGACCACCCATTACATTGAGGAAGCCGAAGACATGGCAGATCGCATCGGCGTCATTAGCCAAGGTGAACTGATTATTGTCGAAGACAAAGATGTACTCATGCGCAAGCTCGGCAAAAAGCAGCTCATGCTGACTTTGCGGCAGCCCCTGGACAGCATCCCGGCCGAACTAAGCGCTTGGCCGTTAGCGCTCTCCGACGATGGACACACCCTGGTTTATAGCTTCGACAGCCAAAAAGAAGAAACCGGAATTGCCGAGTTATTGCGCACGCTCGGTGAACACGCTATCGAATTCAAAGATTTACGCTCCAGCGAGAGTTCACTGGAGGACATCTTCGTCAGCCTGGTGCATCAGCCCAAAGGAGCATGGTCATGAATATCTACGGCATTCGCGCCATTTACCACTTTGAAATGGCGCGTACCTTTCGTACGCTGTGGGAAAGCATTGCGGCACCGGTGCTGACCACCTCACTGTATTTTATCGTATTCGGCAAAGCCATCGGTTCGCGCATGGGCGACATAGACAGTGTCAGCTATGGCGCCTTTATCATCCCAGGACTGGTCATGCTGAATTTACTGAACGAAAGCATCTCCAACGCCTCTTTCGGCATTTACATGCCCAGGTGGGCGGGCACTATCTATGAGCTACTATCAGCGCCGGTTTCATGGGTCGAAGTGCTGATCGGTTATGTGGGGGCGGCGGCGACCAAGTCGGTGCTGTTGGGGCTGCTCATTCTGGGCACCGCCCGCATTTTCGTGCCCTACGAGATCGCTCATCCCTTATGGATGATCGCTTTTCTGCTGCTCACTGCGGTTACTTTCAGCCTGTTTGGCTTCATTATCGGCCTATGGGCCGATAATTTTCAGAAACTACAGGTGGTTCCGATGTTGATCGTCACCCCGCTGGCCTTCTTGGGCGGCGCGTTCTATTCGATCACTATGTTGCCTCCCTTGTGGCAGAAGATCACCCTGTTTAATCCAGTGGTGTATTTGATCAGCGGCTTTCGCTGGTGCTTCTATGGCATCGCCGATGTGAACATCGGCATGAGCATTGGCATGACGTTTGGCTTTCTGATCATCTGCCTGACTATTGTAGGGTGGGTGTTTAAGACGGGGTACAAGATTAGAAACTGAGGCGTCGAACATGGGCTTAATAGCTCAACAGATAGCCTATACCAAGCTGAGCGATGACTGAATTGCAAATCAATGCCCCGACCCTGAGGCTTACAAGTGTAGGTTTTTTAAAAAAGTATGACGAGACAGAGCGTTACGGTAAATTGATGAGTGTCATCAACATCTGTTTACCGGAGCTGCCCCTATGTCTCGCCATCCAGAGCTATACCAATGGATCGACACCATTGTCATGCGCTTTCCCTCACTCAGCAAGCCACAAGCTTTGGGCTTGGCGTTGTGGAGTTTTGGCATGGTCATTGTCCGCTCGTGCAGTTTAACCGCAGTGGCCGATGTGTTGGCGCCGCTATTGGGGCAGCCGTTCAACACGTTACCAGAAAGGCGGCGCGATACCTATCGGGAAGCCAGCGCGAAAGCCGGGGAACAGCTAGCCATTGCCCTGGATGCGACAAGCTGAGGGAGTCGTTTTGTGGTACTGGCGATCAGTGTGGTGTATCGCGGCTGTGCGGTGCCGGTGGCCTGAAAAGTTTTGAAAGCCGAAGAAAAGTCCCCGTGGAAGCCGGAATGGCGGACCTTGCTGAAACAATTTCAAGGGCTTTTGCCCGAAGGCCGGCAGTGGCAACATAGGCTGCCCTGAATGCGCTCAAGAGCAATGCCATTTCACCGGATCCGTATTCCTGGCGCGAGAGTGTGATGCGATGCCACCTCATGTTTTTTGCCATTCCTCGGGTCTACATATCATCAATGGAGAAGGGGATAGCTTAAGCGTCAATTTAGTGTTTTGGGATGAGCGAACACCTATATAGCTTCCGACAGTCTGGTTTGGGCCGGTTTTACTCATTCAATTGCGACAGAGCGCTACCGGCCATAAAGCTGCCTGTCGTGACTGGCAGCTTTATGACGATGAATATGGCAGAATGAAGTACGGTAAAGCTTGGGAGAAAACCTTTACTTTCGGAGGATAGGCGAAAGTCCGGATGCCTATGGATAAAAAACATTATTCTCGGTACATGACAAAAATCAAACCTTATAAACAGGTTCAATATAATTGCGATATCAAATCCAATATTTCAAACTATTTAGTATTGATATTACCAGGAGACATTTTTTGAAACCATCCTTTTATGACCTAAATTATTCTGATTTAGAAACGGTTATTAATCAGAATAATTTAAATCACTCAGCAGCGGCAGTTCTTTTTAATTGGCATTATAAGAAAAAAGAAAACACTCAATGCAATGATAAAATCGCCAAAAGTTCATTGGCTTTTTTTGAAAATAATTTTGACTTTTCTCTGCCCGAAATCGATACGGTCCATGAGTCAAAAGATCGAACAGTAAAATTTCTTTTTAAGCTTAAAGACCATCATAAAATCGAAACCGTCCTTATTCCGTTTCATAATAAATATTCTATTTGTCTTTCATCGCAGGTTGGCTGTGCAATGACTTGTTCTTTTTGTTTTACCGGAGAACAAGGACTTAAAAGAAATTTGACTACCAGTGAAATTGTCGGCCAGTTTCTACAGGCTTGGCGTTGGTTAGCGAAAAACAGGCCTGGAGAAGAGCGTATTTTAAATATTGTTTTTATGGGACAAGGCGAACCTTTACATAATTTTGATGCCGTTAAAAAAGCCTGTGAAATCTTTTTATCCCAACACGGGACTTCAATTGGCGTTCAAAAAATTACTATTTCAACGGCGGGTTATATTCCTGGACTTAAAAGATGGAGCCAGGAAATTCCTGGAGTAAACCTTGCGTTATCTCTTCATTCACCCTTTGCAGAAAAGAGGAATGAACTTATTCCCATTAATAGAAAATATCCGCTAGATGAAGTGTTGACCTATATTGACAAGATACCTTTAAATAAAAAGCAATTTATTACTTATGAATATATTCTGATAAAAGATTTTAATGATTCTCAGGACGATGCTAAAAAATTGGGAGAGATACTGTCTGGTAAAAGGGCTTATATAAACTTAATTCCTTTTAACTCATTCCCAGGATCACATTACAAGCGTCCGGATTTGGATAAAATTGAAAAATTTAAAGAAGTTTTAGATATTTTTAAAATCCCGACTTTAATAAGAAGTGCTAAAGGCGATGATGTATTAGCAGCATGTGGCCAACTCAATTCTAAAAATTAAATTGCTATTAAGTGCCAGTGAATGGGGCCGGTGTTTTCATGTTACTTTTTTTAGAAGTAGTTTATCGACAAACTGCTAAGGGACGTTTCAATTTGTTATCAATCTTGACGGTCGCTTGTCGGCCAAAATTAGCCGTTGGCTCATGTAGGAGATATTGCCGATGCAGAAGACATATTATGCTTGATTGATGCGCTTTATTGCGTTGCCTACACGAATGTATTAATAGTTGCAAAAGTTCTTGCATCTCTTGCATCTAAAGCGGGCCTCACTTCAATGGATTCGCCTAATATTGAATGCCAGTAACGGCTTATCCTAGCCAAAGCTCGCTCTTTTACTGGGTTACGGTTTAGCCGTCCAAAGCCAGCTTTGAACTCCGTTATTTGCCATATCGGGAGTCCAAAGCCGGCTTTGGACGTTTAGCGATCAGGCAACATGAATAGGGTACAGACCCAGGACTGAGCCCAGTTACGAATGCCAAAACTTATTGGACGATTAATAGGTACTTAGCGTGAGCACGACAGGGATGCAGGAGGTAGGCAGAAAACCGCTCCTCGGCAACTGCTCCTGCGTTGCTCTACCTCCTGCATCCCTGCAAGTCGTGCTCACGCTAAGTACCTACATAATCCACAGGGATGTGGTGAATGCAGATATTGCAGGAGCAAATATCTGTCCTTGTCGTAAAGCGCCTACTTTGGGTCAGCACATCCTGTCGAACTGGACATTGCGGATTTAATGGAGCTTTAGCAGATTTGCTAAGCAGTTGCACCAATAGCTATTGCCTTTCAAAAAATGTAAGTATTTCCACAGGTTTGTTTCTGTCTCATGTTTTTTGATGTAAGGAAAAATTTAGTGATGATCTGTAGGGTTCAGGCGGATAGATAACGACATGAAAAATAATATAATCACTATGCTCTTATTCATAGGAACGCTGTTTTCTGTAAGCGGCTGCGACAGGGTAAGCAAGCCAACTTCTGTAAACAATCATGGCAGTGCTGCTCGTATACTTTTTGTAGGAAACAGCTATACCTATGGAAATAGCGGTGTGGATAACATCATCAATGGTCTTGCAGGTTCAACAATAGCTTCTAAAGTTGCTCATGGGGGATATTTTTTGCAAGACCATGTGGAAGATGCCACCAGTATAAGCACCATTCAGGCTGACAATTGGAGCTATGTAGTCCTTCAGGGTCAGAGTCAAGAGCCGATTTACAACTACGGTAATTTTTCAGCTTACGCTGCCAAGCTTGACGAGAGAGTCAGAACAGTGGGAGGCAAGACGATCCTTTTTATGACATGGGAACGTCAAGATAATGTGAAGAGCGGTGTCACTACAGATAAATTGGCCGCTGCTTACACTCGACTGGGTAAGAAATTAAACGTCAGAGTTGCTCCCGTTGGGCTGGCATTCGCTCGGGCGTTGCGTGAGCGTCCGGAGCTATCGCTAACAAACGCTCATGACGGTAGTCATCCGACTGTTGCAGGGACCTATCTGGCGGGATGTGTTATTTACGCGATTGCCTACGGCACACCGGAAGGAAATCCCTATTCTGATGGCCTGAGCGACGACGATAAATCTTTCCTACAACGCATTGCCGTACAGGCAACAAATGACTATATCAGCCAGAACCTTTGGCTGGGTGCGATTAATTAATCCGTTCAAATTGACATTAAAGCCAGTGCATTCTTTAACGCATTGCATGCCGGCCTTATCAGCTCTTTCTACTTACCCACCCGTACATCCAGGTCAAGGGCCAGTGAAAATACCTCTTCCTCGCTTTAGACAAGACAAGCCAAACCGTCGACTTCCTGCTCACTGTCCACTGCGATGAGAAGAGCGCTCTGCGGTTTTTCAATAAAGCCATCCCACAACACGGCTTGTCAGACAAGGTCACAATTGACAAGAGCGGTCCCAATACCGCGGCTCTGATTAAAGAGACGGGTGGCGAGTAGACCTTCATTCGGGCTCAGAAACTAATAAAAATTAAGCTTTTTCAACCCTTACTCCTGGTCAATTTTCAATCGGCGCCAACACATGTACTTTGTAGAATCGTTAATGTGAGGGAAGCGAGGAATAGCTTTACCGGGAGTCATGAATTAAAAAGATCGCTCTTTGCTAAGTACTCACACTTATTGATTGAAGAGGTTGAGGCTTTTACCCTACAAATACATGCAAAATGCCTGTTGATCTTTTTTGATTAATGTTGCTCATTAGAAATGAACTGTTTTGCTAAGGGGCTATCGTACAAGGAAAACTTTTTTTAGAGGTATATCGAAAATGAACTTACTTGGTCGGTCTGAGGAATCATTAGTCCCTCGCAAAAAAACAGTAACTGAGCAGTTTGCTGAATATGTAGAATTAAAACCGGAAATGATTGAGTCGATGGAGCGGCTGCTGGTTTACTGGAAAGCACGGCTGACAGGCGCGCCAACGCTGGACTTGCCCACTGACCGGCCGCGCCCGGACATACCCTCGTTCCGCGGGGAAATTCAGCATTTCGTTTTGCCGCCGGACTTGGTGGACGGGCTGAAAGTCCTGAACCGTCAGAAAAACGTGACCTTGTTCATGACGCTGGCGGCGGCCTTTCAGGTGCTGTTGCACCGCTACAGCGGCCAGGACGACATTGTGATCGGTACACCGGCCACCAGTTCAAGCTGTTTGAAGGACAAATCTTTAAGCGATTTATCCGCCAACACCTTGGCACTGCGTACGGATCTTTCCGGCAACCCCAGTTTCTGTGAACTACTGGCTCAGGTGCGAGACGTCACGCTTGGCGCCTATGCCCATCAGGACCTGCCGTTTGAAAAACTGGTCGATGCCCTCAATCGGCAACAACACCGCAGTTGTAATCCGTTATTTCAGGTGATGTTAATAGTTCGGAGCATTCCCGATGACAAGCTGCAAGTCAATGAAATGGCCCCGGAACTGCTGAAGGTTTATACGGAAACAGCCCGCTCTGATCTTACTCTTGAACTATCGGAGACTCCGCATGTCTTGGCGGGCTCTGTGACTTATGCGGCTGACTTATTTGAGACCGAAACTATTATCCGGCTGATCGGCCATTTTCAGACCTTGCTTGAAGGCATCATCGCTCGCCCGGAAGCGCGGCTGTCCGAATTGCCTCTATTATCTGAACCTGAACGCCGACGAGTACTGGAAGAATGGAACGACACAACGGCTCCGTTTCCCAGAGATCAGTGCATCCACGACTTGTTTGAAGCGCAGGCAGCCAGAACGCCGCAGGCGGTGGCGGTGGCGTATGAGGATAGCCAACTGACCTATGGCGAACTGAATGCCCAAGCCAACCGATTGGCACATCACCTCCGCGAGTTGGGCGTGAAGCCGGATGCGCTGGTAGCCATCTGCGTCGAACGTGGCCTGAACATGGTGGTGGGGCTGCTGGCTATTCTTAAAGCCGGGGGCGCCTATGTGCCGCTTGATCCTGCCTATCCTAAAGAGCGCTTGGCGTTCATGCTTGAAGACAGTGCGCCGGTCGCAGTGCTGACGCAGGGCCGGCTCGAAAACTTGTTTGCGGATGGGGTGAAAGCCTGGCCGGTGATCGATCTGGATGCCGACGTCCACCGGTGGGCGAGAAAGCCTGAGACCAACCCTGATCATAGCAATGCGGAACTCACATCTGAGAACTTGGCCTATGTGATCTACACCTCCGGCTCCACCGGCTTGCCTAAAGGCGTGATGGTTACGCACCGCAACGCGGTGCATTCGACAAGCGCGAGATTTGCCGGCTATCGGGAACCGGTAAGCGCTTATCTGTTGCTGTCTTCGTTTGCTTTTGACAGTTCCGTGGCCGGGCTGTTTTGGACGTTGGGGCAGGGCGGTTGCTTGTGCTTGCCGACGGACGATGACGCGAAAGATCCGGCGGCATTGGCTAATTTAATCGAAAAACGGCGGGTATCGCATCTGTTGGCGTTGCCGTCTTTTTATGTGATGCTGCTTAAACAAACAGGAAGCCATCTGCGAACCCTGAAAACAGCAATCGTTGCCGGAGAAGCGTGTTCAACCGAGGTCGTTAAGCAACATTATGCGGCGTTGCCGCATGTGCCGCTATATAACGAATACGGCCCGACCGAAGGCTCGGTATGGAGCAGCGTTTACTTGACGGATAAGGACGGCTGCAACAGGCCGGTACCGATAGGGAGGCCGATCAGTAATGTCCGGCTCTATATTTTGGATGGCGTCGGCAACCCGGTTCCGATCGGTGTATCGGGAGAGATTCATATTGGCGGCGAAGGTGTGGCGCGCGGCTATTGGCAGCGCCCCGAATTAACGGCGGAAAAGTTTATTCCCGATCCGTTCCAACCGGGCGGTAGACTCTATAAAACCGGCGACCTCGGGCGATGGCTGGCTAACGGCACTATAGAATACTTAGGCCGCAACGACTTCCAGGTCAAGATCCGGGGTTTCCGCATCGAACTTGGCGAGATCGAGACGATGTTGCGCCGGCATCCGCAACTGCGTGAGGTGGCAGTGGCCGTGTACGAGCCGATTGCGGGGGATAAACGCCTGGTCGCGTATGTGGTGGTGCAGAGCGCTCCTGAGCCAACCTTGTCTGAGCTACGGGATTATCTTAAACCCCAGTTGCCGGAATTCATGATTCCTTCGGCTTTTGTGTTTCTTGATGAACTGCCACTCACTCCTAATGGCAAACTCGACCGAAATGCCCTGCCTATACCGGACATGAACCGACAGGAGCTGGATGCCGATTTTATGGCTCCACGCAACCAGGTGGAGAAACAGTTAGTTGAAATATGGTGCGATGTTTTAAGAATTAATCGTACCGGTATTTACGACAATTTTTTTGAGTTGGGAGGGCAATCATTACTTGCCATGCAAGTAATTACCCGCGTTAGCGAACAACTCTCGATGGAAATTCCTCTGGCCAGCTTGTTTGAAATGCCGACCATCGCCGGATTGGCACAGCTGATTGAAAATATCAGAGCAAGCTCGACAAACGATTCCAGCCGCATTATCTCGCAGCGCCGTTCCGCTTATAAGGCAGGTACCCAATTAAATAACACAGCGCGACAGCCAGTTATTTTCATCACGCACCGTTTTAACTAAGGCTGAAACATAAGCAGATAAATCAGGATGTTCCGACAGGGCAGCTTGTTTGACTTGGAACTGTTGTATGATTTTCGCACCGGTTTCTTCGTCGATGCTTTTGGCGTGATGGATAGCCTCAAACAACTCACGTTCACTCAGTTCATGCATTATGTTAACCCGGCATCAGCTAAAAAACTCTAAATTATACGGGACATATAACCCCCCAACGCTCCAACTATTCAGACCTGCTGAATAAAAGAAAACACAAGCAGGTACTGAACGGTTGAATGGCATATTTCGGCCAACAACCGACTATCATTGATATAAATTGATGACCTGTCTACTACGTAAAGCTGCCATTCCAAGACGATTTCCATAGTGCTGAAGAAGAGGCCATTATGGCTTGTCATTTTAGCGGTCAGATAACGGGGTGCAGAGCCAACCCACCTTCTGAATCACTTCATTCGCCAAATTGCGAGACCACTGGTAATTTAATCTGGTTTTAATATGCTGTTCATGTTGAATTAATCTTTACCCGGTAAGATTGATCTAATAATAAGGAGCTAACTATGAAAAGAAATAATTTATCAATAGTGTTGGTGCTTTCTGCATTGACCACTGGGTGTGCATCTATGAGTGGCTGGCGCCCGATTGTCGATCCCCGCATGGACCAACATCCAGAATCCGTTCAGCGCGACATGGTCGAGTGTAAGGCACTGGCAGACCGAGCATCGGATATCACGAAAGAAGTCGGCATGGGCGCAGGTGTCGGTGCTGTTACTGGTGCAGCTGGCGGCGCAGCTGTTGGTGCTATAGCGGGTAGTGCTGCAACAGGTGCTGCGGGTGGTGCTATTTTGGCCATTCCCGCTGGATTGTGGAAAGGTTATGAGGCCAACGAGGACTTTAAACGATCATTCAAAACATGTATGCGTCAGCGCGGTCATACACTGGTCAACTAAAGGCAACCTTAAAAAAACCGTCATTTTGGACGAAGTATTCGTTTCTGAAAAAAACAAAACGTCTGCAAAGGACGTACATCAGGTAGTAAATAAAATGTGAATCTGATGTATTAATAGTTGCAAAAATTCTTGCATCTACAGCGGACCTCACTTCAATGGATTCGCCTATTATTGAATGCCAGTAACGGCTTATCCTAGCAAAAGCTCGCTCTTTTACTGGGTTACGGTTTAGCCGTCCAAAGCTGGCTTTGGACGTTTAGCGATCAGGCAACACGAGTAGGGTACAGGCCCAGGACTGAGCCCCGTTACGAATGCCAAAACTTATTGGACGATTAATACACATGTCGCCACCGGCCGTGACGCGTGCGGTGGCGGCCTTGGACGAGCGCTTGGGCGTTAAATTGCTGAACCGCACCACCCGCTACGTGCGGATGACCGAGGCCGGCCAGAAATACTACGAGGACGCCAAACACATCATCGCCTTGGCCGATGAAGCCGACGACGCGGCGCTGGGCATCAACGCCGAACCGCGCGGCCAACTCACCGTCACCGCCTCGGTTTTGTTCGGCCGCATGTACGAGATGCCCGGCATCGTCGAGTATTTACGCCGTTACCCGGCGGTGGAAATCAACGCACAGTTCGTCGACCGGGTTGTCAACATGCTGGAGGAAGGCGTGGACGTGGCGATCCGCATCGGCGATTTGCCGGATTCGTCGTATCGGGCGTTGCGAGTCGGCTTGGTAAGGCGAGTGGTGTGCGCGTCGCCCGACTATTTGGCGGCACGCGGCATCCCGCAAACGCCGGCCGATTTGCTCAAGCATCAAATCATCCTGGCGCGCGGTTTAAATCCGAATAATGAAATGCGCTTTCTGCGCGATGGCCTGCCGAAAACGATCAAGTTACAACCGATATTGAGCGTCAGCGACAATGACTCGGCGGCCAGCGCAGCCATGGCGGGTCTGGGCATAACCCGCTTGCTGTCTTACCAAATCGCCGAGCCGCTACAGACTGGCAAACTGAAAATCGTGCTCAGCGAGTTCGAAAGCCCACCGGTTCCGATCCACATCCTGCACCGCGAAGGCCGCCACTCGTCGGCCAAAATCCGTTCATTCGTCGATCTAATGGCGGAGCGTTTGCGGGCGGAGTTATCGCTGAATTGATCGATTTGCGTCTGTCGGATGTCTTCGCCGAGGTGTAGAGCGCTGGCGCAGTCGATCGGTTATGTTTCATCCCTTTCGTCGCTACCCCACTTTTACCGGTTTTGTCGCAAAGTTTGCAGTATTTAGGAATTATCCGCTAATTTGTTGCTTGAATATGCAGATCAGTTTTAAGGCGTCTACTATTGCTGGCCCACGCCGACATTCAAAGCCGCCGAGCCGAGATTAACGGGTTAACGTCGACGCCGTTGCAAACCTAAACGCCGGGTAGGACGCAGTGCTTCCCATCTCACCATCAACAACATAGCGACGAACACACCGAAGCGAAGCCTGGCTTCCATCACAATCTCCCGTAATAGCGCATTGCCAGATCGTCGGGATCGGTCCCGCAAAAATAAGCCCATCGTAAACGCCACATTAATAAGATAGTCTTGAAAATGCCGTGTTGTTGCCAACGCCGTGCCGAGGTAAGCACTTTGGCCTTTAAACAACAGGGATGGCCGAGTTTTTTCAGCTTGCTGCTGATGGCAATATCTTCCATCAAGGCAATCTGCGGAAAACCGCCGACTGCCGAAAACGCCTGCCGGGTTATAAACAGACATTGGTCGCCGGTCATGATGCCGGTCAGCCGCGAGCGTTGATTCATCATGAAAGCAATCAGTTTGAAGATAGGCTTGGCGTTGTCGAATGCCACATCGAAACGGCCCCAGTGGAAACCTTCGGCAATGGCTTGGCTGATCAAGCCAACCGCATCATCCGGCAATCGGGTATCGGCATGCAGGAACAGCAATACATCGGCATCGGCCAGCTCCGCCCCCGCGTTCATTTGTTTGGCCCGGCCGCGTGGGCCGAGTATCACCTTATCCACTAGAGACTCGGCGATCACCGGGCTGTCGTCGTTACTACCGCCATCGGCCAGCACTAACTGGCAGCGATCCCGCAGTCCCTGCAAAGCCTGTAGTTTGGTGGCGAGGTGTTCGGCTTCGTTGAGCACCGGTATCACGATGCTGATTTGGAAAGTCATGCTCTGAAATATCGTTACTGTTAACCGTTACGCCGCCAGGCATGATAACGGCCCACCCATTCCAGCAAAGCTTTGGGGGCATGATTGCGTTTCCAGACGCCCGCTGCATATTTATTGGCTTCGGCCAGGGTTGGATAGATATGAATAGTGCCTAAGATTTTATTCAAGCCGATGCCGTGGTTCATCGCCAGCACGAACTCGGCAATTAAATCGCCGGCATGTTCGCCGACGATGGTCACGCCGAGAATCTTGTCCTTGCCGGGCCGGGTCAAGACTTTGACAAAACCATGCGCTTCACCGTCGGCAATCGCCCGATCCAGATCGTCGATGCCATAAGTCGAGACTTCGTAAGCCACCCCTTGAGCTTGGGCATCCTGCTCGTTCAAGCCGACGCGAGCGACTTCCGGGTCGGTAAAGGTCGACCAGGGAATCACCGAATAATCGGTGCGAAACTTCTTGAACTGCCCAAACAAGGCGTTAACCGCCGCATACCAAGCCTGATGCGCGGCCGTGTGGGTGAACTGGTAAGGCCCGGCCACGTCGCCAACGGCGAAGATGTTGGGATAGTTGGTTTGCTGAAAGGCGTTGGCGGCTATGGTGTTGCGCGGAGACAGGGTAATGCCCAGTTCGTCGACGCCATAGCCCTGCACATTGGCCGCGCGGCCGATGGCGATCAGCACGTGATCGAATGCGATCCGAACCATTTGTCCCTGATACTCAGCCAGCAGGATGTTTTCGCCATTTTCGACGATGAACTCTTTTGCGGTATGGTTGACCCGCACATCCACGCCTTCCGCCTGGAAGCGGGCCTGCACGATGTCCGACACTTCCGGGTCTTCCCGCACCATGATGCGCGGCGCCATTTCCACCTGGGTCACCTGACTGCCCAACCGGTTAAAGGTTTGCGTCAGTTCGCAGCCAATCGGCCCGCCGCCCAAGACCAGCAGGCGATTAGGTTTTTCCCGAAGATTCCAGACCGTATCCGAAGTCAGATAACTGATCCGTTCGATGCCGGGAATAGGCGGCACGAAAGGCCGTGCACCGGCGGCAATGACTATCGCGCGGCTGGTGATGGTTTTGCTGCCCTCGGCAGTCGTCACTTCAATTTCCCAGGGCGAAACGATCTTTGCCGTGCCCTGAATCACCTCGACGCCCAGTTCGGTATAGCGTTCGATTGAATCGTGCGGCTCGACGGCTTTAATGACTTGTTGCACCCGCTCCATCACGGTGGCGAAATCAAAATCGGCTTCCGCTTTGGCGATGCCGAATTCCTTAGCGCGTTTGATATGCGACAGCAATTTAGCCGAACGAATCAGCGCCTTGGATGGAACGCAACCGGTATTCAGACAGTCGCCGCCCATTTTGTGCTTTTCGATCAGGGTGACTTTGGCTTTGACGGCAGCGGCGATATAAGCCGACACCAAGCCGCCGGCACCGGCGCCGATGACCACCAGGTTATTGTCGAAGCGGGCCGGTTTAGCCCAGCGTGTGTAGACTTTGCGTTTTTGGATGAATTCGAGCATTTTCTTCGCCCCTAATGGAAACACGCCGAGCAAGGCAAACGAACCCAACAAAGCTGGAGATAAAATACCGGACAGTGAATCGAGTTTCGCTAACTGGGTTCCGGCATTGACGTAAACCACGGTGCCCGCCAGCATCCCGATCTGGCTGACCCAGTAAAACGTTCTCGTCTTGATGGGCGTCAACCCCATGGCCAGATTGATCATGAAGAACGGAAATAATGGCACCAGACGTAAGGTGAACAAATAGAATGCGCCCTCACGATGTACGCCATCATCGATAGCTTGTAAACGGGCACTAAACCGGGATTTGACCCAGTCGCGGAACAGAAACCGCGCCGCCAGAAACGCCAAGGTTGCGCCGATGCTTGAGGCAAACGAGACGATCAGCGTACCCGGCAAGAGACCGAATACCGCGCCGCCTGCCAGCGTTAATATCGCCGCCCCCGGCAGCGACAACGCGGTGACCGCGATATATAACGCGGCATAGAGCGCAATCGCCGGCAGCGGATGATTTTGGCGATAGTCGGCTATCGCCGCCTGCTGTGATTTGAGGCTATCAAGCGTTAGGTAATGCTGAAGATCGAAGCTAAAAAAAAGCGCGATCAAGCCCGCGATCACCAGCAGCAAAACCGTTCTGGACTGTTTCATACTGCGCTCCCGGCAGTTTTGAACAACGGTACACAGGATTCTTGAACCTCTAAAGCGCCGCCGCAACTGCTGCCTTGACCGGCCGTGCAGCCATAGCAATGGGCGGCTGTAGCAATCGGCGCGTTTTGCAACAATGCGGGATTCAACTCGCGGAGATGGACCCTGGGTTTGGCAACCGCCCCTAACGGCATCGCCAGCATCTGGTTGAAGTCGCAATCGTAAACATAGCCCTGCCAATCGATGCTAAGGGTATTCAGGCACATCAGGTTGTCGAGGTTGTCTGAGCGAAAATTATCCTTTAATAAATCCAGATAGTCTTCGAATCGGCCTTGGCTGATCAATGTACTGCCGAAGCGCTGGATCGGCATGTTGGCGATGGCAAACAGTCGGTTGAAGACAATGCCGTAGTGCTGCTGCAAGTGCTGCTTGTAAGCCTGTTCCAGCGTACGCTGGTCGGGCGGTAGCACCGCACCTTGCGGGTTGAAGACCAGATTAAGCTGTAATGAGCTGTCCGGCTGGCCGTAACCCAAGCGATTAAGTCGCTGTAACGCCGCTAAACTGTCCTTGAAAACACCTTTGCCGCGTTGTTTGTCGACATTTTCCTGCAAATAACACGGCAGGGACGCGACGATGTTTACCTGCTGTGCAGCTAGAAACTCCGCGAGATCGGTGTATTCCGGTTCTTCTAAAATGGTCAGATTGCAGCGGTCAACAACTTCGATACCTCGATCGCGTGCGGCTCGCACCAGATAGCGAAAATCGGCATGCATTTCCGGGGCGCCGCCGGTCAAATCCAGGGTGTGGATATTGGCGGTCTCGGCCAGCGCCAACACGTGCTCAATAGTCTCCCGGCTCATCATCTCGGTGCGTTTCGGTCCGGCGTTGACATGACAATGCACACAACTCAGATTACATAGATAGCCCAGGTTGATTTGCAGAACTTGCAGGGATTTTCGGAAAATGGCCGGAAACTCGCTGTTGGCGAGTAAGGGTTTGCTGTCGTGCATATGCTTAGTCCTTGGAAAACCAGATGTCGCCGTACATAGCTGACACCGAGCCGTTGCTGTTGTCGGTATCGCTCATGATTGCCACGGCATCGATACTGCGGATGTCTTCACCGAATAATTGCTTGAAGTCGGCCCTGATGTTGCGCTTTTCGTTTTGCCAGACGTTCAGCGACGCTTCCGGGCCGTGCAAGGCTAACATCATCGCATGATCGCCGGCAAAAGCATTAGGCCAGATGGTGTCCTTTTTAGTGTTACCGGCCCAGACATAATTGATGGCCTTGGTTTGCCAAAACGCCAGGCCGCCTTTTACCACCACATACACCCGTGCCGCGTAATCGTCGCCGGCCTTGCTTTGTTCATTCAAGCCGGTCAATCGATTGCCGATTCGCCACGACCAGTTCAGGAACGGCGTTTGTTCGAGATCGATATGCTGTTCTTTGAACAGCCCCGAGCCTGCGGCGTGACTATCGGCAGTCAATACCGTCACGCCATCTATAGTTTGCAATCGATACCGGGTTTCGCCTTTGAAGCTTTTATGCTCCCAACCATCCAGACGATTGCGACTGAATTCGGCGACAGGCAGTTTATTATCCGCAACCGCCGTATGATGCAACGGCAATATCATTAATAGTAACAACCCGTATTTTTTCATCATTAATACCTTTAGTACTCAGCAGCATGCGCTGTCTGCCTTGGCGGTTTTGCTGTTGGGACCGGGCGAACAATCGAATAAACCGAAATGACGGGATTTATCGCCCAATACCTGAAAGTGATCGCCATAGCGGCTGGCGGCCAGCATGTCGGCGGTGTTGCCGCAAACCCGCAAGGGTCTGCCGGTTTCGAAATGATGATGATCATCCAGGTCGAAGCTGTGCGGGTGTTGATCGATAGTCCCTAAATAGACGGCGACTTGAC
>Ga0208116_1000200_pt1 | contig 19915 bp, 17 predicted proteins | sample LakWasMeta9_HOW4_2_FD_183859 | JGI IMG/M metagenome (GOLD analysis project Ga0208116, IMG submission 183859) | Freshwater sediment methanotrophic microbial communities from Lake Washington under simulated oxygen tension - Sediment Metagenome... | ecosystem: Environmental > Aquatic > Freshwater >... | reverse complement strand
TGCGGTGCCGGCGTGGTAACGCGCCGTGCGATGGAGGCGGCTTCTGATGCCGGCCTTGAATTTGCCTGCGACCCTACCAGTGCCGATGCCTGCTGTATCGGCGGTAACGTGGCGATGAATGCGGGTGGTAAAAAAGCCGTACTGTGGGGCACGGCGTTGGATAATCTCGCGTCATGGCGCATGGTGACCCCTGATGGCGACTGGATGGAAGTTGAGCGCCTGGATCATAACTTAGGCAAGATTCACGACATTGAAACCGCGCGTTTCAAAATCAGCCGCTATAGCGATGATATGAAAACCCTGCTGGCCGAGCCGCAGATCCTGGAAATACCTGGGCCTAGCTTCCGCAAGGTCGGTTTGGGCAAGGATGTGACGGACAAGTTCCTATCCGGTTTGCCTGGAATACAGAAAGAAGGATGTGACGGCCTGATTACCAGTGCGACATTCATCCTGCATCGTATGCCCAAACATGTGCGCACGATCGCCCTGGAATTTTTCGGCAACGTTGCACATGCGGTACCGGCGATTGTGGAAATCAAGGATTATCTGGATGCTACAGCCAAGCAGACGCCAGCCGTGATCATGGCTGGTCTGGAGCATATGGATGAGCGCTATATCAAGGCGGTAGGCTATGCGACTAAAGCTGCGCGTCAGCAGCGCCCGAAGATGGTGCTGATCGCTGACATCGCATCTGACGATGAAAATGCTGTCGGTGAAGTGGCCTCTGCCATGGTGCGTATGTGTAATGCACGTAATGGCGAGGGCTTTATCGCCGTATCAAGCGAAGCGCGTAAAAAGTTCTGGCTGGACCGCTCCCGCACAGCGGCGATTGCCAGACACACCAATGCGTTTAAAATCAATGAGGACGTGGTGATTCCATTGCCGCGCCTGGGTGATTATTCCGACGGTATTGAGCGTATCAACATCGATTTGTCCATCAACAACAAGCTCAAGCTGCTGGATGCAATTGAAGCCTTTATGCAGAGTGATTTGCCGCTGCAGCCTGATGAAGACGGCAACGTGGATGGCAATATGGTCAAAAGCAAACAGGAAATGGCTTTAAGCCTGATTGCCGATCTGCGCACGCGCTGGAGCTTTGTCCTGAATAACCTGGATGCGCCCGTCTCTGCTTTAGGCGATGCCGGTGCGGCATTCGTGCAGTATGAGAATATATTCCGTGCCGTGCAGTCCTATGATCTGCGCATCTCATGGAGGCGTGAACTTAAACGCCCGATGGCCGATATATTTGCCGGCCGCGAATACCAGAAAATTCTGGAGCGTTGCGACGAGATTCATAAGCAAGTATTGAAAAGCCGCGTATTTGTTGCCTTGCACATGCATGCGGGTGACGGCAATGTACACACCAATATTCCGGTGAACTCCGATGACTACGGCATGATGCAGGATGCGCATGCTGCCGTGGCGCGGGTGATGGCGCTGGCACGCAGCCTGAATGGTGTGATTTCAGGCGAGCATGGTATCGGTATCACCAAAATGGAGTTCCTGGATCAGTCGACGATCGATACTTTCACTGCCTATAAAAATACAGTCGACCCGAATGGTCACTTCAATAAGGGTAAACTGCTGGCCGGCTCCGGCCTGGACAACGCCTACACGCCAAGCTTCGGTTTGCTGGAGCAGGAGTCCATCATTATGGAGCAGTCTGCCGTCGGTGAAATTGCCGATGACATCAGCGACTGCCTGCGCTGCGGTAAGTGCAAGCCAGTATGCAGCACGCATGTGCCGCGCGCCAACTTGCTGTATAGCCCACGTAACAAGATTCTGGCTACGTCCTTGCTGATTGAGGCTTTCCTGTACGAAGAGCAGACCCGTCGCGGTATCTCCATCAAGCATTTTGATGAGTTCAATGATGTGGCAGATCATTGCACGATATGCCATCGCTGCGAAAAACCATGTCCGGTCGACATCGACTTTGGTGACGTTTCAATCAAAATGCGCAACTTCCTGCGTGAGCAGGGTAAAAAGCAATTCAACCCCGGCACGGCCGTGGGCATGGCGTTCCTGAACGCTAAAGACCCGGCCACGATTAAACTGTTACGCACAGTCATGATCAATTGGGGCTACAAGGCACAGAACCTGGCGCACACACTGGCCAAGCGGTTTGGTTTGCTGCGTGACAAGAAGCATCCGCCGGCAACGGTAGGCAAGGCGGAGATCAAGGCGCAGGTGATCCATTTCGTTAATCGCCCTATGCCGAAGAAAATGCAGTCTAAAACTTCACGTGCGATGCTTGGGGTTGAAGATGACCACATGATTCCGGTGATCCGTAATCCGCAAAAGGTGACTGAGGATTCTGAAGCCGTGTTTTACTTCCCCGGCTGCGGTTCAGAGCGACTGTTCTCAAACGTGGGTCTGGCAACGCAGGCCATGCTGTATGAGGTCGGCGCAGTCACGGTATTGCCTCCGGGTTACCTGTGCTGTGGCTACCCGCAGACTTCGGCTGGCAACCACGATAAAGGCCAGGAGATCACGGCAGATAATCGCGTGCTGTTCCACCGTGTGGCGAATACCTTGAATTATCTCGACATCAAAACCGTGATTGTGTCCTGCGGTACATGTATGGATCAATTGCAGAAATACGAGTTCGAAAAGATTTTCCCGGGCTGCCGTTTGCTGGATATCCATGAATATCTGATGGAAAAAGATATGCGCCTGGAAGGGGTGACAGGTACCCGTTACATGTACCATGACCCATGCCATACACCGATGAAGACCTACAAGCCGCTTGAGGTCACGAACAAGCTGATGGGGCAGGATGTACAGTTGAATGACCGCTGCTGCGGCGAGAGCGGTACCTTTGCGGTAGCGCGTCCCGATATTGCGAGCCAGGTTAAATTCCGCAAGCAGGAAGAGCTTGAAAGCGGTATGGCAAAAATGGGGCTGACCGTGGGCAAGCCTGAAGAATCCGTGAAAATACTGACTTCATGCCCAAGCTGCCTGCAGGGCTTGTCACGCTACGGTGAAGATACCGGTATTGAAGCTGATTATATCGTCGTTGAAATGGCTAAGCATATCCTCGGTGAGAACTGGATGGAGGATTATATTCATAAAGCCAATAATGGCGGTATCGAGAAAGTATTGCTGTAAGTAAGTATTAAGGCCATCTTCATGATGGCCTTAATTTTTCATCAGGGAGTCACTATGAGTCGTTTGTTAAAAAATACCGTATTCGGCCTGCTGGTTGTTTGCAGCCTGGCAGCCTGCAAGCAGGCGCAGCAAGACAGTGCCGAAGCGGCAAAAGAAACCATTACGGAAATGAAAGCGAATACCCTCGATGCTGCTAAAGACGCGGCGGCCAACGCGGAGCGGGCAGCGAGTGATATTGCCAAAGCTGTGGAACAGGTGGACGTCCCTGCGCCTGCCGCTGAAACAGCCGATAAATAGCCATCGCCGCAGTATGGGCCGCACCATGCCGATACTGCGTTTATGCAGCCTATGAGCGTATTGTTCAGCTGGCGGCAGTTCGATGGCTGCCGCTCGATTAATGCTTGCCGAAATTCTGGCTGAATGCACGATTCGGTTCATTACGCACGGTAATTAAGCATCGCTCACACAGCTTAACGGCTGCGAAATCAGGATGTCAGTTAGCCTGAAAGCCAATAGCAGCAGTACTTTGCGTGTGCTGATGCTTGTCATATATCTTTCATTATCAAGTCTCCAAACTGTCATTGGCATAAATTATGCTGCTATACCAATGCAGTACCCATCAATTTGATGATTAGGAGACCTGAAATGAAAAGTTTATTGAAGCGAGCGCCGTTGTTATTGAGCGCGGTTCTGGCGGCCGGTGCCTTGACGGTATACGCAAAATCCAGCCCGACTTTTGACATACATACCAGCGTTATTTCTAAGGCGGCACAAAGCGAAAAAGGCGTGATTCTGGTTTTGACCGAGCGTGGTGATATTGCAGCGGAAGCGGCGTATCTGCTGCTGGCGCAGATCAAGCAAAATCAAGGCTATGCACCTTTATTGCTGGCTGTCGAGAATGAAAAGATCGCAGGCTACAAGACTGCATTGAACCTGCCGGATGCATCACTGCCTGCCGTGATTTTTTTCAGCAAATCGGGTAAAGAGATCGCCCGGGTCGTATCTGCCAAATCTGCCATGACTAAATATGCACAATCGCAAGATCGCGTGAGTTAGCATGAGCTGTTCAGGTAAATAGGGCGGTAATCCCAACATATCATTGCCGCCTTATTGCGTTTCGCAGGTTGTTAAATAGGCAGGAATACCGCAGTTGCCAGATTCTGCATTACGCGCGAAATAAATCGCTGGGATTTTTCCGCAAGTGAGATGGCATATAAATCCGTACGGCCGATTATTTTGCCGAATTCGCGTTCAAACGATAAATTCTTCTCGGTCTCATTCATCTCATTCGTCAGTAAATAAAGCGTGCCATCCTGTTTGCGCGCATTCGACAGTTTCCATGCGGCAATTTCAATATTTCTCGCTACATTGTAAATGCGCTGCGGATCAATGCTGTCGGTAAGGTAAAAGTCGGTTTTGTCATTGTGCGCTTTAAGCAGCATGGTTTGCAGCCCTACAATAAATGACAGCACACGGTCTCCATTGTATTCGGGTTTGAATGCCTGGAAAATGGCGTCGGTAGACTCCAGGTTGTTGATTTCTCCAAGCCGGTACTGATGCTGCGCACCGCCATCAAACACCCATGTCGCCATTTTATCCGCGGTATCCGACGTGCTTTTTTTAAGCTCTGCTGGGTTGCGCTTATACAGTTTCAGCATTAAAGCACGCAGGCTTTCCGCATTTTCGCGTATTTCAACATCTGCCATGCGATCAAAGTCACTTTTGCCTAACTGGTTGATCGTGCTGCGATCCTGCTGCTGCGGAATGGCTTTGACCGGTGTTTTGCCTGATTCTGGAACAGTCGAACAACCCGCCAGGGAGAAAGCGAATAGTGCGGTGAGGTTAAACCAGAAAAAGGTCTTCATGATTTCAGTGGCTTCGGTATGCATGCATGATCGTTATTTTTTGATGATGCGCGATTCAGGGAAAATGGCGCTGAAAGTACTGCCTTTGCCGGGGGTGCTGCTGATTTCGAGTTTGGCCTGATGGCGGGTCAAGATGTGTTTGACGATGGAAAGCCCTAGTCCTGTGCCGCCGGTTTCACGGCTTCTGCTGCGGTCAACGCGATAGAAGCGCTCGGTCAGCCGATCTATGTGCTGCTGCTCGATGCCAATGCCGTTGTCGCTTACGCTGAAAACCGCCAGCTTGTTGCGTGGCTGCCAGGTGATGCGGATTTCGCCGCCTTCCGGGGTGTAGCGGACTGCATTGCTGACAAGGTTGCCGAGGGCGCTATGCAGTTCGTCGGCAGCGCCGGACAGGTCGAGCCGCTGGTCGATGTCTACACTGATGTGATGTCTGCCATTGCTTAAGGCTTTAGCATCGTTATGCAGCATATTGATGAGTGCCCGCATTTCGATCGGCCTGTCTTCCGGCGGCTGCGTATTGCTTTCGATATGTGAAAGCGTCAGCAGGTCTTCGATCAGCCTGCGCATGCGCGTGGTCTGATCCTGCATCATGTCAAAGTAGCCTCGTATGCCCTCGGGTACAGCACCTTCCATATCAGACAGGGTTTCGATGAATCCGCCAACCACAGTCAATGGGGTCCTGAGTTCATGTGAGACGTTTGCAATGAAATCGCGCCGCATGGCATCAACTTTTTCCAGCTGGGTAATGTCGCGGCTGATCAGCAGTTTCTGTTTGCTGACCAGCGGTATCAGCCATATTTCGAGGATAGCGTCAGTGTTCCTGGCATCTTTGAGCTTGAAAGGGTCGTTATAGACTCCGTTATAAAGATAGGCAATGAAATGACTGTTCCTGACCAGGTTGACGATAGGTAGGTTCTTGTCTGTGGCCAGGTTCAAACCAAGCTGGGATTCAGCATTCGCCGTACACCATTCTATTTCATTGGTGGCATTCAGTATTACCAGCCCATCGGGAATGGCATTGGCGACGGTGTTAAAACGTTCAAGCGCTGCATTCAGTTCGGATTTTTTAAGATTGTTATTGCGTTCGTATTTCAATATGGCGTTGAACACATCCTCCCACAAGCCCAGGCCTTCAGGAATGTCGCTCAGGATAGGCTTTTTCAGCCAGGTCTGCAGTTGATACAGGCCGTAAACTTGAATCGCAAGGTAAACCAGAAGAACCGATGAGAATGTGAGCAGTGCGATGGTGGTGCTGGTCGTCAGCCATATAAAAAGGCTGACTGCACTGAGAGACAATATGAAGAAAAATGCTTTCCAGCGAACATCAATCACAGGGTTATTTTCAGAGTTGTATATGGCTTAATTATAGCGGGCTTTTTTGTCTCGGTAATGTTAATTAGCATCAGGCTTTAACACCGCAATTCTGAAAATAGCACCGCAGTGTTTATTCATTCTGGGATGACAGGCGATAGCCGGCACCGCGTACGGTCTGTATCAGGTCTTCATGGCCTGATATTGATAAGGCATTTCGCAGGCGGCGGATGTGGACATCAACCGTGCGGTCTTCAACAAATACGCGATCGCCCCAGACTTTATCCAGTAACTGGCTGCGCGTATGCACACGCTCAGGATTGGTCATGAAGAAATGCAGCAGCCTGAACTCGGTAGGCCCCAGGTCAATGCTTTTCTGGTGACCGGTCACGCGATGCGTGGTCGGGTCAAGGCGCAGACCCTGGACTTCAATCGGGTCATCCGTCATTTGCGGAGCGCGGCGGCGCAGCACTGCCTTGATACGGGCGTTGAGTTCACGCGGGCTGAAAGGCTTGGTGACATAATCATCGGCGCCAACCTCAAGGCCGCGGATTTTGTCATATTCTTCACCGCGAGCGGTAAGCATGATAATCGGGATGTTCTTGGTCGAAGCGTCTGATTTTAATCTGCGGGCAAATTCCAGGCCGTTCATCCCCGGCAGCATCCAGTCCAGCAGAATCAGGTCGGGGATGGTTTCACGCATGAGATCTTGAGCAATTTCGACGCTTAGGGCGCGGATTGCATTGTGTCCGGCTTGAGTGATGTTAAGTGTTAATAGTTCCTGAATTGCTGGTTCATCTTCAACAACTAATATATTGGCTGGCATGTTTTTTTCCTTGAAATTGAGTTGCCTTCTAACTTAAGCCTGATTAGTTTATGACGCTAATATGACATATTAATGACAAAAATTAAACATTGAATTATCAGGTAAATATCATAAGTCAATTGCCATTTTTTACATTTTGTTACAACATATAGAAAGTGCGAATTTGCCGCTTAAGCGCCAAATTATCGCAGTGCGTCATTTGTAAAAAATAATAATAATTTTTAGGGGGTCAACTGCATGTCAGGTTTTTTATCGAAAGAACACATTACTGCCAATCCTGGCTTCAACCGCTGGCTGGTGCCGCCTGCTGCGCTGGCGGTACACCTTTCAATTGGCATGGCGTATGGCTTCAGCGTGTTCTGGAAGCCTTTGGGAAATGCGTTGCTGGGAGATGACGGCAAGCCTTTGGCAGCTTGTGCTGCCGGTGCCACGACATTTTCTGAAAAGCTGTCCGGCACTGCCAAAGCATTATTCGCTACGGACTGTAATTGGACACAGTTTGACCTGGGCTGGATGTATACCCTGTTTTTTGTGCTGCTGGGATGCTCCGCCGCACTTTGGGGCGGTTGGCTGGAGCGTGCAGGGCCGCGCAAAGCCGGGCTGGTTGCCACCTTGTGCTGGTGCGGAGGCCTGCTGGTATCGGCATACGGCGTTTACAGCCATCAGCTGTGGATGATGTGGCTGGGCTCCGGCGTTATCGGCGGCATCGGGCTTGGTTTAGGGTATATCTCCCCGGTTTCTACATTGATCAAGTGGTTTCCGGATCGCCGTGGCATGGCAACCGGCATGGCTATTATGGGGTTTGGCGGCGGCGCGATGATAGGTTCGCCGCTGGCCACCAAGCTGATGACTTATTTCGCAACCCCGGACAGTGTCGGTGTCTGGCAGACTTTCGTTACGCTAGCCGCAATCTATACGGCATTCATGCTGTATGGTTCCCTGGGCTACCGGGTGCCGCCCCTGGGCTGGAAGCCGGCTGGCTGGACGCCACCAGCCGCTAAAGAGAATGTCATGATCGCAACGCGCCATGTGCATTTGAAAAATGCACATAAGACACCGCAGTTCTGGCTGCTTTGGATCGTGCTGTGCATGAACGTGTCGGCCGGTATCGGCATTATCGGTGCGGCAGCGCCCATGCTGCAGGAGACTTTTGGCGGCGCATTGATTGGTCAGCCCGGAGTGGGTTTTGATGTGATCAAGCAGGATGCAGCGCTGGCAGCGGCAGTGGCATCGGTTGGCGCCGGGTTTGTCGGGCTGATTTCCATTTTCAATATTTTCGGACGTTTTGCCTGGGCGACTTCATCAGATAAGTTAGGTCGTAAACGCACTTATTATATTTTCTTTGTGCTGGGTGCCATCATGTACTGTACAGCCACCTATGTGGCGGGATTCAAATCATTGGCGCTGTTCGTGACCAGTTTCTGCGTGATTGCGTCCATGTACGGCGGCGGCTTTGCGACTATTCCGGCGTACCTGGCAGATATGTTCGGTACACAGTTTGTGGGTGCGATTCACGGTCGACTGCTCACGGCCTGGTCTACCGCCGGTATTCTGGGTCCGGTAGTCGTGAATTATATGCATGACACTGGCCTGGAGGCAGGCGTGCCGTTTGATCAGGTCTATGGCCCCATATTTCTGACGCTGGCTGGTTTGCTGGTGATCGGCTTCATTGCCAATTTACTGGTAAAGCCGGTAGCGGAAAAATATTACATGACAGATGCCGAGTTGGCGGCAGAGCATAAACTCGCACATGATCAGTCCGTGGCTATCAGTGGCGCTGCCGGCAGGTCTGCTGAGGCAGCAAAACCCGTTAACCATCCGCTGCTCACCGTCATGGCCTGGGCGCTGGTACTCATTCCGATCAGTTATGGTGTCTGGAGTACTATCCAGAAAACCTGGGTGCTGTTTCACTGATGCCGGGGCAGTCAGGGTGTTTTTAATTAAGGCAGATAAATGAGCGGGATCAGCAAAACGGCAAGCCTCGTGCAAGTGCCTGATGTGCTGATTGAATAAATTAAAATATCTAATAAATATAAGCACTAAGTTCACCGGTGATATGCGGTAAAATAGCGATTAAGAAATTTAAAACAGATTATTTAAAAAAATCCAGGAAAGTTAAAGACGTGAGAAATATCGAGAAAAATTTAAACGGCAAAGGCATGCAGGTTGGCATCGTGCTATCAAGATTCAACAGTGACATCGGTGAAGGCCTGTTAAGTGCATGTAAAGATGAGCTGCTTAAGCTGGGTGTGGAAAGTAATGATATTACAATCGCCACCGTACCCGGTGCGCTTGAAACACCGCTCATTTTGCAGCATATGGCATTAAGTGAGAAGTATGATGCGCTGATTGCCCTGGGCGCGATTATTCGTGGTGAGACCTACCATTTCGAAGTGGTATCGAATGAGTCTGCGCGCGGCATTTCAGAAGTGCAGCTGAACACCGGAGTGCCGGTTGCCAATGCGGTGCTGACAACTGAAGATGATGACCAGGCGATTGCACGCATGCATATCAAGGGTGCTGAAGCCGCCCAGGTTGCTGTTGAAATGTACAATCTGGTAAGAGCGTTATGACCGATACTCAAAAACCGCTGACCAGCCTGGTGGTGGATAATGAGGCGGCAGAAAAGCGCAGCAGGCATGCAGGCGCAGCTAAAAAAAGCGGTAGCAAAAATCGCAGAAAATCACGCGAACTGGTACTGAAGGCAGTCTATCGCGGTATGTTGAACGAATCTGAGTTATCGCAGATCTTCCGTGATATGACCGATGATCCTGACTACAACAAGGCTGATGAGGCTTATTTCAAGCAGCTGCTGCAAAGCGTAACCGTCAATCTCAATGCGATTGACGAAAAGCTGGTGGGTTTTGTCGACAGGCCGCTCACTGAACTGAGCCCGATTGAGCATGCTATATTGCGTGTTGCCGGCTGCGAGTTGATGTTTGATAGCACCATTCCTTACCGTGTTGTCATTAACGAAGGCGTTGAGCTTGCAAAGGTTTTCGGCGGTACGGACGGACATAAGTATATTAATGGCGTGCTGGATAGATTTGCCGCCGAAGTGCGCGAGCTGGAAGTCCGGGCATCAAAAACCTAGCTGGCACCAAGTAGTCAATGCGTTTAGATTTGCGGCGTCCTAGTAATTATCAGCAATAGTGATGTAGTTGTGTTTTGCTGTGGCTGATAGTTGCTTGGGTTACTTAAGGTATTTCCTTTTTGAGTGTGAATCCGGGTCAAGATATTTCTAATGTCTGATTATCAGCAGTCTTACTTACTAAAACGACTTGATTGGCTTAATGCAATTGGCGTTGCGCTATCTGCCGAGAAAGATAACAAGCGCCTTCTGGAAATGATATTGTTAGGTGCGCAGCAGATCACCAATGCTGACGGCGGCACCATTTATATCATGCATGAAGATAACATGCATCTCAAGTTTGAGATCATGCGCAACAATACGCTCAAGCTTGCTTCTGGCGGAACTACAGGGCAGGAAGTCCCGCCCGAGTTCCAGCATGCATTGCCTTTGTATCATGGGGACGATCTGCAGCGCCCTAATCTGACTACAGTCGCATCCTACGCCGCACTGAAGAAGTCGACCGTTAATATCGCCGATGCTTACACAGCCGAAAGTTTTGATTTTTCGGGTACCCGTTATTTTGACTCCAAGACCGGCTACCGTTCGCAGTCGTTCCTGACGATTCCGATGAAGAATCATGAGTCAGACGTCATCGGTGTACTGCAGCTGATTAATGCGGTGGACATTCATAACGGCAAGATCATCCCTTTTTCACCGGCCAACCAGAGCCTGGTTGAGTCCCTGGCATCGCAGGCCGCGGTGGCCATGACTAACCAGAACCTGATCAAAGGTTTTAAAGACCTGTTTGAGTCATTTATCGAGTTGATTGCCGGTGCAATTGACCAGAAATCGCCCTATACTGGCGGCCATTGTAAGCGCGTGCCGGAACTCACCATGATGCTGGCGCAGGCCGCGATAGATGACCAGTTCGGACCGTTCAAGGATTTTTCCCTGAATGAAAGTGAGCTGTTCGAACTGAAAGTAGCTAGCTGGCTTCATGACTGCGGCAAGATCACGACGCCAGAAGCCGTCATGGATAAACCTACCAAGTTATCTTCAATTTTTGACCGTATCACGTTGATAGATCAGCGCTTTGACCTGATCAAGCAGCAGGCAGAAAATGCAATGCTGAAAGCACAGCTTGGCTTGTTGCAGCATAATCCTCCCATACCGAATCCTCAGGCCGAGTTTCAGCGCATGCAGGCAGAGTTGCAGGCCTTTAAGCAGCAGTGTGACCTTGACCGTGAATTTCTGCGCGCATCCAATATTGGCAGTGAGTCAATGACTGAAGAGGATCAGCAGCGCGTGCATCAGATCGCCGGGCGTGAGCTTGTTGATGCTGACGGTCGCCTTGCCAGGTTTTTAAGTGATGATGAACTGTATAACCTGAGTATAGTGCGCGGCACACTGACCGCAGAAGAGCGCTGGATCATCAATAACCATATCAATGTAACGATCACCATGCTGGATTCCCTGCCGTATCCACGCAGCCTGTCGCGGGTGCCTGAGTACGCCTGCGGACACCATGAGCGTATGGATGGCAGCGGGTATCCTAAGGGGCTGAAGCGTGCGGAAATGTCCGTACCCGCAAGAATCATGGGTATTGCAGATATTTTTGAAGCACTGACCTCGAAAGATCGTCCTTATAAAAAAGCTAAAACGCTTACCGAATCACTTGAGATCCTGGGGCGGATGAAAGTGAATCATCATATCGACCCTGATCTGTTCGATATGTTTATCCGTGAAAAGATTTATATGAAATATGCAGAGAAGTTTCTGCAGCCTGAACAGATCGACACCGTGGATGATTCGAATATACCGGGTTATATCCCGTAAATGCACCTGGCCTGGCGGCCTTTTTACAGTGCCATATTTTTACAGCCGTGTTCATCGCATGCCAGATAGCTGCCTTGTTCGTACCAGTCACCCAACACCCATCGGGTAATTAAGCTGCCATCCAGTTTGATTGTGTGGCGGTTCGGCCGGTGAGTATGGCCATGGATCAGCAGATCCGGCTGGTACGCGCGGAGCAGCGTATTGACGGCCTCTGCATTCACATCCATGATTTCCAGTGATTTTTGGGTTTTCTCCTGCTCGCTGCGGGCGCGGATCGCTGCAATCTGTTTTCTTCGCAGTTCTAGCGGCTGGCTCAGGAACTCAGCCTGCCATTTTTCGTCCCTGACCTGAATGCGGAACTGCTGGTAGGCGGCATCATCTATGCACAGTGCATCGCCATGACTGAGCAATGCTTTTTTACCATAAAGAACTATCATTGTCGGGTCTGCGATCAGGGTGGCTCCCGCCATCCGGCAAAAGCCTTCCGCAATCAGGAAGTCACGGTTGCCGTGCATGAGGAATAATTGAACGCCTGAATCCGAGAGTTTTTTAAAGCCGCCGATAATCTGCTGATGGAAAGCATCTTCAACATCATCATCACCAGCCCAGTATTCAAATAAATCTCCCAGAATATAAAGCGCTGCCGCTTTTGAAGCGGTATCCTGCAAGAACGCCATAAACGCATCGTTAATGGCAGGGCGGCTTGCACATAGGTGCAGGTCGGAGATGAATAAGGTGGCGCCTGACAGGGCAGGGCTCTGGGTAGGTGACTTTAGCATCATGAGATGATAAGTCAGATAAAGGCAAATGAGAACCTGGTTTGTTAAATTTCAGTTTATCAATGACCGGCTATGTTACAGGGGAAGTATGAAGGTGCCGCATCAGTCTTTGCAGCACCTTCTGTCTTGCTTAAGCGCGGGAGGCACTCTCGATGATGACGTTTTCTACAGGAACGTCCTGATGGCCTTTGCGGCTGGTTGTCGCAACCTGTTTGATTTTATCGATGACATCCGTACCTGCCGTGACTTTGCCGAAAACACAGTAGCCCCAGCCGCTGCTGTTAGGCGCACTAAAGTTCAGAAAGTCATTATCGGCTACGTTGATAAAGAACTGGCTGCTGGCAGAATGCGGTGCTGAAGTACGCGCCATTGCGATCGTGTATTTATCATTGGTTAAACCATTGTCTGCTTCGTTCTTGATTTCAGCTGCTGTCGATTTCTGGTTCATGCTGGTATCGAAACCGCCGCCCTGAATCATGAAGTTATTGATGACACGGTGGAAAATAGTGTTGTCGTAGAATCCGTTATCTACGTAATGCAGGAAATTAGCAACAGTGATCGGCGCTTTTTCAGCGTTGAGTTCCAGAGTAATTTCGCCAAAGTTAGTTTGTAATTTAACCACGGGGTATCCTTAAAAAAAAATAAAATGATAAGAGTGTGATGCCTTGTTTATAAAGGTGCTTTGTTGATTCTGATTTCGTTAATCAAAACGGTTTCTTTAGGTACGTCGCTGTATGGGCCAACATTGCCGGTTCGGCTTGATGCAATTTCCCGTACGACATCCATGCCTTTGAGTACGCGGCCAAATACACAGTAGCCGATCAGTTCAGGATCCGGGCTCTGGTAGTTGAGAAACTGGTTGTTTTCCAGATTGATAAAGAACTGGGCTGTTGCTGAGTTTGGGTCGGAAGTTCTTGCCATGGCAATGGTGCCGATGTCATTTTTTAAACCGTTGGCTGCTTCATTGATAATCGGTGCGCCGGTATTCTTCTCTGACATATCAGCGGTGAAGCCGCCGCCCTGAATCATGAAGCGGCTGATGACACGGTGGAAAATAGTGTTTTTGTAGAAGCCGGAATTTACATACTGCATAAAATTGGCTACCGTCTTTGGCGCTTTTTCAGGATATAACTCGATGATGAAGCTGCCGCGGTTTGTATCCACCACCACTTGCGGGTTGGCAGCCGCTGCAGATGTGCTGAGCATGGCAAGTAGCATTAAGGCAAAGAGTTGACGCATATGATTCCTTTTGAATATCCGATAGTGAGTTGTCGTGAGTAGTCGTGTGTTAAATGATCAAGCAAGCGGCCAGTATGCCACAGGCCTGCCTAGACGGCACCTTCATAGATGATTTTCCAGCTGTTATTTTCCTGGATCCAGTACTGACGCTTCTGCATTTTGTTTTTCAGGCTAGGGCTTTTGAAATCCTGCACAAAATCGACGACAACGAGTTTCTTCTCGCTATCCGGATAACTGAACATGCTGATGTCTGACAGCGATATTTCAACATCGGGTCTGCTGGCCTGAACGCGCTGTTTATGCTCTGCCCATTTCTGGAAGTTGATGCCGTCGCTGGAAAAGTCTTTTGAATAGTGCGACAGATAACGTTCCGTGTCCTGTGCCTTCCAGTCGCCAAGCCATTGATCAATGGCTGCAGTCAGTTGTTTTTTCTGTGTTTCCGGGCTGTTGTTTGTGTTATCCAGCCATTCCAGGTCATTGACAATAACAACAGGCGTTTTGCCGGATTGCAGGAAAGGTTCCAACGATTTCAGGTCCTGGTTGGTCAGTACGACGCAACCATCGCTGGCGCGGGGTGGCCTGCTGTAGGTGTTGCTGGGCGTGCCATGCAGCCAGATGCCAGAGCCCCTTCTGTTATGTTCTTTGTCCCATTCGTTTGGATAATTGAGTGGGTAAGCGCCTTCGCCATATAAGTCTGGCAGTGGCTGGTTAAGTTTGGGGCGTGCAAAGTACACGCCGATTGGTGTGCGTTTGTCACCCTCGGACTGCTTGATCACGCCATTTTTGCCGACGGTAATGTAATAGTCCGCGACATACTTCAGCTGTCCGGATTCGTTTCTATACAGGTAAAGCCTCGATTTGCTGGTGTCCACCACAATCAGGTGCTTCTGCTGATCATTAGGCGCCAGCAGCAGGTTGGGCTGTTTCTCCTTGACCTGTTTGGCCAGGTAGCGCTCTATGCGTGCGCGGGCTTCGTCCTGCAAGTCCCTGATCGCCTCTGTCGGGTTGTTGTCAGCGCTGCCGAATGACTGCAGGTATTTACCCTGCGCCATAAGCAGGTCGCCGCGAACCAGATAAGCTAATTTGAAATTAGGCACGCTTTGTATCAGCTGGTCTATGGTATCGAGCGCTTGCTTGGTTTTACCTTCCGATATTTCAAGCAGGCTTTTCACCAGCAGGCTTTCAGCAAGGTTGGTAGCCACCGCAGCTGCATCTGTTAAGTTCAGATTAGGTTTCGGCAGCAGATTGCTCAGGCTGAAACGATTCACTGCCGTGGCGTTCCAAGGTACCAATGTAATTGCAGCTAATAATGAGTATGTAAAAGCTTTTTTAACTAGCATGCGTGACTTCTTAGACCTGAATTTCCGGTTGTTTCTAACTACTTAGTTGCTGGCGATTTCTTCAACAATATACCAATTGTCGCCGTCACGTTTCATTAACAGTGCCTTGCTGGTGCGGATCGGCTGGCCGTCCGCGCGATATGATTGTTTGAATTTCGCTTTTGCCGTGCTGTCATCAGATTCAATTTTCAGGTCAGAGATTTCAACGCTGATTTTTGTCGGCTTGCTGATGCGTTCTTTACGCTGCTGCTCCCATGCCTGGCGGCTTAAGCCCTTGGCTGGCTTGAAGCTGGCGCCGTAGCTGGCAAAGTATTGGTCAAAGTTTTTATTGGACCACGCATGCGCCCATTTGTTTACGCTAGCGGTAATCGCGTCCTGGGCATTTGCCGGCGCAGCGGAGTTTACTTTCTTGATATCGGCCTGTGCAGGGGCGGCACTGACATTCTTGGCCGGCTCATTCACTGCAATCGTGGTTTTGTTGCCGGTACCGAACAGATCTTTGATTAAAGATAGCTTGCCTTGCGCGCGCGCGTTTGCGGTGTCGAGTTGCAACGCCTTGCCGTAAGCTTCGCTTGCCATGCGTGCGTAGATGTCGCCCAGGTTCTCATGCGCTGTCGCATAGCTTGGGTGTGTTTTGATCGCTGTTTCCAGTGCTTTGCGTGCTTTGTCGAACTGTCCCTGGTCAGCATACAATACAGCCAGGTTGTTGTAGGGTTCAGGCAGGCTGGGGAATTTGTCGGTAACGTCGATAAATACTCTGATGGCCTCTTCGCGGCGGCCTTGTTCTGCCAGTAGCACGCCTTTCATAAACAGGCCTTGCGGGTTTTTTGGGTTGGCGGCAATGAAGGTGTTTACGCGGTCAAGCGCTACTGCTGTCTGGCCTTGCTCGGCAAGCTGTGAAATCTCTTTAAGTTCATCTGCGTAGGATGTTGCGGCGAAAGCAAAAGATGCGGATAAAATCAATACAAACCTGGCAATAGACGGCGCGAGCAGCGCAACAAGATTATTCATTGTGATATACTTTTTTGTGAATTTAATAATTGTGTGATTCTATCAATAGCCTAGGCAACCTCCAATAGCTCATTCAGGTTTAGGCCAATATATTTCCTAAACCACATGTATACATTATATTGGGTCGCAGCGTTCAGCAAACTAGTCATTCAACCATCCAGCTCTAAATAACTATGTTAAAAATATACAACACGCTAGCCCGCGAAAAGCAGACTTTTAAACCTATTGTTGCCGGTAAAGTCAGCATGTATGTCTGTGGTATGACCGTTTATGATTTTTGCCATTTAGGGCATGCGCGCGTCATGGTGGTGTTCGATATGGTCAGCCGATGGCTGCGCGCCAGCGGTTACGACGTGACTTATGTGCGCAACATTACCGATATTGATGACAAAATTATCAAACGTGCCCAAGAGAACAATGAATCCATCGCGCAGCTGACACAGCGTTTTATTGATGCCATGGATGAAGATGCCGCAAAGCTTGGCGTAATCCGCCCGGATATCGAGCCTAAAGCGACTGAGTTTGTCGATGGTATGCTGAGCATGATTGCAGCCCTGGTAGATAAAGGATTTGCCTATCCCGCAGCCAATGGCGATGTGTTCTATGCGGTGAATAAATTCGCAGGTTACGGTAAATTGTCCGGCAAGTCTCTTGAAGACCTGCGTGCCGGCGAGCGTGTCGAGGTCGATAGCTTCAAGCGTGACCCGATGGATTTCGTGTTGTGGAAAGCCGCCAAGCCGGGCGAGCCAAGCTGGGATTCTCCTTGGGGTAAAGGTCGCCCGGGCTGGCACATCGAATGTTCGGCCATGAGTTCACATCATCTCGGCCAGCATTTTGATATTCATGGCGGCGGGCAGGATTTACAGTTCCCGCACCATGAAAACGAGATTGCACAATCAGAAGCCGCACATAGTCACGATGGCCAACCCTGCCAGATGGTGAATTACTGGATGCACAATGGTTTTGTCCGTGTGGATGATGAAAAGATGTCTAAATCCCTAGGCAACTTCTTTACAATCCGTACCGTGCTGGAAAAATATGATGCGGAAGTGGTGCGTTTTTTCATCCTGCGCGCGCATTATCGCAGCCCGCTCAACTATTCCGACCAGCACCTTGATGATGCAAAATCTGCGCTGACCCGCTTATATACGGCTTTGCGCGGAGCGGATGTCATGGACGCCGCTGTTGACTGGCAGCATCCGCAGGCCGCACGATTCAAGGCGGTCATGGACGATGATTTCAATACGCCGGAAGCCCTGGCTGTGTTGTTTGACTTGGCGAATGAGGTGAACAGGACTAAAGATGCCAGTTCGCTGAGTCTGCTTAAAGGGCTGGCAGGAGTTCTCGGGCTGCTGCAGCGTAAGCCGGATGAGTTCCTGCAAGGTGAGGCGGACGGCGCGTTAGATGTCGAAGGCTTGATTCAGGCGCGCCTGAATGCGAAGAAAAATAAAAATTTCGCTGAAGCGGATGCTATCAGGAAACAGCTTGCTGAAGCAGGCATTGTCCTGGAAGATACGCCGCAGGGCACGACCTGGCGTCGCGCATAAGTTTGTTCAAGTTATTGATAATGATTAAAAAGTAAGGGATTAATATGCCAGTGAAATTGACAGCGCCGGAAGCCGCATCTTTGTTGCCAGTGAAAGGCGTGCAATTAGGTTTTGCCGAAGCCTATGTCAAAAAACCCAACCGCAAGGATGTGCTGGTGATCAAGCTTGCCGAAGGCAGCAAGGTTGCAGGTGTTTTTACAAAGAATCGTTTTTGTGCCGCACCGGTCGTATTGTGCAAGCAATTCCTGGCTGAAAAGAACGAAATCCGCGCCTTGCTCGTAAATACCGGTAATGCAAATGCGGGTACGGGTGAAGATGGTCTCAAGCGTGCGCAGCAAAGCTGTGAGGCGCTAGCGGGTTTGCTTGAGCTGAATGCAAACCAGGTATTGCCGTTTTCTACCGGTGTGATTCTGGAGCCGCTGCCGGTGGATAAAGTGATTGCAGGCCTGCCTGCCGCGATTGCAAACCTGAAAGAAGATAACTGGCTCAATGCTGCCGAGGCGATCATGACAACGGATATCGTTGCCAAGGGCACTTCGCGCCGGATTAAATTAGGCGGCAAGGACATTATCATTACCGGTATCAGCAAAGGTTCCGGCATGATCCACCCCAACATGGCGACCATGCTGGGTTATATCGCAACGGATGCCGCTGTGAGCCAGACCGCGCTTGAACAAATCATTCATTACGCCGTGAATAAATCATTCAACTGTATCACGGTGGATGGCGATACTTCCACCAATGACAGCCTGATCGTGATGGCCAGCAATCAGGCCGGCAATGTTGAAGTCACTGCCGAAAGCACTGACTACGCGGTGCTGCGCGATGCAATTGCCGATGTGGCGATCGAGCTGGCGCAGGCGATTGTTCGTGATGGTGAAGGCGCCACCAAGTTCATGACCGTGACGGTCGAAGGCGGCCAGTCGGAACAGGAATGCCGTAAAGTGGCGTACGCGATTGCCCATTCACCTTTGATCAAAACCGCATTCTTCGCATCGGACCCTAATCTGGGACGTATTCTGGCTGCCATCGGTTATGCCGGCATCGATGACCTGGATGTGAATACATTGCAGCTTTACCTGGGTGATGTGCTGGTTGCCGAGAATGGCGGCAGAGCCGCTTCTTATCTTGAAGAGCAGGGTGCTGCAGTGATGAAGGAGTCAGATATCCTGGTGCGTGTCGTATTGAATCGCGGCAGTGAGGATATTACGATCTGGACCTGTGATTTTTCATATGACTATGTGAAGATCAATGCGGATTACCGTTCTTAATCAGGCCATTGCATTTTAATGGGAGCTTCTGGTCAGGTGACCGCTGTGATCACGGAGGCTGCGGTAGGCGTGATCCAGGCGCCGGATGGTTCGGTGCTGCTGGCTCAGCGCCCCCCTGGAAAACCGTGGTCAGGTTACTGGGAATTTCCTGGCGGTAAGGTCGAGGCTGGCGAATCGCCGTCTCATGCGCTGGTCAGGGAGCTGCAGGAGGAGTTGGGTGTTATCCCGACGCAGTATTACCCATGGATCACGCGCACCCACGATTACGAGGCGAAATACAATGCCAGTGGTGAGCTGGAAAGCCCCGCCAAAACTGTCAGGCTTCATTTCTTTATCATTACCGGGTGGTCTGGCGAGCCGGCCGGGTTGGAGCAGCAGGCGCTGAGCTGGCAAAATCCGCAAAGGGTCAGCCTGGGGCCAATGCTGCCGGCCAATGTGCCCATATTAACCGGGCTTTGCCTGCCTTCAGTTTACGCGATCACTGATCTCCATGAATCAGGTGACGACTTGTTTTTTGCCAGGTTAAGCGCTGCTTTGTCGCGTGGCCTTAAAATGATACAGATCCGCGAGAAGCAGCTTGCGCCTGAAGCGCTGTTGCAATTTGCACACAAAGTGATTGCAGCTGCGGCACCATATGCTGCCAAAGTGTTGATCAATTCTGATGTGGAGTTGGCGCGAGGGTTGAATGCAGCAGGGGTGCATTTATCTT
>Ga0208116_1000198_pt1 | contig 19993 bp, 18 predicted proteins | sample LakWasMeta9_HOW4_2_FD_183859 | JGI IMG/M metagenome (GOLD analysis project Ga0208116, IMG submission 183859) | Freshwater sediment methanotrophic microbial communities from Lake Washington under simulated oxygen tension - Sediment Metagenome... | ecosystem: Environmental > Aquatic > Freshwater >... | reverse complement strand
TGTTTAAGGCATGCGAAAATAAAGTTTTACATCATCAAACACGATCACGGATGTCTAACTCAAAATCAACCCAAGCTAATTCAACCCGCCGCATCTCTTTTCTTAAAGGTCTTTGGCCTTTTATTCGTCCCTATCGGGGCAGAATGATCCTGGCTTTCTTCCTGTTATGTCTTGGCTCAGCGACAATATTGCTGGTGCCGTTGGCGTTCCGTGACTTGATCGACTTTGGCTTTGGCGGGCGCCAAAACACTGGCGGCGGGTTGTTGGGTTCGTTGAGTTTAAACGGGCACTTTATAGCGTTGTTCGCTTTGGCAAGCCTTTGGGGGCTAACAATAGCGGCGCGGTATTACACTGTCAGCTGGGTTGGTGAACGGGTGACGGCAGATTTACGCAGCGCGGTGTATGCGCGCGTACTGACCCAGTCGCCGCAGTTTTTCGAGACCTTGCAGACCGGCGAAGTGCTGTCACGCCTGACCGGCGACACTACCTTAATTCAAACGGTGGTCGGCAGTTCCATTTCAATGGGACTGCGCAGCCTGTTCCAATTTATCGGCGGCATGGTGATGCTGGCCGTCACCAGCTTGTACCTGTTCTCGTTAAACCTTGGCCTAATGGCTTTACTGATACTGCCGATCATGGCGATCGGCCGAAAAGTCAAAAAGCTCTCGCGCGAATCGCAGGATAAAATTGCCGATGCTTCAGCACTGGCGGGTGAGATTCTTAACGCGGTGCCGACGGTTCAGGCTTATACCCAAGAACAACGAGAAATCAAACGCTTTGCCGATCGCGCCGAAGTGAGTTTTAACACCGCAATCCGGCGCAGTCGCGTGCGTGCAGCGCTGACGGCGATCATTATCATGGCGGTAATGGGCTCCATTATTTTCGTGTTGTGGATCGGTGCCAACCTGGTCAATGCAGGCACAATGACGGGCGGCCAACTGGCCTCTTTCGTGCTTTATGCCACATTGGTTGCCGGCGGTGTCAGCACCATGGCAGAAGTTTGGGGCGATGTGATGCGTGCTACCGGTGCCACCGAGCGCTTGCTGGAACTGCTGCATGCCAAGCCAGCCATTGTCGGCGCCGACAGCCCACAATTACTGCCGCAGACCGGCAAAGCTGAGATTCAATTCGACCAAGTCAGCTTCCGTTACCCATCGAGATTGCAAACAACGGCGCTTGATAAAATCACTCTCGATATTGCATCTGGCGAAAGCGTTGCGCTGGTTGGCCCGTCCGGTGCGGGTAAGACTACCCTGTTCCAACTGCTATTGCGGTTTTACGATGTCACCGATGGCAGTATTCGCTTTAACGGCCAGGATATTCGTGATCTTTCTCTGCATGAATTACGGGACAAGATTGCCATCGTGCCGCAAGATTCGGTGATTTTCTCGGCTAATGCTTTGGAAAATATTCGCTACGGACGACCCGAAGCCAGCGATGAAGAAGTCGTCGCAGCCGCTAAATCCGCGCAAGTGGAAGAATTCATCAATCGTCTGCCGGATGGTTATCAAACCTTTCTGGGAGAACGCGGCACGCGTTTGTCTGGCGGCCAACGTCAGCGTATTGCCATCGCCCGCGCGATTTTGAAAAACGCGCCGCTATTATTGCTCGACGAAGCCACCAGCGCATTGGATGCGGAATCAGAAATTCTCGTGCAAGAAGGCTTAAATGCCGCCATGCAAGGCCGCACCACCCTGATCATTGCACATCGCTTGGCGACTGTGAAAAAAGTCGACCGCATCATCGTAATGGATGAAGGTCGTATTGTTGAAATGGGCTCGCCGGAAGATTTACGCAACCAAAGCGGGCTATACGCAAGGCTCGCGAGCTTGCAGTTTGATGTTTAAATCCATGCCAAAAATAAAGAGTTTGGTGCGGCTAATATTTATTAATCTGTTGTTCAACTTTAAAATCGCTTGGTCGATTGTCAGCATCGATCGAATATAAAATATTTACCAGCCATTTTTTATGAGGATATAAACGCAATGAAACTTTTGAGAAAATACCTGCCGTCTTTGCTGCTGGCTTTGTGCGTAAACGTAATTTCACCCATGGCAAGCGCTGTCGGAAAAATTGAGAATGCTAGGTTCTGTTGACGTTTCACCGCAGCCATAAAAGCACCGAGGCAAATGACAGCATCCCCATGTAATTTATAGCATTTTTCTCATAACGCGTAGCAATCCTGCGGTAGTGTTTGAGCTTACCAAACAGGCATTCGATGGCATGTCGCTCTTTATAATGGTGATAGTCTCACTCAATCTGTTCTTTTCGGTTCGATTTTGGAGGAATAACTGCTTTTATTCCTTGCTCTTTTAACCACTCGCGCAAGGCATTGGTGTCATAGCCTTTGTCTGCCAAAACGGCCGAGGCCTTAACGTTTTCCTGCAAAGGTATTGCTAAACAACACTCCGCCTCTTGGCCACCGGTTAATATGAATTTAATCGGTAGACCCAAGCCATCACACAGTGCGTGAATCTTACAGCTAAACCCACCTTTGGAACGCCCAAGCGCTTCGTTGTCAGCACAGCACTACTGTATGCCGCCCCGGCCGCGTAGGCATGCGCTCTAATCACTGAACCATCCATAGAAACATCTTGTTAATCAGCTGGTTCAGTAAAATGACCCGGCAGTTTTTCCCAGGCGCCAGTGGCGCACCACCGCGAAAATCGCTTGAAGACGCTGTTCCATTTACCATGAGCTGGCGGTAACACTCGCCACTGCGCCCCCGAACGTAATATCCACAAAGCCGCACTAATAAACCGTCTACAGGTGTCAGGTAGCCGACCTGAATCCCCGGCAATTTCTTTATCTTTGGCCTTAGTCGGTCCCACTCGTCATCGCTTAACTCTATTCTGTTCATGCCAGCCAAAACGCTAAATTCTACCTGATCGGCAAAACGTCAACAGAACCTAAGGCAATTCATAAAATTTCCCCGATAAGGTCAATTTGTTTTTGGTTTTGTTAAGCTGTTGCCACAGCCCGTATATCATCTGCTTGATGTCGTCCAAATAAGTATAAGCGACCGGGATGACCAATAAACTGAGCAGCGTAGATGTCACCAAGCCGCCGATGACGGCGACCGCCATCGGGCTGCGGAAGGAGGTGTCCGCCGAACTCATGCCCATGGTAATCGGCAACATGCCTGCGCCCATGGCGATGGTGGTCATGATGATGGGCCGGGCGCGTTTGTGGCAGGCATCCAGCAGGGCATCGACCCGGCTCATGCCGTGGTCGCGTCTGGCGACGATGGCGTACTCCACCAACAAGATCGAATTTTTAGTGGCGATGCCCATCAGCATGATAAGCCCGATCAAAGACGGCATGGAAAAACTTTTTTGCGCCAACAGCAGGGCGATAAAGCCGCCACCAAACGATAGCGGCAAGGCCAACAATATCGTGATGGGCTGCAAAAAATCCTTAAACAACAGGACTAGCACGACAAAGATACAGAGTACGCCTATCAGCATAGCCAAGCCGAAACTGCCGAAAAGTTCGGCCATCATTTCGGCATCGCCGATATTGATTTGCTTTACCCCTGCGGGCAGCGCTTGAATACTGGGCTGGGCCTGTACGGCTGCGGTCAGGTCGCCCAACGGCAGGTAGGAGGTTTCGATTTCAAAATTGATGTTGCGGAAACGGTCGTAACGGTCGATGACGGCTGGGCCGCTGGACAAGTCAAGGTTGGCGACTTGACTGACCATGACCGGGCCGATACCCGCTTTGGCTGACGGTACGGCAAGCCGTTGCAACACGCTTAAGTCACGCCGCCCGTCCTCGGTCAGTTTGACCATAATCGGCACTTGGCGTTGGGCGAGATTAAACTTGGGCAGGGACTCGTTGTAATCGCCGACGGTGGCGATACGCAAGGTCTCGGCGATGGCCGCGGTAGTTACGCCCAAGTCGGCGGCGCGGGCGAAATCGGGCCTTACGGCGATTTCCGGCCTGACCAGCGAGGCGCTGGAAGCGATGTTGCCGATGCCTTGGATCGTCCTTAAGTCTTTTTCCACCGCCCTGGCCGCGGCATTTAGTGCGTGTGGATCGTCGCCGCTCAGCATCAGGACATATTTTTCGCCTGATCCGCCGAATCCGACTTTGGTACGGACACCGGACAAAGCCGTCAAAGCTGCCCTAATATATTGCTCGATTACTTGTTTACGCACCGGCCTTTCGTTGCGGGCGGCCAACAAGATTGTCAAGGTTGCCTTGCGGACTTCCGCGCCGGAGGACATGTCAATCGGATCGGTGCCGACGGAACCGCTGCCTATCGTGGTGTACACACTTTTCACATAAGGTAGGTCGGCGATCAATTTTCTAGCGGCTTCGACGGATGCGCGGGTTTGTTCCAAAGTTGCACCGGGCGCAAGTTCGACAAAAACCTGGGTTTGCGGAAAGTCGTCCGGTGGAATAAAACCCTGGGGCAATAATTGGATCAAGAGCAGGGAGCCGATGAAAAACGCCATCGCGCCGCCGATGGTAATAAGGCGATGCCTGAGGCACCATCCAGCCAGTTTCAAATAGTCGCGCATCAACCGGCTATCCGGCGCGGCGGGCTGCTCGTTGTGTTTCAACAGATAAGCCGCCATCATCGGGGTCAACATCCGGGCGACGAGCAGCGAAGCCAGGATCGCCAACGAAGCTGTCCAGCCGAATTGCTTGAAAAAGCGTCCGGCGATACCGCTCATGAAGGCGGTTGGCAAAAATACCGCCACCAAGGAAAACGTGGTCGCCATGACCGCCAAGCCGATTTCGTCGGCAGCCTCCATCGCCGCCTGGTAAGACGGCTTGCCCATGCGCTGATGGCGCACGATGTTTTCCACCTCGACGATGGCATCATCGACCAGAATACCGATGACCAACGATAAGGCCAACAGGGTGACGACATTCAACGAAAACCCAAAATAATACATCCCCATAAACGCCGGGATGACGGATAAGGGCAAGGCAACAGCGGAAATAAAGGTTGCCCGCCAGTCGCGCAAGAACAGCCAGACCACCAATACCGCCAGCAATGCGCCTTCGTACAACAACGCCATGGAGCCGTCGAATTCTTCCTGAACGGGAATCACGAAATTGAAGGCTTCGGTGAGTTCGATGTCGGGATTTTCTGCCTTTAATTCCGCCAGTTCTTTCTGTACGCCCGCACCGACGTCCACTTCGCTGGCACCACGGCTGCGGGTGACTTCAAAACCCACGACGGGTTTGCCGTTCAATAAGGCTAGTGAGCGTTGTTCGGCAACACTGTCGCTGACCGTCGCCACTTGGTTAAGCCGGATATGGCGGCCATCGGGAAGCGCCAACTCCATCCGTCGCAATTCTTCTGCCGAGCCCGCGTTGGCCAAGGTGCGGACAGGTTGCTCGCCTTGGCCCAAGTCGGTACGTCCACCAGAGCTTTCGCGTTGCACTTCGCGCAATTGCCTGGAAATATCGGCGGCAGTCGCGCCCAGGGATTGGAGTTTGACCGGATCCAGGGCAATCCGGATTTCCCGGCTGACCCCGCCCACCCGCTTGACATCGTCGACGCCCGGCACGGTAAGCAGACGCTTACCGATGGTATCTTCGACGAACCAGGACAAGGCCTCGTCGTCGCGTTGAGAAGAGGCGACCGCATAAGCCAGCACGGGAGAACTGGCGATATCGAGTTTGGTGACGACCGGGTCGCGCAAATCGGCGGGCATGTCTGCACGGACTTTCGACACCGCTGAGCGCACATCGTCCAAGGCTTCCTGCCCAGGCTTTTCCAGGCGGAATTGGGCGGTGATGTAAACACTGCCATCCTGCACTTTGGTTATGATATGTTTCAAGCCTTGCAAGGTGGCGATTGAGTTTTCTATTTTCCGTGCCACAGCCGTTTCCAGTTGCGAAGGCGATGCCCCCGGCAGGCTTGCCATAACGGTAATGGTCGGCAAATCCAGGTCGGGAAGATTCTGGATCTGCATAATCTTAAAGCTGTATAAGCCGCCAAAAGTCAGCATGACAAACAGCATCACAGCCGGAATGGGGTTTTTTATGCACCACGTGGATATATTCATTAACGCACCACCTGGACATTGTCGCCGTCCGCCAAAAAGGCCGCGCCGCCGGCGACTATCTTGTCTTCGGGCTTAAGCCCCGAAAGGATTTCGTAATTGTCGCCCGCACTTTCGCCTAATTGCACTTTGACTTGGATAACCTTCGCTTGGTCTTGGGCAAATTCTCCTAAGCGAAAAACATAGCTGAAGCCTTCGCGCAGCGATAAGGCGTCTTGCGGTATGGTCAGCGCGGCCTTTTTGCCCAAATGGAATTCACCCTGGGCAAACATACCGGCGCGCAGACCGGCTGCTTCCGCTTGGGGCAAATCGACATAAACCAGCCCGTTACGGCTTTGCATATCCAGGCTGGGCGCTAAATAACGCACTTTACCGCCGACTTGTCCGACGTTGGGCACCGAAATCGCCACGTCGATACCGGGCTGAAGTTGCACCATTTCGGCAGCGGTGACTTCCGCGCGCCATTCCAGGCGATTTTGCCGGATTAGCCGGAACAGTTCTTGTCCCGGCGTGGCGACCGCACCCAAGGTGGCGGTGCGCGAAGAGACGAACCCGTCGTCGATGGCAACGACGCTGGTGTGGTCCAAGCGCAAAAGCTGCCGGTCCAATTGCGCCTTTGCCGAGGCGGCTTTGGCTTTCGCCGTTTTTTCCCCGGTCAAGTATTGCAGCACCATTTGGTTGCTTAACGCACCGGAGGATGCAATTTTTCGGGCTCTGTCGGCATTCAGCCTGGCTTCTTCCAGGCTGGCCTCGGCCTCAGCCAAGGCCGCCTTGGTTTGGGCGATCTCGACCATCACGCTTTTACTGTCGAACACCGCCAATACTTGGCCTTTACGTACCTTTTCGCCGACCTGCACACGCACTTCGTCCAGACGCAAGTCGCTGACTTGTGCCCCAATGATGGCTTCCTGCCAGGCGGCGACCGAGCCGTTTGCGGTTAATTTTCGCGGGATGTCCCGATTGACCGGTTGGATAACCGATACATTCAGCGCCGGCCGGGTGCTTAGTTTGGCGTTTTCAGTGGCTTGCGGCGCTTCCTTGCTCAGCGCCAGAGTCACACCTAAGCCCATGAGCGCGGCCAAGGCAAGCCAAATGCTTAGCGATTTTTCTTTAGTCATGATTTGTTTCCAGACAACTGATTCGAGGGTTGAGAAATGATGTTTATGGATGGGTTCTCGGGTTGACCGGGCAATCTTTCCGAAACTGAAGCCGCTTGTTCGGTCGCACGATCTTCCCAGCTTCCGCCGACGGCACGATACAGCGCAATCCAAGCACTGATTTTTTCTTGCTCCAATTCCGTGACCGCCAATTGGGCGGCAAACGCGTTGCGGCGGGCGGTTTCGGCATCGATCAAGTTGCCCAGGCCGACTTCGTACAATTGCCGGGTCGCCGCGAAATGGGCTTGGTAATCCGCCGCCGCAGTACGCGCCAAGGGCAGACGCTGCCCTGCACTCGCCAAGCGCACCAAGGCTTCTTCGACTTCTTTAACCGCCGTCCTGACCGCCGCTCGATATTGGGCGTTGGCCGACTGGTATTGGGCTTTAGCAGTTTCCACATTGGCGGCGCGTTTACCGGCATCGAACAACGGCAAGCTGAGCGTCGGCCCGTAAGACCAAGTTTCCGCCAAGGTTAAGGCCACACCGTTAATGTTTTGGAACACGGGGGTGATATTCCCGGACAGGCTCAATTTCGGAAAGCGCTTGGCCTGTTCCACGCCGATCTTGGCGCTGGCCGCGGCCATGTCGCGTTCGGCGGTGGCTATGTCTGGCCGTTGCCTGATCACATTGGCCGGCACGGCAGTGACCTGGAAGGGCGGTAGCTTGGGCAATTGCGCCATCCGTTCCGGCGTATCGCCCAATAACGTCCGGATTTGGGGTTCCGGCAAACCGGTTAAGGCCACCAAGCCTTTAACCGAACGTTCGCATTGCGCCTGCTGTTTCAACAACAAATTACTGCCTTCGGTGGCGCTGGCATTGGCCAGCGCGACATCGGACGGACTGCGGAATCCGGCGCTACCGGCCATGGTGGTAAGCTGCGCCGAAGCCTGCCTGGATTCGGCATCTTCCTTATTAAGCAAGGCTTGCGCTTCGCAATAACGATAAGCCAGATAAGCATTGGCAAGCTCCGCCGCTACCGCCACACGGGCATCGTGCCAGGATGCCGTACGCGCTTGCAATTGGCTGATGGAGGCTTCCCGTTGCCGCGCTAAGCCGCCGAACAAGTCGACCTCCCAACTGGACTGCACACTGAGTTGATGTTGATTGCGTAGGCTAGGCGTGCCGCCCATTGAGAAATTTGAACGGGTACTGCTTAAGCTTGAATCCAAACTCGGCAGGAATACCGATTCGGAGCTGACCAAGTTGCCCCTGGCCTCTACAATCTGCGCTTTGGCTTTGGCGATGGATGCGCTTTCCTGTTGCGCGGCGGCAAGCAATCGATCAAGCACCGGATCACCGAAACGTTCCCACCATTTGCTTAAGCTGGACACATCGCCTTGATGCGCGACCGGTAATCCATCCGGAGCGGACTGGTTGGCATACCAGTGCTTTGCCGTGGGCGGTTCCGGGCTTTGGTAATCGGGGCCGACCGTTGTTAATAAGCCGCCGTCCAAACTACAGCCGGATAACGACAGCAGGGTAAGGCCAACGCCAATGCGGTTCAGATTAGCTTTATTCATTGCCTTTTCCTTCGTAACCTTTGTCTGTAAACACATGCAATGCCGCCTTCACCAGACGGTTGCAGGCGTTGTTGGGTTCGGTTTTGTTGTCAGTCTCTTGGCTTGTCATTTAGCAGTGCCTTTGTAAGTGTGTAAAAATAAATCAACCGATTGATTACCAACTTAAGATAATGATCTTGCTCCGCACTAGCGGACACTCGGCCAAGAGGGCAATATCTAAAACCGTGGTCAAATATGAAAACCAAAAAGAAGTAACAACGGCGCTAACTGTTCACAACAACTCTACCGCCAAAACTAAGGAGCAAGCATTAGCGCGCGCTGGCCGGGATGGCATTTTAGGAATATCGAAAGATTTAGGACTTACCGAGGTAACGCTATATGCCTGGCGCATCTTACGTCGGCGAACAGGCCATATCTTTGCAAAGCAAAACTCCACAAAGACAAACTGAACAGCCGTCTTAACCGGGAAAGTAGCCACCTACCTATTGATTTCAGTTTTAAAATTTACGTATACAACGTATGTTTTTTAGAAAAATTAGCGAGTCTTTTTAAAATAGCCCATTGCTTTAGTGCAACACGCGCTTCCACGGCTGGATAACCTAACATTGCTTTTCCAGCAGGAATATCTCCAATCACACCGGAACCGGCACCGACAATTGCACCGTCACCGATGGTTGTATGGTCTTTGATAGAGGCGCTACCGCCAATGACGACACAGTCTCCTAAAGTCACAGATCCTGCTAAACCGCTATTTCCTGCCATCAGACAAAAGCGGCCAAGTCTACTGTTATGGCCAATTTGAACCAGATTATCGATTTTGCAACCATCGCCTATCACAGTTGAACTGAATTTACCTCTATCCACACATGAGTTGGCGCCAATTTCAACACTATTTCCGATAACCACATTGCCTATTTGCGGAATTTTTGCCAAACCTGTTTCCGGGCAAGGCCTAAAGCCAAAACCATCGGCTCCAATAGTGGCATTGGGGTGTAAAATGCAATCATTGCCAATATGGCAACGTTCTCGAATGACTGCCCCTGACCAAATAATGGTGTTGTTTCCGATAGTGCAGTCGTCAAAAATCGTCACATTGGGATAAAGCGTCGTATTGTCACCCAGCACGACATTCGGGCCGATATAACATCCAGCGCCAATTTTTACTCCGTTCCCTATGACGGCAGTTTTATCAACAACGGCTGTTGGATGAATTTCACAAACGAATAGTGGCATTGGCGGCGCAAAAAGTTTTAATACCTGTGACATCGCTAAATCGGCATTTTTAACTTTTATAAAAGCCCTATTTAATCCAGGCTCAATCGAAATGTCTTCGTTTACAACTGCAACAGCCGCTTTTGATGTTCCCCAAAATTTTTCGTATTTTTTGTTTCCAATAAAAGAAATCTCGCTACAATTTGCAAGCTCAAGTTGTTCCGGAGCTGTAATTTTTTGATCCGTTGTACCCAAAATCACGCCTTTAAGAACTTCGTTTATTTCGAGAATTGAATAGGATTTCATTTGCCAGGCTTCATATGGTTTCACTCTTGAAATTTAGCTAGATTTCCGCCCCTTTTACTGGATATTAGGAATATCTAATCCTTTTTAAGGCGGCTGGCGCCAAAGCCATTAACAACAAGGATTGGTTAGGCATCCCCAAAAACCGCCAATACGGGCGCAACAACCAGCAATTGCCTGCCTGTCGTCAAGCGGTGGGCCTTATATTGATCAGTTATTAAAAAACATCATTTAGTATCAATTTCATCGGGTTTTAAGAGGTCATTTTCCTGATTGCCACCCACCCCACCCATAGAACTGTCTCTCGACAGATACATGTTTTTGAAAAACTCATAACGATCCGTTGCGGCTTCGTTGACGACTTTATCCATACCTAACATATCTGCACGCTTATCTACGGCACCGAGAATACCGATCATCCCCAAGCCACTGACGTATTGCAGCGGATTAGTCACCATTTTGCCCCCCACACCAGCAAGGCCTCTGACCGAACTGGGGCCAAAAAGCGGCAGCACTAAATAAGGCCCTGTGCCCAAGCCCCATTCGCCCAGTGTTTTGTCGAAATTTTCTTTGTGTTTTGGCAGGTCTATTAAGGTTGCAACATCAAACAAACCGCCTAACCCGGCTGTTGTGTTGACAACAAGCCTAGCACTGTCCGAACCTGCCTGGGTAAATTTCCCTTGTAAGGCTGAATTAACAGTGACTCCGACATCGTCAATGTTACTAAAAAAATTCGACACCCCCTGGTCGGCAAAATCGGGCATTACCCATTGGTAACTCTGTGCCACTGGTCTCATCAGGTAATCGTCGAGGCCATCATTAAACCACTGAACTTTTCTGTTCCAGTTTTCATAAGGATCCCTCAAATCGGCGGTTGGGGTTGGGGTTGGGGTTGGGGCTGAGGCGCAAGCATTAAGTAAAGTCAGCGTGGTTGCTGCAAAGAGTATGTTGGTATTGTTAAGTTTCATGGCGTTAACCTTTAAGTGATCGTTTTAGAGGAAAAACCTACGCGGTGATTGTGCGCATAGAGCGAATATGCCCTTGGTCACATTATTACGGGATCGCTTGGACTCAACAACGGCACTGGGGCGGGTGTAAAAATCCTCCTTAAGGCGGAGTAACGCCACGCCTTAAGGATGAAGTAACAGGAGGGGCTTTGCTTTATATTGACCGTATGAAAAAACTTATCGCATCCTGCCGCCCGGCGTTTACCAAGCGCTTCTGGTTCAAGCTGACCCTTGTTTACACGGTGGTCTCTATAGTCGGCATTAAGTCGCTGATGTCTGTTTTTGACACCATTATCCACTACCGACATTTTAATGAAGCAATGCAGCCCGCCGCTGTTTTACAGACGGTGACCGAACGCCTGAAACCCGTACGGCGCCTGATCGAAAGCGCGGCACTGGATACGCAAGACATCGCTGATGCGCCTGAGATTATTGATGACCTGATGATGCGGGAAAATTTGGACGATAATTCCGTGGCAGATCACTTACGTTCTTCCAGTGATCCAACGGCAAGCTATGTGGTATTTGACGAAAATGACCGCCCTATTGCACAGCGTCTGATGCGCGCCGATGAACGCGTCATCGCATTATTAATGACACATCGTGCCGCTGTTTCCGGCGGCGAAGCATTTGTTCCTGAGCATTTGCCCCATTCTGTTTTTATCAATATCCCGCTTAGCGTCCGTGAGCCGACAAAAAAAGGGCGTATCGCCCTGCTGATCACGGCAAAATTCAGCATCGCCAAGCAATTCTACCGCGACGAAGACTGGGTTTCGGAACTCATGCCATTCGTCATTACCCTCTGTATCGTGATGAGCGGGTATTTAGCCTCGAAAAACTTTATCCGGCGGTTACGGCATATCACATCGGTTAGCAGTGCATGGCGTGAGGGGGATTTAGATCGGCGCATTATCGATAACGACACCGATGAATTATCCGAGCATAGCCACAATTTAAATGTCATGGTGGGGCAGTTGAAGGAATTGCTTGGCTTGAAACAAGAGGCCGCGATTCAAGATGAGCGGACACGCATGGCGCGAGAACTGCACGATACGGTAAAACAGAATCTTTTCGCCCTTGCGCTGCAACTGGCGGCAATCAGTTCAAAAGCGCCGGATTTAGGCGAGGCAAAACAAAATCTCCTCGAATCCAGGAAAATCTTGAAACAGGCGCAAGAGCAGCTGGTGGGGGTTATTGCGGAACTGCGGATTATTAGTCCGAAACAGGAGGGCTCTACGGTGAACCTTAAAACGTTGTGCGAAAATCTGGAGAGCAAATTTAATGTGCATATCCACTGCGTCGTTCCGCCGGATTTAATACTGCCGGACAGCCTGTTTTTTGTGGTAAGCCGCGTTATTCAGGAAAGCGTTACTAACGCCATACGGCACGGAAACGCAAAGCTAATTGTCATCAGCTTGGCCAAATCAGCAATGCGTTTCGAGTTGCTGATAACAGACGATGGCATGGGTTTCAATCCAGCGCTCCCCACCACGGGGATGGGCATTCTTTCCATGCGCGAGCGTGCCGCTTCGCTCCCCGTTGGCACATTCTCAATCGAAACCGCACCAGGCCAAGGAACGACCATTGCAATTACTTGGGAGGAACACCTTAGTGAAGCCTGAATCAGAATCTTTTATCACCCTGATCGCCGCTGACGACCACGGCGTTGTTTGCCGAGGCCTGAATGCCTTATTATCATCCGAGCAAGATATTAAAATGCTGGCTACCGCACTCAGCGGCAGGCAAGCCGTTGCCCTATCCGCGGAACTTTCGCCCGATGTTGTCTTGATGGATATCGTCATGCCGGACATGGATGGCATTGAAGCAACCAAACGCATCAAAAGATCAAGCCCCCACACCCATATCGTTATCCTCACTTCGGTTGAAACCGAGCAAACCGTTGTCGAGGCCACGCAGGCCGGAGCGCTTTCCTATCTTCTGAAAGATACCGACCCTGATGAATTGGTGGCAGCCATTCGCGCTGCCGCACGGGGCGAAAGCACCCTAAGTCCGCGCATTGCGACCCTGTTAATGACCGCTATGTCGCGTCGTCACAGTGATCGTGCCTTTCATGAAGAACTCAGTGACCGGGAGATGCAGGTCCTGTTATTGCTTGCCCAAGGGCTTTCCAATGTTTTGATTGCCGAGAAGCTGGGCATTGGTGAAAAAACGGTGAAGTCCCACGTCAGCAATATTCTTTCCAAGCTTTATTTAACGGATCGTACTCAAGCCACAGCGTATGCATGGCGGCATCGTTTGCTGACTCAGTAGATTTTAATGGTCTTGATTCTGGCTACTAAGATCGAACCACCGAAAAAAATACTGCCTGCTACCGTCAATCATCAGCCCAGTAACAGGCCGCACAGATAGTGTTTGTAATAACCATCTCGGCGCCCGATTCAGTGACCGAGCATATTCGGCTAGCGAGACATAGTTCGCCTGAAAATCCTCGAGACTTACTTGCGTGACACGTCGGCCGGGTAGATCGTCTTGAATGGTTGTCAGTAATCCCTGCCTCACCAAGTCGTAAACCACCTGTTGTTTCAAGCAAAGCCTTTTCGCTGCCTCGTCCATCGAGATACTGGCACCGCAGGCATAGCGTTTTTCCAGGATGGGCCTGTGTTCTTAGGTGGCATTGGTTGACTCCTCATGGAAGGAAAGGTGTGGTCGCCTATTTGGTGCTTAAAATGGAACTAAGGGGCTGCCAGCTTTTGCGCAGTCCCGCTTGGGCGTAGGATTAGACATTATTTGAAAGAACTCTGAATAATGAAACCGAAGTGAGGAGTCGGATTACTTACAATAATCTGTTCCCCCGTTGGTTTTCTAATAACATACCCATCAAATATTTTTTCCTGACCACTTTGTAGGTTGCCATACACTTTCAATTTCTCATCAAGAGAAAGATTCAATTTCTTATTTTCTGGCAACTTTGCTCTAACAAAGATTGAGCCGGAAGTGTCTGATAGAGTAAAACCGTTTTCATCAAGCTGGGTGACAGCTCCCTCGATTGTGCTTACCGGTGGCAATGCCAAATTCTTGACTGGTGTCGTGCTAGCACACCCACTAATCATTAAAGCAACTACAGCCATTAAAGACAGAAAACTAGTTTTCATTGCGACTTCTCTTTTTTGTTGATGTGCGTAAGGTAAAACTAACTGGCGCGGAACGTCACGGTAACCGTCGTGTGGGAATTGCCTCAGCATTTGCCGGCAGCTCGCAGTAATGCATTGCAGCTTGCATTGTTTGTTTTTCCTATGTCACTTGATCCCTTGGTAAAATCTGTGCACATAGCGTCTGCCCCACTTGCCATGCCCCAGGTCGCGACTTTACCCAACCCTGATGGTTCTAAAATTTCACATTTAAAGGTAGCGCCATCATTAGTTTTAACGGTGTACTGCATTCCGTTATAACCTGTCGGTGCATCTGTTGATTGTGAATTGACGATTTTAAAGTTGCCAATTTCACGGCCAATAGCCATAGATATTTTGTTTTCGACTTTGTTGTTTCCTGTAGCAGAAGCGTTATTCGCTGTAGTTGCGCAGCCGGAAAGCATTAACAAGACAGTTACCGTTAGAAGTTTTTGAGCCATTTTTGATTCTCCTCCGCTCCGAGTTTAAGGGTGCGCAGGGCATAGGAGCGTAAAGATATGCCCAACTTGATGTATACGACATAGCTTCCATCCCTAATAAAGCTTGATTTCTATTCGGTATGAAACTATGTAAATCAACGTTTTTTTGAGGCTGAGATTGGCTATATTCCCAATCTAATCTCTCGATGGTGGGGAAGGGTTTCTCCCAGTGTTTGCGTTAAATCTGCGTGAAATAAAAAAAGTTATATCAATGATTGCACAGCCGATTTACGCGCTCTTGTCGCGGCCCAGCCGAATAATGCTGATCCGAATAGCCAAAAGGCTGCCGGTAAGGGTACGGCTACCGGCGTCAACAAAAATGCATGGAGACGACCGGAAGGCGTTAAACCAGTACCGACAATATAGCCGCTATTGTTAACATCCGTCGCGTCTAGTAAAAGCCAGCCGGAATTTAAGGCAATAACGGTATTCAGGTCGGTCATCTCGCCATTGATGGCTGTGAAAGCCCGTTCGTTTCCGGATGCGTTACCATAGCGCCCAACGACTTGCCCGGCATTGTTGATACCTAAAGCGGTACTCCACACCCCCAAATTGCCCACTTCCCTTAAACCATTATCCGAGGAAGTAAAAGCATGCAGCGAACCATCAGCTCGCGACGCATAGCCAGCGACGACTCCCGCATCATTAATGGCATTGCCTCGGCTAAGATTCCCGCCAAAGGTTCCCAAGTCACGCATCTGACCGTTTTCTGTAACAAAGGCATGAGTGCCATCAATAATGGTCCCAGATGCCGTAATTATCCGCGTACCTGAATCGCCCGTGACTTGCCCAAGGTTGTTAATGGCATAACCAACACTGCTACGCCCCCTCGGCAATGCTCCCAGGTCTTGAGCCGACTGACTGTTGGTAATGAAGGCATGATCATTACCGGATATAGTGTCGGCGGCTCCGGTCACCAAGCCACTATCATTGATGCCGGTTGCATAAATAGACGATCCGCCCAAACTGTTGTTTATCGGGGTAATTGAGCCGTTGCTGTAAATCAACGCAGCTTGCCCTGAATTGCCTGCAATTTGGCCGCCGGCATTAATACCCGTTGCAGAAAAATTAGGAGACAGGTAGTTAACCGTACCGTTATGAGCAATAAATGCTCCAAACCCCACTGCATTATCCGCATTACCGGCCACCTGTCCGGCATCATTAATACCGACTGCCTGACTCACGCCAAATTCAAGATCGGGTGTCAAATCAGTTACCGTATACAATACCGCCGCATGGGCGGAATATACCGGCCCCGCCAGCAACAATAAGCCAAGCAATTGTTTTTTATAATTTTTTATCATTATTTAACCTCACTAATAAATTAACGGTCGAGCAACGGATTGAATACGGGGGCGCCGGGTTGGGCTCCTGCATTCGGATGTTCATTTCTTTGTACAGAGTACCCGACGAACCATGTCGTCAGCGCTACAGTCATAACGGCCATTTGGTGCGGAGGCTTTCCACTTCACGCTTGTTGCGCCGCGATCAATATCTGAGACAGTTACTTGTTCTGGACTAACATTTCCCCCAATCGAGCGAGCTGTTTCCCTTTGCAGGTTGTCTCCCGTACTGGCGCAGCCGTACATGATGCTTACAACAATGGATAGGCTAATGACTTGAAGGTTCTTTTTCATTTCTTCCCTTTCTCTCCCATTTGAAGAAGTAAGGCTACGGGGGGAGCGTTAACCGTTGCCCTACCTATGTTGGACTACACCGAAGGTGACAAACCGTTTATCGAGCCCGATACCGCCGTTTTTGCAGCAATAACCCAAGTAGCCCGCTACCGAATATCCACGCTGCGCCGGGCAGCGGCACCGGGGCGGCGGTGGAATAAGTCAGGTTGTCGACGACGAAACCATCGGAACTGCTGTAAAAATAGATTTTGTCGACCAGCCCGTTGTAACCGGAAGCCAGCCAATAAGGTTCGAACGGTTGGCTGGCGGGGTCCAGCGGCGCGTTATAGACCAGTTGGCCTTGGTAAGACAGCGAATAGCTGAATTCCCCATCGCTACCCCAGAAGTTGTAATACATGCCTTCGAATACCACCGGGGCCTGATCGAAGCTCAGTTCACCTCCCCCGCCATGAAAGAAGTAATCGCCCAAGGCTGGATTGCGGTCGGTACCGCCGTAATCGCTCCATTGACCGGTCGACTCCCAACCGGAAATTCCGCCGTAGCCGTCGTAAATCTGTCCGCCGGCATTGGGGCCAATGTCTTCGAAGGTGACGACGACTTGCGAGGCATAAGCCTCCGTCGCGCCGGATAAGGAGACGGCCAATACGCCGGCCAATACTGATAATTTCATGATATGTTCCTCTTAATAGACGAAGTGGGATTAGGCGCTACGGCGTCTTGCAAAAAGAAAGCCGAACAAGGCGCTGCCGAACAGCCAGACCGCACCGGGCAGCGGCACCGCCGCCACATCGCCGTCGCGCACCACCAAGGAGTATAAGAGAAAGCTTTTACTTCCATAATCTTGCAAGCCGTTCGTCAGCTTGAAGCGCCAAGCGTCGCTGGTGGAATTGGCATGGCTGTCAGCAAGCCAATAGAAACTGGTCTGGAAATTGGCAAACAGGCTTTCGTCGTTTGGGTTATTCGGATCATCGAAAAGGCCGTAATCGGCTTGCGCCTGGCCATTCGAATCGACGAACGCTTTATTGCCAAGACTGACATAAAAAAGGTGGGCGATTTCCGAGCTTTGCGTGTCCACGTTATAACCGCAATCGGTGCCGCTGTAACCAGAGTTGCAACCGGGAGAACCCAGGTCATGGATACTGGGCAAGCGCCAATTGTCGTAACTCACGTTACGAACGGTGTCATGGTAGACCAAGCCCTCGGTCCATGCCGTCGCGTCTTGCCAGTTCATGGCGCCGTCGCCATCAAAACCACTGGTCTTGGCGTAATTGGCATCTGCCAGCCAGGTGACGTTTTGCACGCTGTCGTATATCAGGCCGCCGCCGCGGTCGAACAACTGCGCTTGCGCGCTTCCGGCCGCTAACGTGCCGAGCGCGGACAAAGCGGCGCATAAAATTTTACGTTTCATCATTTTCTCCAAAAAATAGTTCTTGAACGGATGCAAATACTCGGTAACCTGACTAACGGCTCCAAGGCTGGGCGCATTATCGGAAGGGGGATACAGACTGGGAACCCTACCGGAGTAGGGTGTTGGAAATACAAGGAGGTTTGTTAAGATGTAATTATTTTATATGTTTTGAACCGGTCTGATTTAGTTCTGAGCCAACAGCCGAAAAATCGGTCGGCGCCGGCAATCGACTAATATGTCAACACTAACCTGGACACATAGTTGGGCGGCTTGATACCGCAACCCTGCGTTAGGCATATCTTCACGCTCCTATGCCCTGCGTTTCCTTATCTCGGAGCGGTGGAGAATCATAAATGGCACAAAAACTTCTGACAGTAACTCTTTTGTTGATGCTATCCGGTTGCGCAACAACCGCAAATAACACTTCCGCTCAAGGAAGCAACAAAGCTGAGGGCAAAATATCTATGGCTATTGGCCGTGAAATTGGCAACTTCAAAATCACCAATTCACAGGCAACAGAAGCACCCGCTGGTTATAACGGCATGCAATACACCGTTAAAACGACTGATGGCGCCACCTTTAAATGTGAAATTTTAGAACCGTCCGGGTTGGGTAAAGTCGCGACGTGGGGTATGGCAAGCGGAGCAGACGCTATGTGCACGGATTTCACCAAGGGATCAAGCGACATAGGAAAAACCAACAATGCAAGCTGCAATGCCTTACTAAAAGCCGCCGGCAAATGCTGAAGTAATGCCCAACTCTTCGGTCAACCGGACGTCCGGCAAGTTGCGTTTACCGGTCCCCTCCAACGTTAGCCATTTACCAAACGGAGAACCTAATGGGTCAGCGATTTGCCGAACTATCCGAAAAGCATATTCAGTTTATGGTCGAACAACGAATTTTCTTCGTTGGGACAGCTACAGCAGACAGCCGTGTGAATATTTCTCCGAAGGGCATGGACTCGCTGAAAGTTTTAAGCAGCAACCGTGTCGTCTGGCTGAATGTTACCGGAAGCAGCAATGAAACTTCCGCCCATGTGCAACAGGCCCCCCGAATGACCATAATGTTTTGCGCCTTTGATGGTCAGCCGCTAATCCTGCGCCTTTACGGTGTCGCAAAAGTCGTTCACAAGAACGATGCTGATTGGGCTAATTTGTTCTCTTTATTTAAACCCCTGCCAGGTGCTCGACAGATATTTGACGTTACGCTCGACCTTGTGCAAACGTCTTGTGGAATGTCCATACCATATTACAGCTATGATGGAGAGCGAAAATTGCTTAGTGACTGGGCCGCAAAAATAGGCGAGGAAGGCTTGAAGCATTACTGGGAAGAAAAAAACCAAATGAGCATCGATGGAATTCCCACCAATATTGCCGCAAAAAATGGCTAACCCTAAGCTCAGCGGGACTGGCAAAAGCGCGCAGCCCCTTAGCCCCAGGTTGAGCGAATTCCTCGCATCCCGTATCCACTAGATCTCACTGATTTTGACTGACAAGAAGTCTGCTCAAAGTCAACAACGTCCCAGCGTTTTTTACGCAGTGATGATGGGTAGCGGGAATGTTAAAACCGTGTGTTATCGAACGGGTGTAAGTATTCGGTAACCCGACTAACGGCTCCACGGCTTGGCGGCATTATCGGAAGACGAATACAGACAGAGAACTCCTACCGAAGTAGGGCGTTAGGACGCCCAGGCAGTTTGTTAAGATGCAATTATTTTGCATGTTTTGCGCGCGTCTGATTAGGCTCTATGTCTACAGCCGTAAAACCGGCCCTATGCCGGCTATCGACGATAACGAGGGATTATTTGCGTGATAAATAGGACTAGCGCGCTGGTGTTAGACGATCATCCGTTGTCGGCCAGCGGCATCGCGGACTTTTTGCTTTCCCATTGCGGGTTTGGCGCGGCGCGGTCGGTGTCTGACGTCGCCGAGTTTTGGACGGCCTTGGACCTTGCCGATCCGCCGACTTTGGCCGTGGTGGATTTCTGGTTACCCGACGGCGCGTCACTAGGCTTGCTGGCGGAGTTAAAGCTGCGCAGCCCATCGACAAGACTATTGGTCATTAGCGCCGACGACGACGCTGCGGTGCTAGACAA
>Ga0208116_1000197_pt1 | contig 20054 bp, 16 predicted proteins | sample LakWasMeta9_HOW4_2_FD_183859 | JGI IMG/M metagenome (GOLD analysis project Ga0208116, IMG submission 183859) | Freshwater sediment methanotrophic microbial communities from Lake Washington under simulated oxygen tension - Sediment Metagenome... | ecosystem: Environmental > Aquatic > Freshwater >... | reverse complement strand
CATGGCCTCGTAGTTCGGTAATAACGCTATTTCAATGCCTTGTTTGCGTAAATATTTGTTCAGTTTTTCGAGCTTAAGGGGCGGTTCGGCGGCAATACCGGGAAAGACGGCCGCCAGGGCCCGCCTTGTGGTGATTTCGATTTTTTTATAGAGCAGGGCGATCGCAAGCTCGTAGATCAGTTTATGCGCCTCATCTAAAAAAGCATGATCGTCGTCGAGCAGGGCGGCGAGCCATTCCGCATCCAATCCGTCTTGTAAAGGTTTGGCCTGAATCTCCTCGGCTTGGTTGACGAGAGTCTTGTGTTTTTGATCCGTGTAGGTGGAGACGCTGTGCAGCAACTGATCTATGATGTCGTCGTCAAAATCTTTCAGTATCTGCAAGCGTTGCAGGGTTAACTCTGATTTTGGAATAGTCATAACCGTCCTTTAAAAGTGATTGAATAAACCGTTTCTATCTTCTGCGAGCCAATGAAAGTTAAAACTTAACGATCATCAAATCGGTTTTTTTCCATGGGTAATGCGATTATGCCTGATCATTTTCAGCTTCCTGACTTTCGGTTTTGAATAGCTCGGAGGCAAGTTCAATTTCGTCCTGAAATTGAGGAATTGCAGGAATTTTCCATGTTTTTCCGGCGATGCGGGAGAGTAAATTATTCAACCAGGGCTTGTTCGATTGCGCTTGATGAATCGTCAAATAATGCGATTCCTCATCGCTGACGATGCCAAAATCATGCACCCAAATATCAATCGGTTCGGTTTCGCCGTAAAGCGTTGCCTGTACATAGGCTGTGCGTGCGTCGATATCGAAGTTAAATTCCGATAATTCGGCAATGCCCTTCAGGAGGATGTTGGCTACCCATCTGACGAGGAAGTTTGGCGTCATTTTGATGGCGAGTTTGACTAGACTGCTTTTAAAGCTCATTTTCGGCCTCCGATCTGTTTTCAAGAAAAGGAAGATCATTCTAACCATTCTTTGCTTTGCCGATAAGTGAAACCAATAAATTCTTTACCTCCCTCGGTGAATTTTCCTTTATCGGGCATCACTCTTTCGTTTTAGAATCAACAACCGGTTATTCGCGCAGGGCGAACACAAGGTGGCGCGCGGTTTCGAGCCGGTGATCACCTATTCGGCGCACTGGATCAGCAATGCAGGCTTTGCGGAGGCGGTCGGAAATTTTTTGGCGTGCGAGCGGCCGGCGGTCAGAGCCTACCGCCAAAATACGGTGGATTTGCTGCCGATTAAAAAATAATCGCCGATGCCGGTTTGAAAATGGCTGTAGAACTGATACAGTCGTCTTATAACTGCTTCGGGCAGTGCCAGCTTTAGTTTTAACCCAGGAGGAGTATTCATGTCCGAATACAGAAGATACGAATGTACGATTTGCGGCCACATTTATGACGAGCGCGAGGGCGATCCCGAAGGCGGCATTGCGCCCGGTACCCGTTTTGAAGATATTCCGGACGATTGGCGTTGTCCGGAATGCGGCACCGTCAAAAGTGATTTTGAGTTGATCGAATAAGCGTAGGGTATCTGGAGATTGAACATGCAAGTCGTGATTATTGGTTCCGGGATTGCCGGCGTGACCTTTGCCGAGAAGTATCGCGCGCTGAACGCCGACGCGGAAATTACCATTGTCACCCACGAGAACGATGGTTATTATTCACGGCCTCTGCTGTCGCGCGGTTTCAGCAAGGATACGATCGAAGAGACCATTATCCTGAAATCGTTCGCCGCGCTGCGTGAAAATCGTATCGACATCATCAGCGGCGCCGAAATCACCGCGATTCACCCTGACGCGCGCGTGGTCGATCTGGAAGGCGCCTGCCAGGAAAAATCGCTGAGCTACGACAAGTTGATCATCGCGCAAGGCTCGGCGGCTTTCATTCCGCCGCCTTTAAGAGCGTATCATGAACTGTTTTTTTGCCTGAATAGCCTGGCCGATTTAAAGACGCTGCGCAAATTTCGCCAAGGCATCCTGGGTCAAAATCGCCAGCCGGACTGGGCGATCATCGGCGGCGGCCTGATAGGCTGCGAACTCGCATCCGATCTGGCCGTTTCGGGGGACAGCGTGACGGTGTACCATGCGATGGACCGGCTGATGGAACGGCAATTGGTCGAGGAAGATTCGCTGTCGCTGCTCGAAAACCTGAATCATGCCGGCGTCGACGTGTTGTTGAATCAGTCGGTGCAGAGCATCGCCAATGAAGGCGACAAGGTCTGCGTATTGACCGAGGCGGCGGCCGAATTCGACGCGGTGATCGTGGCTTGCGGCTTCAAGCCGCGCACCGAACTGGCCGAACAGGCGGGGCTTGCGGTCGGCCGCGGCATCAAGGTCGACGAGTGTTTGAAGACCAGCGACGAGCACATTTATGCGGTCGGCGACGTCGCGGAACTGCCGAACGGCAAGTTGTACGCCTTTATTCTGCCTATCCGCAGCCAGGCGAACTGGCTCGCCAGTTTCCTGGCCGGTCAGGAAGAGGAAGGCTGGACGCCGCCCGTTTTTACGACCAAGGCGAAGGTGCACGGCTTCGAGGCGGCGCATCCTTATCATCTTTGAGCATTGCCTCTAGCGCGACGCTCGATTCTTATCGATCCCATGACAGAACACCGTTATTCCGACGCGGAGCGCGCCGCGCTCTATCGTGCGATCTACGAGCGCCGCGACATGCGTCATTTCCTGCCCGATCCGGTCGAACCCGAATTGCTCAGGCGTCTGCTCGATGCGGCGCATCATGCCCCGAGCGTCGGCTTCATGCAGCCGTGGCGTTTCATTCAGATCACCGCACATGACTTGCGCGCACGGCTTCATGCGCTGGTCGAGCAGGAGCGGCAGCGCACCGCCAAGGCCTTGCACGAACGCGAGGACGAATTCATGAAGCTGAAGGTCGAAGGCATTCTCGACTGCGCGGTCGTGCTGGTCGCGGCCTTATGCGACCGGCGCGAGAAAGCCGTGTTCGGCCGTCGCACGCTGCCCGAGATGGACCTCGCCTCGCTGGCCTGTGCGATTCAAAATCTCTGGCTCGCGGCCAGGGCGGAAGGGCTTGGTATGGGCTGGGTCTCGCTGTTCGAGCCTGAAGATGTTAAACAACTGCTGGCGATGCCTGACGACAGTCATCCGGTCGCGATCTTGTGTCTGGGCCATGTCGAACGGTTTTATGACAAGCCGATGCTCGAAGAGGCGCGCTGGGCGCAGCGGATGCCGCTTGACGATCTGTTATTCGAAAACCACTGGAATGGCCGTGCCGCAAATGTTTGACATTCAACCTTTGTCGCAGGCGCTGGCGCCGGCCTTGCAGGCCAAAATCGACCAAAAGACCAAACCGCTCGGCGCCTTGGGGCAACTGGAAGCTTTGGCGCTGCAAATCGGCCTGATTCAAAACAGCCTGTCGCCTTCCCTGACCAAGCCCTGCATCATCGTGTTCGCGGGCGATCATGGCGTGGCCGCTGCCGGGGTCAGCGCCTATCCGCAAGCGGTCACCGCGCAAATGGTCGCCAATTTTGCCTCAGGCGGCGCGGCGATCAATGTGTTTGCAAGGCAGCATCAAATCGATTTACTGATCGTCGATGCCGGCGTCAATGCCGATCTTTCGGCAATGCCCGGCTTGATTGATGCCGGCATCGGCAAGGGCACCGCCAATTTTTTGGAACAACCGGCGATGACCCGAGAACAGTGCGCGATGGCTCTCGCCAAGGGCGCCGAGCTAGTCTTGAAGCAGCGGGACCAGGGCTGCAATTGCATCGGTTTCGGCGAAATGGGGATCGGCAATACCTCGTCTGCGGCGTTGATCATGCATTGTCTGACCGGTTTGCCGCTGGAGAACTGCGTCGGCCGGGGCACGGGCCTCGATGATGCGCAGTTACGGCATAAAGTCTCGATATTACAGCAGGCGTTAACCCGGCATCCGGGACTGTCCGACCCGAGCGAGGTCCTGGCGACATTCGGCGGCTTCGAAATCGCGATGATGGCGGGGGCTTATCTGAAGGCGGCCGAACTGAGCATGCTGATCCTCGTTGACGGCTTCATCGCCGGCAGCGCGTTGCTGGCGGCGGCCGGATTGCGCCCTGCCGTGCTTGATTATTGCGTTTTCAGCCATATGTCAGGTGAACAGGGGCATCGGGCCTTACTGGATCACCTGCATGCTCGGCCTTTGCTGAATCTGGACATGCGCCTCGGCGAAGGTTCCGGCATCGCGCTGGCTTATCCTTTACTGTTATCGGCGGTGGTTTTTTTGAATGAGATGGCGACGTTTGCTGAAGCCGGAGTGGATCGCGATTGATTATCTTTTGGGCAGAACCCCGCACGCATTGAACGCATGAAACGATTCTTCCTGCTGATATTCACGATCTGGCGTCAACAAATGAAGCTTTATCTGTTGGCGGCGCTGGCCGGCGCCGTTATCGGTGTTTTTGTTCTGGCGCCAAGCTATGATTATATCAGCGCCCGCGAGTCATCCTCCGATCCGCTTTCGTCAGTCCAATTTATGTTGAATCAGGTCGGCGATATGCTGACGGGTAAGATCTCGCACGGCAATTTGATGCTGTTGGCCTTTTATGCGGAAATCGGCGCGTTGATCGGACTCTTGTCCTTGGCTTTCTACACGCTCATTCATAATCGCGTCGTCCATATCGATTATTTGAAAGCGGAACTGGATAAGGATTTGCCTTCGATCATTCGCCAGGGGGAAGGCCCCTATCTGGAGTTTAAATCGACGTTGCGCTGGGACATGGCGGAGTCGCGCATCAATCGTTCGCTGGAGGGCGTGATTCTGAAAACGCTGGCCGGATTTTTGAACAGTCATGTGGGCGGGACGCTCTTGATCGGCGTTGCCGATAACGGCGAGATCATCGGCCTCGAAAAGGATTTTCAGACGCTCAAGAAACCGGATCAGGATGGCTTTGAACAGGCGGTGATGACCGCCATTTCGGCGAATTTGGGCGCCGATCTTTGTTCCTTCGTGCATGTGCTGTTCCATGTGATCGACGACAGGCACGTGTGCCGCTTGATCGTTTCGCCGGCGAACCGGCCGGTGTTCATCGATCAGGGCAACGCGCAAAAATTCTATGTGCGCACCGGCGGCGCGACCCGCGACCTGAACATCAAGGAAGCGCTGGATTTTATTGCCGGACGCTGGAAACGGGGCAAATAAACATGCAGGCCCGTTGTGGCGGATGCGGCTGACATGCGTCATCCAAAACTGTTCTTCTTGGCGCTCGGCTTTTACACTCGCCTTCCGTGCCCGAAAAATCTCGATTACCGACAGTTGCCGCAAGCGGCGGTGTATCTGCCGGTGATCGGCTGGTTGGTCGGCGCTTTGTCCGGGGCGGCATTTTATCTGGCCGCCGGGCTCTGGCCGCAAACGGCGGCGGTGATCATCGCATTGATCGCCGGCATTGGGGTGACCGGCGCCTTTCACGAGGACGGTTTCGCCGATGTCTGCGACGGTTTCGGCGGCGGTTACGGCAAAGAGCGCATCCTGGCGATCATGAAGGACTCGGCGATCGGCGTTTATGGCGCGCTCGGCCTCTTGCTGTTGCTGCTGCTGAAGATCAGCCTGCTTGGGGCGATGCCTGCCGTTATCGTGCCGTGGACGTTACTCGCGGGGCACAGTTTCAGCCGCTTGATGCCGCTGGGGTTGATGCGGCGTTACCCCTACGCGCGGACCGAAAACAGCAAAAGCGGCATCGCGATGTTCAAGCCCGGGATTGCCGATCTCTTTATCGCGGCCGCTATGGCGCTGTTGCCGTTCATATTCTTGCCGGGCAATTGTCTGTTGGCGGTCGTTCCTGTCGTGCTTTCCACGCTCTGGCTGGGGCGCTATTTTGACCGCCATATCGGCGGCTATACCGGTGACTGCCTTGGCGCCTGCCAGCAGGTCGCCGAGACGGTGTTTTATCTGAGTATCAGCGCCCTATGGACATCTATCTGATCCGCCATACCCGTACCGCGACCGAAGCGGGGCTTTGTTACGGACAGAGCGATGTGGCGTTAGCCGCTAGCTTCAGCGAAGACCTGTCGGCGCTGCAACAAAAACTGCCGGAATTGACCGAGGACTGTCCGGTCTTCAGCAGTCCGCTGAGGCGTTGTACGCAACTGGCCGAAAGGTTGTCGGTGAAGGTGACGACCGATGACCGCCTGCTTGAGCTGAATTTCGGAGCCTGGGAAGGGGTGCGTTTTGATGCGATCGAGCCCGAAATCCTGAGGCATTGGAGCGCAAATTTTGTCGAGTCCGCGCCGCCGAATGGCGAAAGCTTTACCGACTTATACGAACGCATCGGCGATTTCTGGCGGGACCTCTTGCAACAACCGTTAGAACAGGCGGTCATCGTAACCCATGCCGGCGCGATACGCGCCTTGCTCGCGCATGTGCTGACCCTGCCGCTGGCGAATGCGTTTCAATTGCGCATCGATCCGGGCTCTGTGCACAAGCTGCGCCATCAAAATGCTTATACCTACATCGATTATCTGAACAAATGATGAAACCCTTGGCCGTTTTCGGCACCAGTTCCGATGCCGGCAAAACCACGCTGGTGATGGCTTTATGCCGGATTTTTGCCGACCGCGGCATCAAGGTCGCGCCGTTCAAGGCGCAGAATGTTTCGAACAATTCGGCGGTGACCGTCGAAGGCGGCGAGATTTCCAGGGCGCAATGTCTCCAGGCCGAAGCCGCGCGCGTCGAGCCGAGCTGCCGTTTCAATCCGGTGCTGTTGAAGTCGCACGGCAACGGTTCGGTGCAGGTGATCGTGAACGGCAAGGTGTTTCAGAATCAGTCTATCGCCGACTACTACGACCATATCGGCGCCTTGCGGGGCGAGGTCGAAAAAGCGTTCAATGGCCTCAGAGACGACTTCGAACTGGTGATCGCCGAAGGCGCGGGCTCTCCGGTCGAGCTGAATCTTCTGGAGAAGGATTTATCGAACACCTTTGTCGCGAAGACTTTCAACACGCAAAACATTCTGGTTGCCGACATCGAGCGCGGCGGCGTGTTCGCATCGATCTACGGCACGCTGGAGTTGATGGACCCTATTATGCGGGCGAATCTGATCGGCGTGATCGTGAACAAGTTTCGCGGCGACCGGCGTTTTTTCGATGAGGGAGAGAAGATCATCGCGGAGCGTTTCGGCGTGCCGGTGCTCGGCGTCGTGCCGTTCCAGTCGCTGAATATCGACATGGAGGACTCGCAGTCGCTGCAGAACTACCGTCAGCGTCTTGGTGCGGTCAAGATCCGGATCGCGGTGATCGCCTATCCGGGGCTCAGCAATTATAACGATCTCGACGTGTTGATCGCAGATCTGGAGATCGATGTCGAGGTGATTCGAGACTACCGCCCGCTGGCCGCCTTCGACATGGTGCTGTTGCCGGGCAGCAAGACCGTGATCCGCGATTTGCATTGGCTGAAGCGGCAAGGGCTGTTTGCGGAATTACAGAAATTTGCCGGGCCGATATTCGGGCTTTGCGGCGGCTATCAAATGCTGTGCAAAACGCTGCACGATCCCGATGCGCTCGAACACGAGGTCGCGGGTGTCGAGGAAGGTCTGGGCCTGATCGATGACGAGGTGATCTATCAAAGCCCGAAGATACTCGCGCGCGGCGCTTACCGGCTGTTTTCGCATGAGGCGATAGCGGGTTATGAAATCCACTGCGGCCGCCTGCAAGCTTATCCGGTGTCTTATCAACAAGGCCGCATCGCCGGAACGCATGTGCACGGCGTATTCGATCACGACGGCTTTCGCGCCGACTATTTCAAGGCGATCCATCCGGCCTATCAGGGGTTTTGTTATCAGGAATACCGCAACGGAGAAATCCGGCGCTTCGCGGAGATGGTCGCCGCGCATGTCGATATCGATCGTATCTTGGCGACGTTATGAAGACTTTATTTACCGGCGGCGTCAAAAGCGGCAAATCGCGTCTGGCGGAAGCTTACATTCTGGAACAAACGGGCGGCCGCAAACCCTACTACCTGGCGACGACCGAGTTTATCGACGATGAAATGCGAAAGCGGATCGATGCGCATCAGGAGCGGAGGCAGGATGCGTTCGTCACGATCGAGGAGCCGGTCAAATTGCTGGCGGCTTTACAACAATGCCCAGGGCCGGTGCTGGTCGAATGCATTTCGATGTGGCTGAACAATCAGCTCTTTCACGGGGTTTCGGTGGCGGGAATCTTGGAAGAACTGGATGCGGTGATGCAATTGCCGTGCAGTATGGTGCTGGTGCATAACGAGGTCGGCCTCGGCATCATCCCTGACAATCGGCTGGCCAGGCAGTATGTCGATCTGTCCGGCAAGGCCGCGCAGTTGATTGCGGCGCATTGCGAACAGGTGTTCTTCTGCACGGCGGGACTGAAGTTGCAGATGAAATAAAGTGACCCCCAGGATGGATAGGCTAGCGCTTATCCGCCCTGGGGACCGGTACAGCGAATCAAAGCGCTTTTTGACGGCTTTGGAATTTCGGCATGTTGATCAAGATTTTGATTATTGCGAATCCCACTGCGGCATAAAGCAGGGTCGAGCCGGCATAGGGCGGATAATACTGAACGACGCGAGCGGTATATTCACTCCAAGAGAGTGGATCGTAGCGTCCTGAAAGCAGATAAAAGCTGCCGTTCGAGATCAGGAAGGCTATCGTGGCGGAAAGCATCACCATGCCGAAGGTCAATGATACGCCGACGAAATCGAGCACCGTATAGCGGCTGCAATAACGTCCAGCCAGCCACATCACCGCGTAAGTCGGAATCAGGAACACATAAGCGGGAGACACGCACCAGGCGCTGGTGCCGTTTGCGATCGCGAGATAATCGATCACTCCCGCCAGCACCAACAGAAACGCAAACAAGGACGGTTTCCGGTAGAAGCCGGCAAAGAAAAATACCGCCAGCGAGGCATCGGGCATATGCAGCATGTCGCCGAAGTGATGGAAGCGGGTCAGCACCATCAGCGCAATCAGTGCGATAGGGCAAGACCGTGTTTGCAGGCGTTGTGTCGTGGTCATGAGATTATCTCCAAGGTGATTCGGGTTATGCGCCGGTCCCGGCGCGCGGTCAGTTATTATAATGGATAGAAACGAAGAAGTTGCGGTCCGCCGTATTATAAGTATCCACCAGTTGGTATTGTTTATCCAGCAGATTATTGACCTTGGCGTTGATCATCCAGTTTTTGTCGAAATGATAGGCGGCGCGTAAGTCTAGCGTGGCGTAGCCATTGACATGAACCGTATTGCCAGGATCATCGAAACGGTCGCCTTGCAGCAGAAGCATGCCGCCCACATCGACAGGCCCGAATGAGCGGGACAGGTCGAACGACAGACTCTTTTGATAGCGGCGGTTTAAGCGTTTATTGGTCTCCCGGTTTTGCGGATCCAACAAAGTCATGTTCAGTTTGCCGTTCCAGCCTAAAATTTGCGTGCCGATTTCTCCCTCCAAGCCATCAATCTGCGCTTTACTGACATTTTGAGGTGTCCATGGCGAGGAGGGATTCGTTGGATTCACCGGCGCCCAATTGATCAGGTCATCGATATTGGTGTGATACGCGCGGACTTCCCATTGCACAAGCTTATGGTTGCCGGCGACGCCGATTTCGGCCGTCGTCGATTCTTCGGGCTTTAAATTGGGATTGCCGAAGGCAAAGCCCGTGTTTGGCCAATAAAGATCGTTGAAAGTCGGCGCCTTGAAGGCTTTGCCGAAGCTCGCAAAAGGGCTGATGCCGATCGGCGAGTTATATCGCCAGCCGATGTTGCCGGTGACATTGTCGCCGAAGGCTTCATTTTTATCCCAGCGCACCGAGGCATTGATGAAATGATCATCGAAAACCCGGCTATGCAAATTGCCGAAAACGCCGAAATCATAGCGGGAGCTGGCGCTAAACTTTTGCGTGCTGTCGACTTCATCATTGCGGCCATCAAAACCGAGCAGCAGTTGATGGTCTTCGGTCAGGTTAAATTCATTCAGCCAGGTGCCATTCCAGCGCTGCGTATAAAAACGCGACGCAAAGACGCCGTTGGGTGCAAAATTATTATTGTCGTCAAAACTATGGCCGAGACGTACGGTCGATTTCCAGAAGTCGAACAAGTTCAGGCTGCCGGAGAGTGATGCCACCTCGTTGATGAATTTGGCTTTGTCCTGCTGGGTGCCGTCAAAATCACTTCTGCCTTCCGAATGCATAAAGGAGGCGTCAATTTCGGCATTATTCGCAAAGCGGTGGCCGAGGCGCGCATTCACGCCGGTGTTGTGATAGCCGTCGTCATCCGGCTGATCGACGCCGAAAAAGCCGGTCACCGGTTCGCGGGTATTAAATCCCTGGGTGTTGTAATGCGATGCGCCGACGCTATACCAGGAGTTTTGCCACTTGCCGCTGACCGTGCCCGCTGCTCGCATCGTATCGTAATTGCCGCCGCCGGCATCCAGTGTGACCGTGGGTTTTTCGCTCTGGCCGCCTTTGCGGGTAAAGATCTGGATTACGCCGCCGATCGCTTCCGAACCGTAAAGGCTCGATTGCGGGCCGCGGATGATTTCGACGCGTTCGATCTGATCGATCGGAATGAACTCGAACGCGGTCGTGCCCAAGGTCGCAGAACCGACCTTGATGCCGTCGATCAGCACCAAGACATGATCGGAGTTGGTGCCGCGCATGAACACGCTGGTCGTCTTGCCGTCGCCCCCTTGTTGCGTCAGGTCGATGCCGGTGGTGCCTTTCAGCAGTTCAGGCAGGGTCTTGGCCTGCAGCCGTTCGATATCCTTGCGGGTATAGATCGTGCTGGCCGTGGCGAGCTCATTTTTGTCGACTTCCGACCGGGTTGCGGTCACGACCATTTCGGGTAAAGCGTTGGAGTCGCCGGGAGAGGTGTCCTCGGCCTGGGCAAGAGTAGGGAAGCCCGCCAGCAATAGCGAACCGAAAAGCAGTTTTTGCATGTTGTCCTCTGCGCCGCCCGCGCATTTGGGTGAGTTACACAGCGGAGGACGAACGCACAGGCAGGCGGGAAAACCGCCGTGATCGTGTCGCGGACAGCCCTCCGCTGTTCCGAGTGATACTTTCAGGCCGGTCTCCGGGCTCATAAGCGGTTTCCCTGCATCATCGCCTTCCCATGCTCGCGCACAGTGGCTGTTGATGATGCTTAACTTATTTACCGTTGCGGGGGCAGCGCCGGCCTTGGAGTTTCCTCACCGGCTTCCCGTTTAATCATTGACGAAATTGCATCAATGGAACCTTTAAGCAGGCGGTGATTATAGAGTCTGGGATACAGATGTCAATGAAAAAGAAGCATTTCGCCTCTCGGCCATGGTCGGCTTTCACTGTGCCGAAATCCCAGTCTTTGGCAATCCAACATCGGCTCTGCTATAGTTTGGCGTTTCTAACGCGTCGACTCTCAATTCGGATTCAATCGAGAAGATATGGATACAGCCGTTCTTAACCTCCTTACAAACCATCTCATCCATGTTTTAAACGATTCGCTCCCCTATATTTCTGGTTCTTGATGGGATGCATTAGTAATCGACAAACTGACTTGCCAGCAACAGTCGCTGGTAAGGCAAAATAATCTTAATGCGCTCGAGAAGCTCGATTTGGCGGCATTGCTGCGCGTCGAAGACCAAAATTGAAATTTTTTGTCTTAAAGTGTGTGGAACATAACGTATGGAACAAATTTTTGCTTTTCTCCCCAATCTATTCAGCCACTGGTTAGACATACCAATCAATGGCAATCCGCGCTATATCATCTTTGTGGTTGCGGTTTTGCTGTTATTATTTGTATTCCTATACGTTGTACCTGCTTTGTTGGCTTTTATTAAGGTGCGAAATGCCGTACTCGATATATCTAGAAAGCAGTCAGAAAAGACTGCTGGAGCTATCTTTACAAAAGACGAATTGAAGCAAGTATTCAGTCACAACTTCTTTGCCAGTGCCTGGAGCAGCTTTCGCGATACGCTGCATGAGCAATATGAATTCCAAGGCGGCCAGCGGCAATTGACGCGCATACGTTCAACCATACCCGCCGAATTGGTTTTCAGTACACAATCCTTAATTGATTCAAGACTTCACGTCGAGTTTTTCAAACATCTGCCGGGCATATTGACCGGCATAGGGATCATTGGAACGTTTTACGGGCTGATCCACGGCATCCAGCAATTCGATCCTTCACTGCTGGCGAAAGCAAGAGCCGATGCCACGCAAATGGAGAAGCTGTTTACGGGACTCAAGAGTTTATTTGATGAAGTTCAAGGGGCATTCATCGCGTCATTTTTTGCCATTGGCGCAGCGATGTTGATTACCATCTTGGAAAAGGCATTGCTCAATCTCTGCTATCGAAAATTGGAACAACTATGTCAGCGCTTAGATTCTCTCTATGAAGGCGGTGTCGGTGAAGACTATCTTGCTTCGCTGGTCAAGTCATCGACGGAAAACGCAACACAGATGGCCCACTTAAAGGATAGCTTGGTCAATGATTTGTCTGTCGTTCTTGAGAATCTTACATCGCAACAGATCGATCAAACCAAGGCGCTTGGTGATTTGCTTTCTGCAAAAATACAGGAGCATATCGAGTCAGGAAAGGAGCATGGAGAATCGGTGCGTGAAGTGTTGGAAAAAGGTCTTGAAAATATTGGCGAGAGAGTTGCCAATGTGACTGGTGAACAGGGAGCTACGGTAACGAACAACTTGGAACAATTAATCAAGACTTTTTCGGACAAAATCGACAGTACATTCTCCGACCGAATGTTGGGGCTCGTCGGCATGATGGATGCGTCTTCACAAGCCATGAATGATATGCAAACGGGCTTTCGTGAACTTCTGAATGAATTGCGCCAATCAGGTAAAACGGAACGCGAAGAATTGACGGCCAAAGTCCTGTCTTTGGTGGATACGCTCGGATCACAGCAAAGCAAGCTGGAAAGCCAGATTGCCGATCTTGTCGAGTCGGTTAGAAGCAAGATTAACGAAAGCCAGCACGAGACCAAAGATTTTGTGAAAAACAGCCTTGAAGAGATTCAAAGTTCCGTGAATGGCATTCTCATCAATATGGACAAAGAACGGAAAATTGAGGCGGGCGAAGAACGAAAAAAACGCGAAGAATACGATAAAAAAACAGATAATCTGTTTCATGAAATGCAATCCCAAATGGGTAACCTGATTGACCAAATCGACAAAACGCTTGAAGTCCTGAATCAAAACGTTACCGAACTGAGCAAAACATCGATCACTGCGATTGACAAAATGAACGAAGGAGCAATGCGAATATCGTCCGCGACCAACAGCTTTTCGCAAGCCGGGGACAAGATCAGCGGCGTCATGCTACAAGCTGAAAAGGTCTCGACTCAGCTTAATCAAAGCAGCAATCTGCTGGAAAAGGCAACGAGTTCCGTTGGCGAAATGCTGAGGCAATATGCCGGAACCCGTGACGCCATCGCCAAGATGGTTACCGAAATGGGCGGCATGTTGGATCGAGCAAAACAGGAAGCCGGCATGAATCAACAAATCGTCCAGAAAATGCAGTCGACTGTCGATAATTTCAAAGATATGAATGCCGAAGCGGATAGGGCGTTTGCCGCCATTGCTGACAAACTGGCTGAAACCTTGGTCAAGTTCCGAGAGGATATGGTCAAGCATGACGCGGAGTTTCACAAGCATCATGCCGACACGCTCAACAAGGTCGCTTCAGCCTATGATCCATTGGCTGCCTCCATTGGCGGACTCACCGATATAATGGCAAAAAATAGAGGCCGCTAATGTTTTTACGTGGCACTCTCCGTCCAAAAGCCAAAGAAGAAGGCGAAAAGCCGTTTTGGATTTCATATGCCGACCTCATGACGGCCATGATGATGCTATTTCTGATTGTCATGACATTTTCTTTGGTCATCATTACCAATCCCGGACCTGAGCTGGATCATCTCAAAAAAATCGAGCAATTGTGCGACGACATCAAACAGGCTGCTAAAGGCGTCAACGGCGTTACTGTCGATTGCCTCAATAATCGCATCGATTTTGGCAGCCAGGCTCAGTTCGGCAACAACGATTCGAAGCTTTCTGAACAAGCAAAACAAGCTCTGCGGCGGTTCGTTCCCATTGTGTTGAATGTCGCGCGAAAAGATCAGGGTAAGCTACTCAAGCGCGTTGTTGTCGAGGGCTATGCTTCGCCGACCGGCTCTTATCTACTCAATCTGCAATTGAGCATGCGCCGCGCGGAAACCGTTCTTTGCAGTTTATTCGAGATGCCCAAAGCAAATGAAACCGCTTTACTCGATGAAGATAAGCGCATGATTCGCGATTTGTTTCTGGTAGGCGGCTACAGCTTCAACAATGGCGAAGGCAAAACCGAAGCAGAGATGCGGCGCGTGGAATTGAAGCTGGATTTCTTGGGTTTTGATGAGGTGCCTGCCATTGCCAATGCAAATAGTCCATCCAATTTTGGGCAATGTCAATGAACTTCGCCGATCATTTCAATCAAGCACTGCGGCAGTATGAAAATGTCTATCGTTTGCCGCCTTTGGCAAAGTCGATCCGGTTAATGGAAGAAACAAAGGAGGAGGTTGAAAATAAACTGAAAGACGCGGAAATGGGAGAGCCGAATCCCGAATTGGTGCGCTTGACCATTATGAAGTTTTTCGACTGGGCGAGAAATCCGGCAATATCGTTCAATTGGCTGGAAGTAGCCTTGATATGTCGAGGCTTGTTAACTGAAATATCCGGTTTCGGATCGCTGATGAAATCGGAAAGCGCCGTAAATCTGCTACTGACAAACTTCGCCAAAAAATATCAAAGCCAAATCTTAAATCCCTATCCCTGGCAAGGTTTTCTCAATGCCTACCTGAATTGTTCCTCTCGTGGAAATGCAATTGAAATCGGCAATCGGGAGGTACTGCGGAAATTTCTGTCGGCCTCACTAAATGATGTCTTCAACTATTCAAGTTTTAAACCGCGTTGGTTGGAGGCTATTTCGAAGCATAGAATAATTTTGGAAGAAAACGCCACCCTTAAACTGGCCAAAGAAGCGTTGGATGAACGCAGGGACAGGGTCGAGTCCATCGCGCGCGAGGTCAATATTCCATCGACAAGCTGGTTTTGGCCTGAGTTGCTGATGTCTCAGATTGAGTTTATAGAAAAATATCCAGACGATAGGTTTAAAGCAACCGTTGATATTTTATTGCCTCAGCTCAAGACTCGAGAAGAATGTATCGATGATGGATTAGCGCGAATACTTGACCGTTACAGCTCGTGCGGGAGTAAAGAGGAGCATCAAGAGTTGAAATCTATGGCGATTGAATGTTGGAAAAATCCTTCATTAGAAAAACAGCGAGACTGGGAACGAGTATCTCTGGATGCAAAAAAAATGGTTCAGCAATGGCTGGTTCGAGAGGATATTGAAGACGTATTCAAAAAACTCGTTGATGATCATCGCAGATATGAGTTTTGGTTGCAATTTCTTGAGCAAATTGAATATACATTTGTTTGGCTTGGAAGAGATGCGCAATATGATTTTCCACATTTGCTAAAAAATCGACGAGAACGATGTGCTTTACTTAGCCATCCAGGGAAACCTGATAATAATGTTTTATTAATAAAAATAAAGAATGTGTTTATCATTGAATCTGGTGCAAAGGCAGGTGGGAAATGTTGGGCGTACGGGGCAGATAAAATACTCCCGCTGCTTCAAAAGCGTAGCCTTAATTATGAGGTTTTTCGCGATCCAAATAGGAATCTTTTTACAGGTAACGGCGGTTGGTCTAACGGTCTTGCCCATCAAGGCGGCATATGGGAACAAAGGTTCCATAGCGCCTTGGAACAACTCGGTATTAGGCCAGATACTGTGAGTTTTGAAGCATTTATCGACCGATATGATTTAAAACTTGAGCCATTACCGAGCGGTACGCAGAGAGTTAAGCATCCGTATGAAGGTGGGGTAATTGCAGAATTTCTCAAAAGTCACGATTTTGAGTTTAAGACCTCAGTTGGAGCTTTTGTTCGAAATGTGCGTAGCTCCGCTACAAAAGTTGAAAACGCTGGTAGTAAAGACCAATATATCGAATCCCATTGTCCAAAGTGTTTTCAAAAACTACGCTTTCCAAGCGGAAAGAAGTTGAAGATCACATGCCCGACATGTCGACATGAATTTTATTCGTCTTAATGGAGACTGTCGGATGTTTTTTACTAAAAAGGCCAAAAATGATATTTCTTGTCTAACAAAGTTTTCTGAGCATGGCATCACCTGTTTAAATTCTGCAGACCATGCTCGTACAGCTTATTTATTTCAATTAACCGAAATCGGCCTCGCTGCGGTTAAAGATGACAGCTTTTATCTAAGTTGGCAGGATTTTTATGATTTGGCGGATGATCCCGAGCATACGGAAAGCCTTGCCTTGTTGAGTCTACCGCCGCAATGCGACGTCCGGCCTGCTTTGGTCAGCAATGGTTCACTGACAGACCTTAGCTTTCAAATCAGTTTCGGAGATTGGCGTAACGCATCGAGTAACTCTCTGCGAAACGCACGTTGGCTTCATGGTGGCTTGATCGAAATTGAGGGAGAGCAAAAGTTGCTAAGTAGGCCTGTTTGGTTGTTGGTCAACGAAGTCATCGAGTTCAAATCTTTGCCGGCCGATCAACACACTGTGGAAGCCAACTTTCAGAATTGGGGCAAAATTCGTCGATTGGCGCTTGCGGCAGGATCGAACCTCGACGATTTTTTAACCAAGACAATCGTGCTGACACCGGAAACGCTGAATTTGGAACTTGAACGGCTGGACAATCATGAAATTCGTGTTTCCCCGCAGTTTGAAGATGCCCCGGCAGACTGGCTGGCGCGTTTCGAAAACCTGAACTCAATACCGGATTATTATCGGTTTTCTTTACCTGACGGCGGCCTGATGCATGTTGCCGTGACCGAACCGGTCAAAAAAGTGTTGCGCGAAATCAAACGGATGCCCGGACGAGTGGCCCGCGGCAAACGGGCGCAGGCTTTTATTCGCAATCCTTACGCAGTGCTGGGAGGAGAGGCCGAAGCGGTGATTCCACCGGAAAGTTACGAGGCTTCGCTGCGCCATGCCGATATTGTGTTTTATGCCTTCGAGATCGTCGCCAAACAAGATAGCAAGGGTAATATCCTTTCTGCTTCGCTGGAGTTAGAAGCAACCCGTTCGGGGGCGATTCCGGCCTTTGAAAGTTACACGCTCGATTCGCCTGACGCTTTATTACGCCTGATCGATGAAATCCAACGTCAGTTACGCGATGGTTATCCGTGTTTTAACTGGCAAGGATACGAGGTTGAGTTGCGTGGCGATGCCGAAGAAAATCTGCGGCAGTTGCAGGTTTGGCATGAGCGCTGGCTGAATCCGGTTCCGGCAATCACATACGAAGATGTTTATGAATTTCCCGGCTATGCCCAGCGCGTGATCGAGATTGGCGAACGCAAGCCTTATTACTCGCCGTTCATTATCAAGAAAGAGCCAAATGAGCCTTGGTTGCCCAGCAATACTTTAATCGGGATTGGCAGCGCCTCGGATAATTCTCCTTTGATGGCTTTTGAACCCGAACAGCTTGAGCAATTTGCGAACGCCGTGACGCAAGCCAAGGCGGAGGGTAAGGAGTCAATCGAGTATCCGGAATTGAATCAGCCTATGCCGATACGGGAAGCCGAAATAATGATCCCCTTGATTCAGGGAGTGATCAATGCCACGCGGTCAGGCGCACCGCTACCTGTCATGGAAAGAACAACACCCCGGCAGGCGCGGCAAGGGCTTATCATTGCAACCAATATCGAAGCGATTGATTATGCCGAAGGCCGGTTTGACGATGAACGGACACGGCGATTGGCATTTGACAAAAATCGCGCGGGCGGTTTGATGATACCTTCTGCCTTACGTGCCGAGTTGAAAACCCATCAATCGATAGGGATTGCATGGCTGCAACATCTTTGGCGCAACAGTCCGGAATTTTGTTCCGGCTGCCTGATGGCCGACGACATGGGCTTAGGCAAGACTTTGCAACTGTTGACGTTCGTCGCTTGGTATTTGGAAAAACGCAGTGCTTTGCCGGTGTTGATTGTCGCTCCAGTCAGTTTATTGGAAAACTGGCAGAACGAAATCAAAAAATTTTTCACGCCCGGCTCTTTTAGGGTGCTGACACTATACGGCAAGGCACTTGCGGAGAAAAAAGTGCCGCAAGCAGCCATCGCCCAGAATGTACTTCAAGATCGTTTAACACGGTTTTTAGCCGATGGCTGGCTGGACAATGCCAATCTGGTACTGACGACTTATGAGACTCTGCGCGATCTGTCTATCTCTTTGGGCCAGCAAACTTGGGGAGTTATGGTGTGCGATGAGGCGCAGAAAATCAAAACGCCGGGCGCCTTGGTTACCGATGCCGTCAAAGCGCAAAAAGCTTTGTTTAAAATCTCTTGCACCGGCACGCCGGTAGAAAATTCGCTGACGGATTTATGGTGTTTATTCGACTTTATTCAGCCCGGTTTGCTAGGGCCGCTCAATCGGTTCGGGCTTAACTACCGCCGCCCCATTGAAAATGCTAGCGACAATGACGAACAAAAGGCTTCATTGGAGGCGTTAAAACGGTTAATTGATCCGCAGTTATTACGCCGCACCAAGCGCGAAGTCGCCAAGGATTTGCCGATCAAATTTGATGACAGCCATGCGCATATCCGGGAGACAAGCCGTATCCCAATTAATGATTATCAACGAAGATTGTACCAAGAGGCACTTACCGATTATCAACGCCTAAAAGCAGTTGCGGAAAGTTCCGGACAACGCAGCAATCCTATTCTCACGGTTTTACACCGGTTGCGAGCCATTTGTGCCGATCCCAAACCAAACGGTTTACAGTCTGATTTAGGATTATCAGTCAACGCCTATCGCAAACAATCATCCAAGTTCAATTGGCTGATTGAAAGGCTTGATGAAATTCATGACAAACGTGAAAAGGTTCTAATTTTTACCGAATACCTCGACTTGCAACGCGCTTTGCAACATTATCTGAGCCAACATTACAAACTGAGGTCGGCATGGCCCCGTATTATCAATGGCTCGGTTAAAAGCGGCAGTGAAGCGACAGAAAGCCGGCAGAAGTTTATCGATGAGTTCCAAGCTCACGATGGGTTTAATATTCTGATTCTTTCGCCCAAAGCAGCAGGTTTCGGTTTGAATATTCAGGCTGCCAATCATGTGATCCATTACACGCGTCCCTGGAATCCGGCGGTGGAAGACCAGGCGACAGATCGTGCTTACCGCATCGGCCAAACGCGCGATGTCTATGTCTATTATCCGACAGTTTACGCAAATGATTTTGTATCGTTCGAAGCAAAACTGGATGAGCTTCTGCGCAAAAAACGCGAGTTAGCTGGTGACATGCTGAATGGAGTGCCGATGGTTACCCAAGACGAATTAACTGACTTGTTAGGCGAAGGGGCGCTTGAAAATGACACAGAGGCAGATTCAACGATAACTAAGGGACATCTGCCCAGAATTATTGGTGTTCCTTTCGAGAATCTTTGCCTCGAATTGTGGGCACGGCAAGGCTACCAGTGCTTACCGACGCCGGCCACACGGGATGGAGGCATCGATATTGTTGCCATAAAAGGAAATCACGGATTATTGATTCAATGCAAATCGTCTAGCAATGAAAAAGGATTAGGGTGGAATGCAATAAATGAAGTCGTAGGCGGTGCCGCTGCGTACGAACAGCAATTTCCTCATGTTAGTTTCAATAAAGTTGCCGTTACCAACCAAGTGTTCAACGATAATGCGATACGCCAAGCGGAATTAAATGGCGTGAGTTTGATCGATCGTACAGCACTCTCTGAATGGTTGGCCCAATATCAGTTTACGTTCGAAGTATTGTCGACTTAACAATTGGTCCTAGAGTTAGGAAATTGAATTTATAGCGAGAAAAAACGATGCACACATTTAAAACACATTCCCACATCAACGAAAACAGCATTTTGTCCGTAAAGTTACCCAAGGAATGGGCCGAAAAAGACGTTAACGTTTTGTTGGTTTTAGAGTTTTTGAATCAATTCAAAGAACCCTCGCCCGAAAAACAAAGCTTGGCCGCCGCTTTCGACTTGC
>Ga0208116_1000192_pt1 | contig 20247 bp, 26 predicted proteins | sample LakWasMeta9_HOW4_2_FD_183859 | JGI IMG/M metagenome (GOLD analysis project Ga0208116, IMG submission 183859) | Freshwater sediment methanotrophic microbial communities from Lake Washington under simulated oxygen tension - Sediment Metagenome... | ecosystem: Environmental > Aquatic > Freshwater >... | reverse complement strand
AGGTTGAAATCCTACATAAGGATTTCGTGCCGCCCAGCGAACATTTAAAAGCGGCGCGTGCGGAATCCGAGCAAGTAAGGGGAAATCCGGACATCGTCAAACAGGCCACCGCCAGCATCATTCAGGCGCAAATTAAAGTGAAAGCGGGTGATATAAAAGGTGCGACAGACGAGTTGAACAAGGCCTTAGGCTTATATAAATTACTCAAATCAGAATAGTAGATAGACCTCGTTTTTTGGTAGCCGAAAGATGGGTTGATTGAGTTCATCAAGAAGCAGCAAGTTGAGGTTGGCGCCGATAAGATCGTCACTTGGATTGGAAATCAAGCCGCGGGCAGTGTTCGGATCGTTGAGTTGAGCATCAACACTCAACTTCAATTTATCTCGAAACTTAAGGGGGAGCCGTCGATGAAGACAGTATTAATTCAATGGCCATGGGCTATAGGACTGATGTTTGTTACTACGTTGTCAGTAGCTCAGGAAACCCATTCTATGAAACTTCCACAACCTCAGCTCGATTCGGGAATGCCGCTGATGCAAGCCTTGCATGCTCGTAAATCCACACGAGAATTCAGCCCGCAAAAACTGTCTACCCAAGTGCTTTCAAATTTGCTTTGGGCGGCATTTGGCGTAAACCGTTCGGAAACGGGTGGCCGTACCGCCCCGTCAGCACACAATTGGCAAGACATCGACATCTATGTGGCGACCGCAGAGGGTCTTTACCTGTTTGACGCAAAGAATCAAGCGCTGGAAATGCTACAGGCGAAGGACATACGAGCGCTGACAGGCACGCAGGATTTTGTTGTCGATGCACCGGTCAATTTGATTTACGTATCTGACTTTGCCCGTATGGCTGCAGACACCAGTCAAGAAGATAGAAAAATCACTGCAGCAATCAATACCGGCTTTATCGGTGAGAATGTCTACTTGTATTGCGCCTCCGCTGGTCTGGCGACCGTTGTTCGAGGCTCAGTTGATAAGGAGGTGTTGGCGAAAGCGATGAAACTTAAATCAACACAGTGGATTGTAGCGGCGCAGAGCGTAGGTTTTCCGAAGAAGTAAGAATGTATTTATTTGGTAATTCTGGCCGTTTGACAGCTCAGCAATCCGATAATGTGTGCCAAAAGGACGAATAGGGTCAGGTCTTGTGAGTTCAGATAACGACCCACTCAACCAACCAAGAACTAAGTTCTCACTGTGTTCTCTCAGTTCGGCCATATTCTCTGCTACTCGCCTACCCCCAAATCTAAATTCACAAACGACTGAGATTCACATCTCAAATTTCAATTGGTTACGTGCCGACTCATTAAGTGGTTTTATTTTGCGGTCGATACTTCCGGCCTCTCCTCGATGTAGAACAGTTACAGTTTAATTACCCATAATAGATCGCCAAATAGAGCATCTGTACTGCTAAAAATATACAGTTTCTGCTTCTGTTCCTAATCCTCTTCTCTATTTAGAATTTTCCCTGCTCGTTCAGCATCCTCCGGCTTTAGCCCGGTTCAATCCAGTATTTAGAAGCGGCGGCTTTTCGAGCACATGGGGCAATTTGGCAATTGCTTTTATTTCATCGTTGTTAATCATTGGGGCTATTCATATGAAATTAAAACAGACCACTCAATTCATTGGTGCTGTTGCGCTATGCCTAAGCATCCAGGCCAATGCTGCTGAGCATCACGCGGCAGTGGCGTTAGAACATTCGGGCATGGCGGTAGCCCACGGCCAGGATGGACATGCGGACCAATTGCTCAAGCATGCTCAAACTGCTTTGACTCATGCCCAAACTGCGGAAAAAGGGCATGCCGAAGCACACGCTCACATGACTGAAGCAGTTCAGCATCTAAAAGAATCCATTGATCACGCGCAGAAAGGCCATGTCGATGTTGCCACCCAGCACGCTGAAACAGCTATGGTGCATATGCGTGAATCGATTGGTCAATAAATGACTATTACCCCTCTTTTTCAAAGAGGGGAAGGTATTGATGGCATCATTGCAGTAAGCCGGATAACTTAGAAAAATACACTGAATAGTTAGCATGAAACACTTATACGAAACCGTCGCGGAAACGGTGATTGCGCATATCGAGCAGGGCGTTTACAAACCGGGCGAAAAACTGCCCGGCGTTAGAAAGCTAAGCCAGCAATTACATGTCAGCATCTCCACGGCGCTGGAAGCCTATCGATTGCTGGAGGACAGTGGACGTATCCAGGCCCGCCTGCGCTCCGGCTACTATGTCAGTAGCTTTCATCGGCAAGCGATTATCGAACCGGAAATCTCCGATGCACCGGTCACGCCCGCCAAGGTCACCGGCCAATCGCTGACCCGGCAAATCCTGCGCGCTGCCAAAGACCCGTACCTGATTAACCTGGGTTCATCGGTGCCGCATGCTGATTTTTTGCCGGCTCATGCCTTGCAACAAGCTACCGGCAAGGTGTCGCGGACTTTCGGTAAACGCTGCTTCGACGCCGACGAATTGCTTGGCAATCAGGAACTGCGGCGACAAATTGCCAAGCGCATGGTGGAACTGCAATGTGCCGATAGCCCGGACGATATTGTCGTTACCCACGGTGCCCGCGAGGCGGTGCGGCTGGCGCTGATGGCGATTTGCCGGCCCGGCGACTTGATCGCCATTGAATCGCCGACTTTTTACGGTTTGTTGCAAGTCATCGAATCCTGCGGCATGGAAGCCCTGGAAATTCCCACCCATCCGCGCGATGGCCTGTCTTTGGACGCCTTGCAAATGGCCATCGAGCAATGGCCGATCAAGGCCTGTTTGATTGTCTCTAATTACAACAACCCGCTCGGTTCCTGCATGAGCGATCAGCGCAAGCAAGCCTTGGTCACCTTGCTGGAAAAACATGAGATTCCGTTGGTCGAGGATGACGTTTACGGCGACTTAGGCTTTGGCTTGCGGCGGCCATCCGTTTGCAAGGCCTGGAGCCAACAAGGCCAGGTGCTTTATTGCAACTCGTTTGCCAAAACGTTGTCGCCGGGCATCCGCGTCGGCTGGCTGGTGCCGGGCCGCTACAAGGAAAAAGTCGAAAACCTGAAATACATGAAACACCAGGCCGTGCCGACGCTGAATCAGTTAATCGTCGCCCACATGCTGGAGCAAGGTGGTTACGACCGTTACCTGCGCCAAGTGCGTCAGGAATATGCTCGCAACGTGGCACTGGCGGTCAAGGCCGTTAGCCTGCTGTTTCCGGAAGGCACCCGCGTCACTCAACCGGAAGGTGGTTTTGCGCTGTGGGTGGAATTGCCTGCCGGTGTCGACGCCATGGAACTGCACCGCCGCGCCAGCCAGGAAAACATCATCATCGCTCCCGGCCCGCTGTTCTCCGCTACCCAAAAGAAATACGGCAACTGCATCCGCTTGAGTTGCGCGGTGCCGTGGAATGACAGGGTGGAAAAAGCTTTGAAGAAGTTGGGGGAGTTGGCGAGGGATTTGATGGTTGAGAAGTTTTGAAGGATTGGAGTGCTCGCGGCTCATGGTGTTGACCTCGTTGGATTGGCTGGTTTTAACTATTGCACCCTATGCAATGCGATTTAGCGTGTTAAAAACCAATTGATAGAATACGGCAATGCCGTATAATTGGATCATGAAAACCGTTTGTGAAACAGAAATTTTTATCCGTTATGCCAAAGAAGTTTGGACGGATTTAGAACGTGCGGAGTTTGTGGTTTGGATTGCGGCAAATCCTTTAGGTGGCGATGTCATTCCAGGCTCCGGAGGCTGTAGAAAGGTGCGATGGAGCAGAACTGGCATGGGCAAACGCGGTGGTGTTCGAGTGATTTATTTCAACGGTAACGATGGTCGAATCTGGCTGTTAATCGCTTACGCAAAAGCAAAATTCGATAATTTGCCCGGTCATTTTCTGGCGAAGCTAAAAGAAGAGGTGGAACGTGGATAAAGAAACAATGCAATTTCAAGCAGACTTGCTGGAGTCTGTACGATCAATGAAAGCCAATAAAGCCGGACAGGTGTCAGAGGTTGAGGTTTCCGACATAGCCGAGGCACGCAATACAACCGGTTTATCGCAAAGCCGGTTTGCCGATCTGATGGGCGTATCGGTAAGAACGCTGCAAGACTGGGAACAAGGCAGACGCAAGCCGTCAAAAGCCGCACAAACTTTGCTGAAACTAGCCAAAAAACACCCTGAGGTATTGTTAGATATCGCGGGGTAGCACACGTATTCCGTTAAGGTTTAGCATGTCGGGAGAACGACTGCGGTTAAAACCTGCGTAGGAAGCGTTTCTATTGCCTGGCTTTCATAACGTGGAGGATTTTGGCTGGCTGGAGGGTTTAAAGGTAGTTAATTCTCTACCCGGTTCGGTTAATGAGAGCTGATCTCGCCAAATCCTCCGGTGTTTGGCGCGGAATAATTACCCCCGAGCGCGAAATTCGAAATCGTTTAATATTTGCAAAGCCCTTAATTTGTAGAGTGCATTAGCGATAGCGTAATGCACCGAATGTTTGAAGGCCAACATGCGGCGCAATACGGCCTTAAACCTGTCTCCATCCGGCGAAACTGATCAAATGTCCCAAGTAATGCCCAATATTTATTTCGCCAATAGCGAAACAAATTTGACATGGGAGAAATTATTTCGTAATCTACTTCCGCGGTTTAGTGATTTAATCTCGTTGTTGTTGGGGCTTCGGCTCTGTGGAGGCTTTGCCTCTAACTCCTATTCGGTGAGTGCCTGGTCGTCGCCCTCGTGTGTCGTCTATCATGTGTCCAGAGATAGCCGTTTCCGTCGAGAACGGAAACGGGTAACTTCAGAAATGGGGGAAAAACACTGCACAACACTATTTATTTTGGTTAGTTAATTATGTTCGAGAGGCACAAATTTGTTGTGTCGTAATTAATTAACATCATATGGAGAAATTATATGAAACAAAGTAAAGAAACCACCGCAGTGCAGCGTCCGAGTTGTTACGAAAAAGTTAAATATAAAGCTAAATCCAGTTTTTGGTTCTGGTTTAGTATTGTAAGGTTTCTAGTAAACCTTATTGCACTAATCGATAAATATTTCCCAAAAATATGGAGTTGGTTCGATAACGATTTGTAATAAGTCTACCCCTCTGTTTTTACTTTTTGATGAAATTGAGAAATGAAATGTTAAACCAAGCCCTTAGACTCATAAGAACCTATCATGATTTTTCGCAAACTGAATTATGCGCTGAACTTGGTGTTTCTAATTCTTATTTGTCTGAAATTGAGTCAGGTAAGAAACAGCCAACATTGGATTTTTTGAAAAAATACAGTGAAATGTTTGATATTCCATTATCGTCAATTCTTTTTTTTGCTGAGAACTTAGATAATCAAAAGCCTTCTGACAAAATAAGACAAAATATAGCTGGAAAAATAATATCAATGCTTGAATGGAATGAGAATCGTATCAATGCCAAAGAAGCAAGCAAAAACAAAAAGAAGATTTAGCAAACGCTATTCAATAGATCAGTGCTTATTATATAAAACAGGCTCTATAAAAAAATTATCAGAAAAACTTTGCATTGAAAAAAATGATCTTGAAATAATTTTAAAAAATTCTCCAAAATACAGAGAATTCACAATACCGGAAGAATCTAATCCATTTTCTTTGAAAGTTAAAAAGGCTCGGTCAGTACAAGAACCAATTAACGAATTAAGAAAAATACATGAGCGAATACTCTATTTGCTTGAGCCTGTTGAAATTCCTGATTATGCGCACGCAGCTGTAAAAAATCGGTCATATCGTTCAAACGCTGCTGTTCATGTAAATTCGCCATCTATAGCGACATTCGACTTAAAAAATTTCTACGGCTCGACTCACAGTTACTTGATTTATTTCTTTTTCTTAGACAACCTTAAATGTTCTCCTGATGTTGCTGGTGCTTTAACAAATCTAACTACATTTCGAAATGCAATGCCAACCGGAAGTCCATTGAGTCCGTTGCTTTCTTTACACGCTTCTAAAGGGATGTTAGATGAAATCTTTAACTTAGCAAAGTCATTAAACTTAACTTTTACATGTTATATTGACGACTTAACCATCTCTGGACCTGCAATACCAAAGAGATTGGAAAATAGAATATTGAGAATAGTAAACTTGTATGGATACAAACTATCTACCAATAAAACCAGAATATTTACTTGTGACAAGATTAAACATGTTACAGGAGTGGCAATTAGTAATGGCAAATTAAAAGCACCATATTCAAGATTTAGGACATCAAGAAACTTAGAGTCAGCCATTGGAGGGGATTTTCCATCACATGGATTTAGCAATTTAAAGTTGCATGAAAAATTATCTGGTTTATTAGGTGAAACTGCATATCTTGATTCAAGATATGCAGAAAAAGCAAAAAAAGCGCAGGAAAACCTGAAAATTGTCAGGCTAAATGAAGCTAATCTTAAGAAATAACTCGTTAATGAGGGCCATAGGGTGTGCTGAACAACGTGAAGCGCACCGTTCGCGACAGATGCGCCTTCTTGCGTCGGCACATCCTACATTTTAGAACCGTACCTTTGATATTGGATTTTCGCAATACTTCGGGATGTTCAATCAATTGCGGATGGCTGCCTGCTTCTCTTAATCGATAATTCCGGTCGGGATTATGCACCTTGCGGAACCTTTTTAATTGCCCATGAGTTTTAGCGTATTTAAAAATACAGATAGGCGCTATGTTATTCATAATGACTCCACAACCTCAAAACCTTGACTTGTTTTTCTTCGCTTAATACTTGATAAATCAAGCGATGTTGAATGTTGATACGCCGCGAATAAGCGCCGGCTAAATCGCCTACCAATTTTTCATAAGGCGGCGGATTTTGAAACGGATCGTTTTTTAAAATCTCTAGTAGCTGTAATGCCTTGTCCTTTAACCCGGCGGCCACAAGTTTTTTGGCGTCTTTCTGCGCCTGTTTGGTGTAAATGATTTCCCAGCTCACCAATCGAGTTCCTTGCTGCACTCGTCGGCACTTGCCGCCATGCCTTCTAATATGGACTCGCGCATGCCGGGGACGCCGAGCAAATAAAGGGTTTCCTGTATGGCTGACCAGTCTTCGGCGGAGAGCAGCACCGCGTTGGCGCGTTTGCCGGTGATGGCAATGGGTTGGTGCGATTCGGCGGCTTGGTCGATCAGGCGATAGAGGTTTGCGCGGGCTTCACTGGCAGTTAACGTTTGCATAATGGCACCTTAAAGAAGATCGAATGCTTTATCGTACGTTAATACGTACTTTTAGACAAAAGATTTGCGCTACTGGCGGATTAGGCGAACCGGATTGGCCGAATGGCTTAAAGGCCAACAACGGTGCAATACGGCCGCCCTACAGATTGCGTCTTACGGCCTTAACGCCACGTCTTTGACTGCCAATTTGCCGTGAATAATGTTGGCCAGATAATGCGCATCATCGGCAATGCCCAGAAAACGTCCTGATCCCCAGGTATGCAACCAAGGCAAACCGATGAAATATAGGCCGTCCACATGGGTGATACCGCGATCGAATTGCGGGTAGCCGCGGCCGTCGAACACCGGCAATTCTATCCAGCGGTAATTCGGCCTAAAACCAATCGCCCAAACAATGCTGGTGATGTTTTCGGCGTCGGCATCGATGCTGATGGGATCAAACTCAGGCTCCCAGACCTTACGGAATGGCGGTTCGATCGGCGCATCGATATTGTTGTTGGCAATATAACGATCTATATCGTTGCGGATGTTGACATAAATTTCGTCGGCATCATCCAGGTTTTTGGTTAGATCCGGTTTAAACTCCAACGTGGTGCCGTGGATGTTGGCCATGCTGCCGTAAAGCTTGACGCCTTCCAGCGCAAATTTGCGTAAATCGATCTCGTGACCACCGCTGCGTCCAGTCAGAAAATGGTTGGTCTTGTGTTTTGCCTCATCGCCCAAGGGATGGCGGTCTATGGTCAAATCGTAGAAACCCAGGTCGTACAGCCATTCGGTGGTTTCGCGGCCGCGATACATGCGCGGCGAGCGGGGCGCGCTACCCACCGCCAGATGCACTTTTCGACCGGCCAGATGCAAATCTTCCATGAGCTGCACACCGGATTGCCCAGTACCCACTACCAGCACTTCGCCTTCAGGCAGCTGCTCGGGGTTACGATAATCAATGGAATGGATTTGCTTGATGCGTTTGGGCAGGCTGTGGGCATAATCGGGCACGATGGGAATGTCGTAACCGCCGGTCGCCACAACCAGGTGATCGGCAGTGAATTCACCACAACTGGTTGTGACATTCAGTTGACCATTTTGTCCGCAGCAAACACGGGTTACCGATACACCCTCGCGTATCGGGGGATTGACCTTTTGCGCAAACGCTTCGACATACTCGACAATTTCATCCTTGAGCATGAAACCTTTGGGATCGTTACCGGGATAAGGAAAATCCGGTAGTTGGCATTGCCAGTTGGGAGTGACCAGGCAGAAGGTATCCCAGCGGTCGTTACGCCAGGAATGGCCGATGCGGTTTTTTTCAAAGATGATGTGGTTAATGCCTTGCTTTTGCAGGCAATGACTGACGGACAGACCGGCTTGTCCGCCGCCTACGATGATCACGTCATAGTGCAAAGGGGTATTTTCTAGTTTTTCTTTCATGGCTTCCTCTGTTGTGGTGTTGTTATGGTTTTAGGTGGGTTGGGGTTATTCGATGAACTCGATCACAATGACTCTCGGAGCGTCATCGTCCCAAAACCGGGTAGCGATGGCCTCGATGTCGGTGAGCTGGCTCATCGCGCTGGAGCAGGTGTAGCCGTATTTCTGTCGCACCCGTTCACTGGCGATTTGCAGCGCTTCGCGGCTGCGGCTGACGAACTCTTCCAGCGGATAGCTTTTGCCGGGTTCTAAAAAATCCTTGATCACCAGCGACGGCGAATAACAAAGGCTTTCGGATTGGTCCGGCCAGCGGACGCGGAAACGCATTTCAGGCATGGGCTGTTCCTCTTGTTTCAAGTAGTGAGAGATAAATATTTAAATGGCTATGGGCCGAGTTTTGCCAGGAAAACTCGGCACTCAGGCGTTGAGCGATGGCCGGTAAACTGTCTTTGGGGAAATCTTCGATAGCCGTATGCATCGCCTTAGCTATCGCAGCGCTGTCTTCCGGGTCGGTCCAAATACAGTCTTGGGCTTTCAGGTATTCGGTAAACGGCGGCCGGGCGGAGACAATGACCGGCGTGCCGGAGGCGATGGCTTCCAGCACCACCAAACCGAAGCCTTCGGTCAACGACGGAAACACCAAGAAATCGGCTAGCCGGAACAATGCCGGCATATCCACATCGGGTAAGGGGCCTGTCATCACCAAAGCCTGGCCGGGGCCATCCTCGATGCCGCTGTCGGCCACGGCGGCATCGAATTGTTGCCGGTACTCGCTATGGTCTAACAGACTGGCGCCGCCGACGATCAGTAATTGGGCGTCAGGGCGTTGCTTTAATACCTCACGGAATGCGGCAAAGATGCGTAAGGTATTCTTACGCGCCTCGATGCCACCGACTGCCAGAAACAGCGGGCCATCTTGGGTGAGTCCCAGCACCTTGCGTAAATTATCGTCTCCGATTTGCGGTGTGGGCGTGTAACGCCGGGTATCGACGCCGTTGTTGATCTGTAGCGCGTTGATGCCGTAATCGTTACTCAATTTATCCCGCCAATCGCGGCTAACGCACAGTACTTGCTCGGCAGCTTGGAATGACCAGCGTTGCCAGTCCATTAGCCAGATGTCGTCAAAGTGGTCGAGATGGTGAACGGTGCGGATGAAATTTTGAATAACGCCACGCTCGGTCAAATCGGCCAGTGCGCAACCGCTTATGGCGTCCTGGGCGTGGTAAATGTCGTAACTTTCGGCGTCATTTCTTACAAAATAGTTGCTGTAGGCCAGGATGCGCTGGCCGACGCTTTCGGTGAAATTGGTTGGCAATGTCGGCAGCGGTATTAATAAGGTCTTGCAGCGGGCCGGCCTGAAAAAGGTCTTGCCGGGTTCCGCTGCAGCGATCAGCGTTACGTCGTGCCCCAAGTCGTGCAACGCCTCGGCCAGTTGCAGGGCATGCACTACGCCGCCGCGCGGATTAACGGAATGAGTCAGCATGGCGATTCGTAGTTTTTGCATGGCTAGTTTTCCTGTTTAGAGCCGCAGCCGATCAAGGGGTCGATGTTTAAATCCCAGAGCAATTGTTCTTCATCGTTATTGGCGAGACGCATTTGGCCGCTGCCGTCGGTCGTGCCGATTACCGCACAAGCGATGTCGCGTTGTTTGAATAATTCGATTACCGCGCTGCTGTCGTCGGCATTGACGCTGAGTACAAAACCGAAGCTCGGGAAGCAACGCAACCAGCGCGGAAAATCGATGTTTGAGGGACGCGGTATCGCGTCGATGTCGATTACGCCGCCTAGCCCTGAGCATTCCAGCAGCATCAATAGGGTACCGATCACACCGGCATTGCTGATGTCTTTGGCCGAAGCACATAAGCCGGTGTCGGCCAATGTCGGCAGCAGTTCCAGATCTTGGCGTAAGCGTTCGGGCGGCGCGCCGGTACTGGCGTCCCACCACAGATAGGGCTCACGAAAATGGCCGCGCAAATCGATGGCCGCCAGCAGCTGTTGTCCGGGTTTTGCGGCGAAGCTACTCAGCAATCGGTTGGCACGGCCCAGAATAGCCACCGACAATTGCGGGCGGTCGTTTCTGAGATTGCTGTGGCCGCCGACCACCGGCACGCCGTAAACCTGGGAAGCGGTTGCCATGCCTTCCAGAATTGGCTTGGCCTGATTCTCGCCGTCGCTCCAGATCGCATCGACTACAGCAATCGGCCGCCCGCCCATCGCATAAATATCGCTGACGTTGACCATCACCCCGCAATAACCGGCGAACCAGGGCTGCGTAGCGACGAAGTCGTTCAAGAAGCCTTCGGTCGCCAGCAACAGGTAACCGTCGCCGTCGGGTATCGCCGCGCAATCGTCGCCGACTGGGACGGCGGTATCGTTCTGATGCTCCGCGTCGGAATTATCAAACCCTCTCCTGCTGGAGAGGGGAGGGCGAGGAGATTCTAAATAAGGTATTTGCCGATTTAATTTCTCCTCACCACGGCCCTCTCCAGCAGGAGAGGGAGATAAGTAGCTGGCGTGCGGTGCTGATACTGGTTGGTTAAGCCCTTTCGGCAAATACTTAATCACTCCAGCAATGTCGCGCTTATGCGCCAGCCCCAAGCCTTGCCGGATGCTGAGAGTCAAGTCGGCCAGCGCTGTCATGCCGCAATCCTGCCGGTGGCGACGAAACCGATGGCGCCATCGGCATAGGGCGGATACCAATCCAGGTCGGCTTGCATCAAATAATGCGGCCGGCCGTGTACCGAAATTTCCTTTAAGGACTTCCAGTGCAGGCGGCGGAACAGCAATTGGTTGCGACTTTGCACCTGAGCCAGGAAGGTATGGCAGCCTTGGGCATTAGCACTGGTTACCGCTAGCCGGATCAGCGCTGCGCCCAGGCTTCCTTGTTTGCGGTAGTCTTGATCGACGGCCAATCTTGAGCCCCACCAAACGCCGGGTTTTTCTTGATGAATGCGCACGGTGCCGACCACGCTGTCAGGTATGCCTGCCACACAGGCAATCGCGACAATGGGAGTGGCTAGTGTGTCGATCTCGTCCAGGTCGTTATCGTCGAAGATGCCTTGTTCCTCGCAGAACACCGACCGGCGTAAGTCGAGCATTTGCTTACGCTCCCAATCCTGGGTGACGAATTTGATCAGGTATTCGTTGGCAAAATACGGTTTAAAGTTCTCTATCAACATTTCACACCTCGTAACTGGCCAGTGCCGAGCAGGCACCGCATTTGGCGCAACCGGCTTTCATATCGTGGGATAGCAAGTTTGCTTGTTTTAACATCGCACCTATTTGCGGCAGGATTTGCCCCATGAAGGCCGACGTCGGTGCGGGATGTTTCTCCAATGGCGTACCGGTAATCGGCACGAAGGGCACCACGAACGGGTAAACGCCTTTGGCGATCAGCTGTTCGGAAACCTTTAAGATCGCTTCCGCGGTATCGCCCAAGCCCGCCAGAATGTAAGTGCTGACTTGGCCGCGGCCAAACACGGCCACCGCTGCGTCGAAGGCGTCCAGGTAGCGTTCCATAGGCACCCCAGCCTTGCCGGGCATGATGCGGGTACGCACTTCCGGCGTCACGGCTTCCAAATGCATGCCTAAGCTGTCGAGACCGGCGGCTTTCATATGCTCGAACCAAACGTCGTCATCTGGCGGCTCGCATTGGCCTTGAATCGGCAGATCGACCGCGGCTTTGACGGCTTGGGCGCTTTCGCAAAGTAGCGCCGCGCCACGATCGGTCAGATTCGGCGTGCCGGTGGTCATCACCATGTGTTTAACACCATCCAACTCGACGGCAGCTTTGGCCACCTCGGCCAGTTGTTCGGGCGTTTTGCGTAATATGGTCTTGCCGGCTGCCAGCGACTGGCCAATGGCGCAGAACTGGCATGAAGTCTTACGATTGCCATAGCGAATGCAGGATTGCAGCAGCGTAGTTGCCAACACGTCCGACGAGTGCAGCGTGGCGATCTGTGAATACGGAATGCCGTCGGCAGTCTGCAAATCATAAAAACGCGGCTGGCGCGGAAACTCAATGTTGCTCACCACAATACCATCGCGGCGGATCACGCTAATGCCGTGCTCGTCGGGTCTGCTGGCAACGAATGGCGACTCGCAGGCAGAGGCGGTAGCGATCGGTATCATCACGGTCCGTCCAGCCAAGTTAACAGCTTTGTGGTCGGAAGGCCCCGCTCCTCCGCGTCGACCGGTGACGCCGACTTCGCTATCTTCCAGGCGCAGCCCAAGGGATTGCAAATCGGCAATCAGGCCCGCCGATCCAGCTTCAGCTAACAGAGATTGATTCATGCTGATCACCTTGGTGAGTTGGTTTGGGAAATGGTGCTGATGTGCTGGTGGCCGGTGTATCGCTGAACATCGGCACAGCGGGGCGGTCGTCTATGCGCAGGCTGAGTAGCTCCGGCCTGGCGTAATGGCCGACCGAATCCATCATGCGCTTACGTTTGGTGATCAGGTTCATATCCAAGTCGGCGATCAGAATGCCTTCGCCTTCCCGCAAGGGTTCGACGACATGCTGTCCTTCAGGCGAGATAATCGCTGTGCAGCAACCGCCACGCAGGGCTTTTTGCAAGGCTGGATCTGTGGTGACCGCATCGATTTGTTCGTCGGTTAACCAGCCGGTGGCGTTGACTACGAAGCAGCCGGATTCCAAGGCATGGTGTCGTATCGTCACATCGATCTGGTCGGCGAAGATCGGGCCGACCAACGAGCCCGGAAACTGGCTGCAATGGATTTGTTCGTGCTGGGCCATCAAGGCGTAGCGGGCCAGCGGGTTGTAATGTTCCCAGCAGGCCAACGCGCCGATGCGGCCGATGCCGGTTTCGACGACTTTTAAGCCCGCAGCGTCGCCTTGGCCCCAGATCATGCGTTCGTGATAGGTCGGCGTAATCTTGCGGCGTTTCAGCGCCAGTCGGCCGGTTTCGTCGAATATCAATTGGGTGTTGTACAGGCTGCCGTGGTCGCGCTCGTTGACCCCCAACACCACCACGACGCCGTGGGCCTTGGCTTGCGCCGCCACCGCATCGGTGACCGGGCCCGGCACCGTCGGCGCTAAATCGTAAAGCTTCAGATGCTCTCGTCCCTGGGCGACCGGCGGCAGCACGAAGGAAAAATACGGGTAGTACGGCACGAAGGTTTCCGGGAATACGACGATCTGCGCACCCTTAGCAGCGGCGTCGCTGATGGCTTGGCAAACTTTGTCACAAGTCGCGGTGGCAGAGTCGAACACCGGCGCAATCTGTACCGCTGCCGCTCTGACGATGTTGGAATTGGTCACAATCTATACTCCTGTTGCGGGTTGTATTGAAAGCTCTTTAAACTGATAACGTAGGGTGGATAAGCAGAGCGCATCCACCTGTCGAGTTTTCTATTGGCTGGGTACGCGGTACCCTCTGGGGCATAAATGCGTACCCTACAGCGAATTTCGGTTTACAGCGTCCAGGTATCCAGAATGAAGGCGTTTTCGCGTTGATGTATCAGCACGATGTCTAACACATCTAATGGGCTGATCGGGCGAATGCCAGGGACCAAACTCGGTTCCCCATGACCGTACAAGGCTTGCAAGGCAAACCGGCAGGCATAGACTTTGCCGCCTGCTTCGATAAATTTGGCGATTTGGTTGGCGTAGTTTTGATGACCGGGAAACGCTTCGTCGCCCAGGCGCGGAAAACCGCGTTGAATACCTAAGGTAACGCCGGGGCCGTATAACAGAATTGAAGTTTCAAAGCCCTTGCGTTGCAGACGGGTGGCTTGCAACAGATTGACGAAGCCGATCGAACCTTCGAAGGCGACGGTGTGGAATTTGACCAAAGCTTTCTGGCCGGGTTCGGCCTTGACGTCTTCGAAGACTTTTTCTTCAAAATCGACAAAAAAATCGCCATTTTGGTGGGCTGGAGTGGTAACTGCTGGCATGAAAATCTCCCGGTGGTTAGTAAAAAGCCCCGCACCGAAGATGCGATGCAGGGGAGGACTATGGCTGTCAATCCTTTAGTTGATCGACGGTGCATACTTTACTAACCAGGACAATTCCAAAACAGAATCAGGAGGGTGATGAATTCTCGAGTGCAGATTTTCAAAAATAAGGGCTGTGTTTATTAAAAAAGAAGCAAACTGTTATGCTTGAAAAAAACAGTTAATCAAAGCTTCAATTAGTTTTTGTGTTGGTTAAGAATGATTCTGTACGTATGACAGAAAATTCAAAGCTCGTTTTTGGCTGCAGGAACGCTCGATTCATGAAACAGTTTGCCCGCCCCAGAAGGAGCTATAAACCGGCGAATCTGGCACACTTAAACTCAAAGTAGGGCGAGCTCAGCATAGAAACGGCATTGCGATTCTATGCTGCGCTCGAATTGGTTGTGCCGGAACGCCTATTCTTTACTGACGTTCGAACAGGCTTATTCCGGCTACATAATGATATGATTTTTAGGGAACCTCTAAAAATTATCCATTCATGCCCTTCGGCTACGCTCAGGACAGGCTTCGACAGGCTTAGCATGAACGGATAAGTTATTGATTTAAATGAACCACCGTTCGCATTTATGCCCTGTGGGTACTGCGCTGTGAGCTTGTCGAACAGTCGAAGTGCAATTTTTAGAGACCTTCTTTAAACTCTCAACAAGGCTTTAGCCATTTTTTCAGAAAGTTGTTCTTCAATAAATTGCGGTTCGTTGGGTGGATAGAGTTCTACTTCATCGAGTTCAAAGTTGTATTCCTTGCCTAATGCAATGAGTTCCCTGATTTTTTGTACCGCTAACAGTTTTTCCTTTAATTCAGGATCTGTTTTTGCGTGTTCAGAGAAGGCTTTGATTTGTGCGATTGCCATAATATTTACTCCTGTTGTTGATAAAAATGATGATGAAATCCCAGTGTTGTTACTACACGCTATAAGGCGTGTTGATCCAATCTTTAAGTACCGCGACATCACGTTCGGGTAAGTAAGAAAAATCTCCGCTAACATCCTTAAAAACAGCGACACCAGTGTGCGGAGACACCAGCTTGCCTTTGACCATATAAAAGAACCACGCAAAGGGATAACCTGCCTGACGATCAAAACGAGTTAACAGGTTATGCAGTGAGGTGCCTTTTTTACCGTTAATATCTTCCAGTTGCGGCACGTTTTTTTGCTGGGCATTGATAATTTCAACGTTAATTATTTGCTCCCCAAAGCGCCCGGTATTTCTGTAGGGCCGAATAATCCAATCTTCGGACAGTACGATTTTTTGCTGGGCGCTACTTCGGTTCCAGTCATCCATGAAACGTTGCACCGGATGTTCTTCAATATGGTATTTATTGATTTCATCCATGAAAATCGCCACGTCAGCTTTACGTCGATAAAAATAACGCGCGGCTCCAACACCGAATGTTTCTATACATTCCGGGTCCAATGGATCAATAAATTCTTCTAAATCCTCAGGCGGATTGTGTTCATTAACCAGTAATCGATCTGACACTTCATGCGTTTTATCAATATCGATCTGGACAAATTGTTCTGCTTTAGTGCCGGTTTGCACCACAAAATGTAGGGTGTTGCCGGTTTGCCGGGTTGCGATCAGCTTTTGTTGCCGGGCATGATCAATCAGCGTTTGCAGGTTTTTACCGCATTCGATATAGGTTCGTTCGGTCCATTCCACCAAGTCATTGGCAATACGGTTGCCATCCATATCGACAACGCCGCCTAGGCGATACCATTCTTCACCGACTTTAGCTAAGCGCATCGGGTAGCTCGGGTTGAGCGATTGCAGTTTGGCGAGTAGAAATTCATCATCCAGCCCCGGCACAGTGCTTTTACAAATCTTTGCCAGCTGCGGCCCATCTAGTTGAAATGTTTGCTCAGCCATAGTTATGCTTCCGGTTTATTGTTCCCATGGGGCTCTTGGGAATGCATATTTAAACGTTCATGTACTGCGGCTCTGACATCCGGCTCGGGATCATTAATCATGCACATCAATGCCTCTGGCGCTACACGCTGAACCGCTGTGTAGCGAACCACCCAATCGGGATCATTTAAAAGCGTCACGGCATCCGACGGACTCATCCGTTCAGCAACGATGCGCCGCACTTCAGGGGTGTCGTCATGAGCCATTAATCCCAAGCTGACTTCAGGTAAGCGTTCCGCGACCACTTTGCGAACTTGGGCATCTTTATCGCGAATAAAACGAAATAAGCGTCCTGCGGGCAGCCGCCTGGCAATGGTCAATCTAACGATGTAGTCCGTGTCATTGGCCAGTTTTTCCAAGTCTTCAGGGGCAATGCGATCCGCGACAGTCATTCGTACTTCGCGGTCAGGATCATCAATTAGTTGATTGAGTTGAGCCTGCGGCAGGCGATAAGCAACTGCGCGTCTAACCACTTCATCTTCATCATAAATAAGCTTGGTCAGTGCTTTTTGCGGCGCATAGCGGACCGCAATCGCGCGCCTTTCCCAAAAGACATCATCAAGGTATTGCTCGGCATAACCGGGATTAACCCGAAAAAAACGGTCTATCTGGCGGCCGCTTTCTACGGATACGCAGGTGTCACCCGGCATACAGCGTCCCATCAGCAAAGTTTTGCTGCGAAAACGACAACAACTGCAATCCGCAATGGGAACGCTAACAGGGCTTTCAGGACCAGACATGCGTTCAGTTCCGTTTAGTCAGGAATAATTTCTGCAACCACAATACCCGTTGCAATCTCATAATCATTGGTCAGGCATAAACAGTGTTCACGCCCATCAATTAGATAAAGATTGAAGTCATTAAGCTCAATGATGGGCGTGCTATTCGGCAGATCATCATCCATGCAGTACGTGAAATGGATGGGTTGATAATCCTGTCTTAGTGCCGACACTGTCGTATCACTAAGTCCCGCTGTTTCAATTTTTGCTACGATTGCATTGACTTGTTCTGTAGTAATCATCCCGTTGCCTCCCTCTCAAATCTAAACCGCTCGCTGGCGTCAATACCCATGGCTTTAGCCAGCCATGGCGGCGGCGTTCCGGCAATAACGGTTTGTAGTTGATCGATGATGTCAGTAATGGCTTCAATGCCGGATAGCTTCATCGGATGGATGCCCAGCTTGACGATTTTTGCTGCTGCCGGACCGCCGACTGAGGCAATATAAAGTACCTGGCAATCTTGGATCAGTTCGGCTCTAAAGACGTTTTTATCTTCCACTTCCAGGTCTTCAGGGATGTCCGTACTGCGACTATCGATTAGGCGGACTTCATCGGCGGACACTTGAAAAATCAAGAATTGGTTACATGATCCAAAATGACCATCGACGTTAATGCCGTCACTGCTGGCACAAGCAATCCTAACGGAGCCGGGCATAGCGCCATCGGTATAAGCTTCCAGTTCCCATACGCCGGTGGCTGACTGCGGTTTGGCTTGAAGAATGTTTAAAGCTTGCGCCAATAAAGTGCTGTCAATGTCCAAAAACTCGCCTGCTTTGGCAGTTTTTAGAGTTTTTAAAGTGATGCCGGCAATTTTTTCTTCAGTAAGGGGGAGGTCGATGCAGTCAGTTAAGACTGACAGCAAGCGTTTGGCATCCGTATCGGGTAGAGCGTGAGCCGCCAGCCCGATACGTAAAGCCAGTTCTCGTGAGAGTGCAGCCTGGCTGTTCATTGGGTTATGCCTTTAACGGCAAAATGCAGTTATCGATAGGGCACACTTTGACGCATTGTGGCACGTCAAAATCGCCCTCGCATTCGGTACAGGTTTTAGCGTCGATTTTAAAAACAATAGCACCTTCGGTGATAGAGTCGGTTGGGCATACTGGCAGGCAGTCGCCACATGAAATGCAATCCGCTTCAACAATATATAAGGACATGATTACTCTCCTGAATCTAAACGTTTTGCGCGTAAGGTGACCGGGAAATCAGGTTGTGCGTTAATCGGTTCAAAGTAATATTTTGAACCGTCGCTGAGTAGCACTTCACCGCCCCATTTTTCAGGGCTATCAAACTCAACGGATTCCGCAACTTCTTCCAAATCTTTTTTAGGAACGTAGAAGACTAATTTGCCCTCAGCGTTTTTTTTCAGCATGACACTGGGCATTATGATTCTCCGTTATGCGCATTGGGAAATCCCCCCTAACCCCCCTTTTTCAAAGGGGGGAATAACCAATTAAGAGAGCTTCCAACTGGTTACTCCCTTTGTAAAAGTGGGGAATAACCAATTAAGTGAGCTTCCAAACTGGTTACCCCCTTTGTAAAAGGGGGCTAGGGGGATTTTATTAACGAATCAAATCGTAGTTATAGTCAGTGGTGCCCATGCCTTTGGTTTCTTTATCCAATTGCTCCAGCACGGCATTAACCAAGGTTGTCAGCATGTAGATAGCGCCTTCATAACCCAGCGTGGTCATTCTATGCAGGTGATGTCTGTCAAAGATTGGGAAACCGATACGAATTAACGGCACTTCAAACTCTTCGCCTTTATAGAAAGTGTCACGTTGAATGAACTTGCCATAAGAGTTACCGATCATGAAGTCGGGTTTGTTGGTGAATACTAATGAACGGAAATGCCATAAATCTTTGCCGGTATGGACGACGGTATTTTGTCCATAAGGTGAGTCTTTTAGCATTTTATCCATGGCCTTAGTCCAGCGCTTGCTGGCATGGTTGCACAATACATCGGCCGGTTCAGCGCCCATTTCCAGCAGGAATTTAGTCATACCCATGACAAAATCCGCATCACCGTATAAGGAGAACTTTTTGCCGTGCATCCAGGTGTGCGAGTCGGTCATCATGTCCACCAAGCGACCACGCTCAAGTTCCAGTGACGCAGGAATCGGTTTGCCGGTTAATTCGGAAACTTTCATCAGGAAGTCATCGGTCCATTCCAGCCCCATCGGAATATTGATGGCGGTAGCAGGTTGATGCCAAATGTTTTGGACAAACTTTTTGGTTTTTTCCAACTGCCAAGGTTGCAGCAGCAGGGTGTCAATCGCATTAGGCGAATCTTTCAATTCAGCTTGGGTGGTGCCGCCGGCATACATGCGGAAGTGACCGTCTGCTGGGGTATCCAGCACTTCAGAAGGATCACTCATTAAGGTGTAATCAACGCCCATTTCAGTCATCATGCGTTTGATGACGCGGAAATTGCCTAAGTAAGTTTCAAAGCCTGGCACCAGGTTGATCTTGCCGTTTGAACCGACTTTCTTGTCGTCCATGTGGTTCAGGGTGAAATATTTGATCATACCTTCAAACATGTTGTCCCAGCCGGTGGTGTGGCTGCCGACAAAGCTTGGCGTATGAGCAAAAGGCGTTGGAAATTCCTGTTCGATATGTCCGGCCTTTTTAGTGTTATTGATAAAGGCATTTAAGTCGTCACCAATTACTTCGGCCATACAGGTAGTCGAGACAGCAATGATCTCCGGTTTGTACAACGCTTTGGCGTTTTCCAAGCCCGCCATCATATTTTTTTGCCCGCCGAACACCGCCGCATCTTCAGTCATAGAGTCTGATACGCAGGCAACAGGCTCTTTAAAGTGACGGTTAAAATAAGTACGGAAATAAGCAACACAACCTTGCGAGCCATGTACATAAGGCATGGTCTTTTCAAAGCCCAACGCACACAGTACCGCGCCTAAGGGTTGGCAAGCTTTAGCTGGGTTTACGGTTAAGGCTTCACGGTTAAAATTGAGTTCTTGGTATTCCTTGGTAGTCG